>Ga0209382_10009369_pt1 | contig 12256 bp, 11 predicted proteins | sample SoiMetdeltSBSDD5_FD_187599 | JGI IMG/M metagenome (GOLD analysis project Ga0209382, IMG submission 187599) | Bulk soil microbial communities from a Populus tree surrounding site in Tennessee, USA - Soil MetaG P. deltoides SBSDD5 (SPAdes) (version 2) | ecosystem: Environmental > Terrestrial >... | reverse complement strand
TCCTAACTTGCTCTTGTTTACCATCGTCGGCGCCTTAAATAATATAGTTGAAGTAAAAACGCCCTTCTGTAATTTAACGCTAGTTATAACGTCGTACGGAATATCAATAAGCTCCGATTTCAAGCCCAGCATGTAGGGATCTCTTATAATAACTCGTTTGTCAGTTGCTATGACAGTATTTGGTGTTAAAATTGAGCCACCCGGCATCAATCTTGATTCCCTAGCTACAAGCAGCACTTTTTCCTCAGTGTTTAATATTTTCTCAATCTTCTCGATTTCATTTAATTCATCTCCATCAGTTATATCAGTGTTAAAAGAGTGTTTGTCACCCAACGCCTTCTATCCCTATATGCTAGGTTGACATATTTAATAAAAGCTCCCATTGACTCCTTTAGGGATCAAAGCTAAAGATACATAGATTAAATTTAGTAACCATGTTGTAGAAAATATCGCAGTTGTCTAGCTTAATAGAAAGAGTAGAACCTTTACCGAGTTAATTTTCGTCTGTGTCATGGATATAATCATTTCTTTTTGTATAATCAAATTATTAATAGCAATGATTTAAGCTTTAATATCCATTAATATCCTTTTAAGAATTAATTTTTCCTGGATAGTATACATGGGATATTAATCTATGATAACACGTATTACAGACAAACATATCTAGGAATTGATTTAATGAATGGATATGTTTTCTACAATAGTCACATTTCATACTTTCCAATACATAGATACGTTCATTAAAATTTAAATAGTTTTTAATATTAATTTAATCAAATATTTTCTTGATTAATTTTCTATATAATGCATCCATTAAAATGTTCATCTATGCCTAAAATTTGAAGGCCATATTTTCTTAGATTACTCGACTGGTTATATAGGCAAAACTGGTATGGTATAAAAATAATAGAAACAATTAAAGGACTCATGCGTTACTTTTCGATAGTTAGAGCATGAATCTCATTCTTAAAGGATCATTAATGATTTGTACCTGTATGTGTATTGCCACCTTATTTCAAATAACAATTGGACCACAGACAGCTCTTGCTGGAGAATCAGCTATATCAAATATAAATAAGACTAACTATGGTTTTCAGCTTGAATCCAATGTTACTAATGGTAACGTATCAAGCGAAATTGCTTATAGGAATCCACAACATGGAATCTTTATGTTGTTCCCCTCAAACTGGACTTTCTCCACAAGTGGTCTACCGGATTATACTCAAGTTGGTGCATTTTATGCTCCACTGCAAAATCTTTCCGATCCAATCCCTACTAGATTAACTATCACTGTAATGAGCTACCAACAAGACATATCTCTCAAGGATTTTACTAATATGACACTTTCTTCACTTAATCAAACAGACCAAATTATGATATCAAGTTCAGATCCAACTACACTTGCAGGACGACCGGGTCACCAGGTAGTATTCTCAACGTTACCGAATATCGGAAACCCAGTTTCATTCCAGATAATGCATTCCTGGATAACAGTAGGTAGCAAGGTTTATGTTTTTCAATATAGTGCTGAAAGCTCTAAATTTGATGCCAATCTACCCACAGTTAAACAGATCCTAGAATCATTAAGAATAGAATAGATACAAAAATTCAACACAGATCTATTTATTAGGTGTATTCACAAGTAATATTGAGATATACAGACCGTTAATTAGACCCAATTAACTAACAGAAATTATATAAGTGATAACTATAGGAGTCAGATGGGAACCAAAAGGAAAATGTTAATCATTACATTAGTTCCAATTATAATAATACTTGCAATCACTTATTATTATGTTCCAATTTCAAGAATATTTCCTTCAGAATATATGACTATGATAGATAAATTTGGAGTAATGGAAATGTATCCTACAAAAGTAGGAGGAAGGGAATGGTTCGTTAATATGAATAATCCTACTGAGGATCCAGGATTTGAAACTGAATCAAATATTACTCGTCAATTAGATGGTTCATGGCAGGTAAGTGGAAGACTTCATAATGGCACTTACGTTGAAGAGGTGAGGATGGAGGTCTTGAGACTTCCACGATCAGAAGAATGGAAGAATGTCGAAATGACAGGGTATGCCAAAATAATCCCTTCTAACAATCCAAATGATTCACTCGTCTGGTCCATCAGAGGAGGGAAACATAATAACACAGTTCCTTGTGAAGGAACCGCTCTAAAGGGTGGTATCGATGCTAATGGTACCGTATCGTGGGTAAAGGAGATATGGCATACAGGAGGATATACCAATAAACGAGCTGAAACACAAGTAACGGATTCTATTATTGGGAGGTGGATTGGCTGGAAAGTTGTTGTTTACAATATGAATAATGACACGGCAGTAAAGATGGAAGCCTATCTTGATGATAGGGCCAACAATAACTGGTTAAAAGTTACTGAATTGATTGACAACGGTGGATGGTACGCCAACGAGCCAGATCCTATATTCTACAGTGCAAACTGTGGAAAGACTAAAGACCATATAATAACTAAAGGAGGACCTTTGGCTATCTTTAGGTCTGATAATATGACATGGAATTTTAGGAACTTGAGTGTGAGAGAAATCCAGCCTCCATTATCACCATAAGCTTGTCATTATTCGTCATCTGATTATTAACAATCATAAACAGGATCAGTGAACGTTTTTCATTATGAAGTAAATAGCATTCCCAAGGCTTTAAACATATATTATGTGTAGTTTTAACAAAGAACGTCTTCTAATGTAAGATTTCTATTCAAACAAGTAATGTCATAGATACATTGGATAAACGCAGGCATGTTAGATCTTTTTGTAGTTTGCGGTGTTATTATTACTGAGACATAAGATGCAAATCAGTAACTCAGATTCAAATTTAATGGAGGAATTCCGAATTTAAAGCTAGATCTGTACTTTCTACCTATAATAAAAAAAGGAACTTCGATAACACGAGTGAGCCTAAGGGAGTCATAAGCCCCGAGAATAACGATAATGAATTACGGAACTTTGTCGTGCAAAAACACGATGCTACCCGCCTACATTACGACTTGCGCTTAGAGTCAGAAGACGGCGTTCTAAAATCTTGGGCGGTTCCAAAAGGGCCTTCAATGAGACCGGATACAAAGCGTTTAGCAGTAATGGTAGAAGATCATCCTTTCGACTACCTGCATTTTGAAGGGACTATACCGAGGGGAAATTATGGCGCTGGAACAGTCATAGTGTGGGATACTGGCAGTTACTCTGTTAAAGAACCGCTGTTAAGACAATTGCAAAGCGGAAAAGTTTCTTTTGAACTGTATGGACACAAGCTGAAAGGTCTTTATAAGTTAATAAGGACTAAAAAAGAAAACCAGTGGTTACTTATCAAGGGTCATGACAGATACGTTTCTGACGATGACCCCACTTTGACTAGCCCTGAATCTATTCTCAGTGGGAAATCAAACTCTGATATTGAATCTGAAACTGGAACTGCAGCATCCCCCAATTCGGCAGGTAGGCAATCAACATCAAAAAAAACTAACGTCAAGATTAAGAAAAGAAATGACGCTGACACCTTCCCAAAAATTAAACCGATGCTGGCACACCCCTTTGAAAAAGCATTTGATAGCAAGGATTGGGTTTTTGAAGTGAAATGGGACGGGGTACGAGCAATTTTGTATAAGGAAAACAACAATATTAAGATTCAGTCAAGGAATGGCAACGACATAACCAAACTATATCCGGAAATAGTAAATACGGTGAAAACTAGTCTGCGAAGAAGTAAAGCAACAGTCTTAGACGGTGAAATAGTGGTGTTGAACGAAGAAGGTATTCCGGATTTTCACACGCATCAACATAGAATGCATATTCAAAATTCTCATGAGATAATGTCACTATCGGTAAAAAATCCAGCAACATATTATGTCTTTGATATTCTTTACGACAACGGCAAGAATCTTGAAAGTCTCGGGTATTTAGAACGAAGACAAATACTTGACTCGATATTAAAAACTAATCGTACTATTAGAATTTCAGAGTATATAGAGGAAAAAGGAACTCAAATCCTCGCTAGCAGTAAAGAGTTGAACTTGGAAGGAATAGTGGCCAAGCACAAAAGAAGCTTATACAGAGAAGGGATTAGGTCCAGGGACTGGCTAAAGATAAAAAATACAAAAACGCAAGACTGTGTTATAATTGGATACTCAAGAGGATTAGGTAGCCGAGTAAATCATTTTGGTTCTTTAGTATTGGCAGTTTACACGCCAAAGGAAAAGAAATTTAAATTTGCAGGGCATGCTGGAACGGGATTTAACGATCAGACATTAGGTGAAATATACGGAAAACTAAAACCCCTGGAATCAAACTCTAGACCTGTTGACAGAGTTCCATATCTGAATAGGGAAACAAAATGGTTAAAGCCTGTTCTAGTCGCAGAGGTAAAGTTTGATGAATGGACTCCTGATGGTATACTCAGGGCACCTGTTTTCTTACGACTGCGAGACGACAAAAATCCAGAAGACTGTATAGTTGAAGCAGATAAACCCAGTAAGGATTTTTCAGAGATCGGCAATGAGCCTAAATATACCAGAGAAAAGAATGTGATTAGCTCGCAAAAAAGTAAAAGTAACGGCACAAGCAATGTTGCAGTTACCAACCCTAGTAAAGTGTATTGGAGGGCAACCAAACAACATCCGGCTTATCTAAAAAAAGATTTAATCGATTATTATGATAAAGTCGGTGGTGTCATTTTACCTCATTTGGAGGACAGGCCGCTCTCATTAAGTCGTTATCCCAACGGTATTTACGGTAAGTCTTTTTACCAGAAAGATTGGGATCAAAAGAAACCTGAATTTGTTACCACAGCAAAAATTCATTCCGAACATAGAGGAGATAGCATTAACTATATCATATGTAATAACAAGGAAACTATCCTATGGGTAGCAAATCTGGGATGTATCGAAATGCACCCTTGGTATAGCAGGATAAAGGATTTTCATGCCTGCAATGGCTCAGCTAAGATTTACGAAGAAAAATGTGGATTAAATTTTCCTGACTTTATACTGTTTGATTTAGATCCTTATATTTACTCGGGCAAAGAAAAAAAAGGTGACGAACCGCAATATAACGTTGCTGGCTTTAAAGCTGCTGTTGACATTGCTCATGAACTGAAGGATATATTTAAGGACTTGAAAATAAATTCGTATTTAAAAACCTCGGGCAAGTCAGGATTACATATTTATGTTCCTATAAAAAATATTTACTCTTACGAACAGACCAAAAGTTTTGCTGAAACAATAGCTAATATTATGTTAACAAAGTTTCCAAAAAAAGTTACCTTGGAATGGAGCACATCGAAGAGGAAGGGAAAGGTCTTTTTTGATTACAATCAAAATGCAAGGGGAAAAACAATAGCGTCGGCATATTCCGTGCGACCCACTGCGAATGCAACTGTTTCAATGCCTGTTGAATGGAAAAATATAGATGACATACTTCCAACAGATTTTAGAATTACAAATGTGCCCGACATTGTCAACAAAAAAGGTGATGTATGGCATGCAATGCTTTCAGACAAACAAGACATTGGGAAAATGATATCTCGCGCCCAGGAAATTGCTTAAACTTGGATTATGAAATAAGAATCGGAGAATTAAATTTCAAATATTTCACTGTCTAGCTTAGCTCCCATATTGGCTGGTTGGACTGGGTTTATTTTTTCAATAGAGGACGTCAAATCTCCAAGTTTTTTATTTGTTACAACATCAAGTAACTGTTTAAGTTCCTCATTTGTTCTAAGTATAATACCTCTCCTTCTATTACTTCCGCCACCACGGTTTAACACATCTAGCTCAACACCAATACAGGCCGGCCTACTCCTAAACTGGGGTAATCGTATGAGAAAAACTCCAGGGACGTTAGTTTGCTTTCTTTCCCAGTCTTTTCCGTTCTCCAAAAACTCTACTAATCTCTTATCTTTTTGATCTGTTGACATAACTAATGTTGGCAAACATACAAAATTAAAGTTGACCCCAAACTTTTATGAAGTTTACTGTGCATAGCTCATATCCAAAATGAAAAACAGAATCGACAAGGTTAACAAGCTACTGGATCTACAAGAAAAGCATATTAAAGAAAAAATTGCAGGCATAGTTTGATAGACTCCTTAGAGAATATGAAAAATTGACAGCTGCTTAGCTGTCTTTTATAACCTCCGTCGATCATTGACAAGTTGACTTGAAGCTATGTTTCCCAAGGAGTCGATCGTTGTCCGTTACTTTTTGTAACATTTGCCAGCGGATGGTCCAAGTCACCCTTGCGTCAAAAAATGCGCATGCCTTCTTGTCTTCTTTAATGCTTCTTCGAAGTGTTTCATGGATATTCTTAAAGGAAGCCTTCTATCTGTACTTTTAGAACGCTTTTCCTCCACAGTCATATTCTGGACTTTATTGTTTGTAATGTGTTCTCTTACAGCGGACATAGCCGCTGCGTTAACTAATGAGGCAATGTCGGCACCTGAATGTTCTTTTAAAAGTTCAACTAGTTTGCCGATATCAACGGTACTGTCAACAGGTTTCTTTGACATATGAATTTTCAATATCTCTTTTATGGAATCACTATCAGGAAGAGGAATCTCCAATAATCGATCAAATCTGCCGGGTCTCAATAGAGCCTCGTCGATAATATCCGGCCTATTCGTTGCACCAATAACTATAACGCCTTTTAAATCCTCCAGCCCATCCATTTCAGTTAAAAGTTGGCTCACAATTCTTTCTCCTACGTGGGAGTCGTTAGCGCCTGTGGATGATCTTCTAGGGGCAACCGAATCAAGTTCGTCAAAGAATACAACACAGGGGCTGGCTTGCCTTGCTTTTCTAAACACCTCCCTGATCCCTTTCTCCGATTCGCCGACCCATTTTGATAGCAATTCGGGTCCCTTTATGCTAATAAAGTTGGCCTCAGAATTCGTGGCCACTGCTTTTGCAATCATTGTTTTACCTGTACCCGGAGGCCCAAACAATAGAAGTCCTTTTGGAGGAACAATATCGGCCTCTGCGAAGAGATCAGCATGCTTGAAGGGCCATTCAATCGCCTCTTTAAGTTCTTCCTTCACCGCGGGTAGCCCTCCTATATCTGTCCACATTACATTGGGTCTTTGCACGTAAACTTCCCTTAGGGCACTTGGCTGTACATCTTTTAATGCATCCTCAAAATCTTTTGGTGTTATTTTGATTTTGTTAAGCGTTTCAATAGGTATCTTGGATTCTTCAAGGTTGATTTCGGGCAAAATGGTCCTAAGAGATCTCATAGCAGCCTCTCTACAAACTGATTCTAAATCAGCGCCAACAAATCCGTGGGTTCTTTTTGCTATATCCTCGAGATGTACATCATTTGTGACAGGCATACCTCTGGTGTGAATTTCAAGGACCTCTAGTCTGCCGTTCTGATCGGGAATTCCGATTTCAATTTCTCTGTCGAATCGACCGGGACGTCTTAGGGCAGGATCTAAGGCATCGGGTCTATTCGTTGCACCGATTACGACAACTTTGCCTCTAGACTCAAGCCCGTCCATAAGTGTTAGTAGCTGAGAGACTACCCTTTTTTCTACATCTCCTGTTACTTCTTCGCGCTTAGGTGCTATAGAATCAATTTCATCTATAAAGATAATGCTTGGCGCGTTTTCTTGAGCCTGCTTGAAGGTATCTCTTAAACGCTCTTCACTTTCACCATAGAATTTACTCATTATTTCGGGTCCACCGATAGAATAAAAATTGGCATTAGTCTCGTTTGCAACTGCCTTTGCCAGTAGTGTTTTTCCTGTTCCAGGAGGTCCGAAAAGCAATACACCTCTGGGTGCCTCTATACCAATTCTGTCAAATATCTCCGGATGTCTCATTGGAAGTTCAATCATCTCACGAACCTTTTGAATTTCATTTCTCAAACCGCCAATGTCTTCATAGTTCACTCGGGGAATAAGTTTTGTTCCTTGCTTCGGAACAGATCCAATAGCAAAGTCTGTATTAGCTCCAATAATACCAGGACCGCCTGGCGGAATCACTGTCGTAACGCTGAATCCTATTTTATGACCCATCATGTTAATTGGTATTGTATCTCCTTTCGTCACAACATGTCCTTCGAGTATATCGGGAAGGTATTCTTCCAAGCCGACTACATTTAGATCCTCGGTTGGAGATAACACTACCTGTTGTAATTTTTCTGCATGAACTCTGCAAACAGAAACGCTATCGTCTATCCCCGCTGCTAAATTATTACGAGTATATCCGTCTATTCGAATTAACTTTTTCCCGTAGTCGGCTTGCTGGGCGGACCAAAGTATGGCATACGTCTTTCTTTTATTTCCTGAGATTTCAAGTATGTCGCCAGTACCTAGTTGCAGATCGCTGATAATTTTCGGATCCACAATTGCTATCCCTTTGCCTACAAATTTCGGATCCGTTTCCGCTACCCTAAGCGAAACCCTTTCATTGTTATCATTATTCAAATATTTTCACCTTCCAAAAAAATGGAGTGTGTTTTGGCCTATTCGACCTTAACTTCCTTCGGTTTTAGTTTTGGCGATCTTTTTGATTTCAACTTTAGTTCCAGTATTCCATTGGCATAGATTGCCTTGGCGCTTTCAGAGTCAGTCTCATCGTCTACAGGTATTTCTGTGTGATACTTCTTTTCGCCTTTTTCCGCATGTATCGTTACCAGTCCTTCAGATATCTCCAGTTTAATATCGTTTTTGGTAATTCCAGGCAGTTCAGCTGTGATGGTTAAGGTGTTGTCCTTTTCGTTAAAAGCCGTGTCGACTAACGGTTCACGTGTAGTGCTTTGTTGCATTAAGCCCTTTAGAGCTGGCTTTGCATTTCCAAATTCTCTAATACGCGGTCTACCGTCTGGCCCAACGGTTAGCTGGTATCCGTAATAGTACGGCATGTCGAATGTTTGGTTTGGCTCCCTGGCGGTGCGAAATAGACGATTTAGCATTTGTTCGGCTTCTGAAAACTCTTTGTCTAGTTCTTCAAAGATTCTATTTGTACGATCCCATGGATTTCTCCACATACAAATTCACCTGACATTTTGTAATAGGTATTACGATATTTATTTTTTTCTCTCCACCTTATCGAATTCTTACACTCCCCTTTTTTGGCATAAGGACCAAAATTTCCATATAGACGCCGGATTCTGGAGTAACTTTCTGTCGTTTTTTTAGGAATTGTTCCAGCGCCAATTACCAGATATTTTTGCCTCCCTATTATTCAACAAGGCCCTCACATTTGTAAAAAAAGTCATATGAGCGCCATTCAATAGACCTTATGGCAACAACATCCATCTCCTGAATTGCAATATTTGCTGCTGGCTGTGGTATACAAATAGTCCAGAATAAATCACTTCGATGCCGGCATCTCTGCATGATTCTAGCAACATAGAGCCGTTAACGCTACTTTTAGGTATTATTAGTTATAACTTTATCCTGATTAGTAGCGCTATGGAATTACAGATTAGCCAACCTTTTCTGTTGATCTTTACAAACCTGAAAGAATATCCAATCTAAAATTCTTAATTCACTATGAAACTTATCGGCTTCCAATATATCATGAGTTTGATTTATTATCAATACAACATTATTCATTCTAGATTCAACAAGACTACAAATTTCAACATCAAGATTTTTCATATTTTCCAAAACCCAATTTATTAATTCGATCCTTTTTATGAGATCTCTTTTGTATACAGATTCCTCTTTTTCCCTAGAAAGCGAAACTTGTGTATCTTAATTTCTTGCTGTAATATTTGATCTACTGTCATACAATTAATTTCAGCTAGTGAGGATTTAATACATGGTGTTCGTTAAGGGGAGGGATGGGTTTCCAAATTATCAAAAGGTTATTTACCTTTGGAAGACCAGAGGGTAAACATGTCAAATAAAACTCTGGCGGTTGATGCCCATATGATTGATCTGGCCCTTGATGACTTGACTAAACTTATACTTAAGCTCGATAAGAACGCGAAGAAAACGAGGAAGGAACAGAACATAATTAAGAAAATTCAAGAGATTCGGGATACAATACAAGATTCGGTCCTCTATGCCAAATTGAAGAAGAGCACTGAGTAAAAATAATTTTGTTGGTATGTAAACTAAGTTACTCCTGTCGGAGATCTTTTGTCCGTGCCGTGTTCGACTGATTTTTGACGACCAGAGCATTTGCGTGGTGAATATTCAGCCGAGTATCACCCTTATTTAAAGTATTGATGATTTAGACTATGGTATTGAGCACACTTGTGTATATAGTAATAATAATAGTCATTATCATTATTGTTCTCGCCTTAAGATTCCTTTTCAGCGCAATATTTATTCTGCCAGTAACATTGGAGCATGACTACCTAATCAAATTGTTTATATCCAATTCGAACAATATACAGAAAACCGAACAGCCATGATAGAAGGCTTTCCGCTGACTAATACAACGAATGCAAGTTCATCTGTGGAGGATGCAAGGAACATGAGCGTAATAGAGGGTACGATGAACATGAACGTAATAGAGGGTACGATGAACCAGACCCAGTAACTATTTTTTCGGTTTTGTATTACAATTAACAGATTACTAGGAAGAATCACAAAATCATTAGAAAATTGTAATCAATAAAATATATTTGAATTTGAAACTATAAAAAACATGGTGTTGATTCAATATTAGAAAGAAAAAATGGACCCAAAAAAAATTGAAGCCGTAAGACATGACGCGGAAGACAATCAGGAATCACTTCATAATGCTGTGAACAAGGCAAGTAAGGATTCAACTTTTATTTCCCAAGTGGTAGAAGAACTTGACACTCTGAAATTCCCTGCTTACAAGCATCAGATTTTGAGTTTTATTCAAGGCAAAACTTCGGATGATCATGTTATAGGATTGTTGAAATCTTTAAACGATACAGTGTTATTTCGAGATAAATATGAAGTAAAGCAAGGATTACAGCAAGAAAATTCAGAATTAAAACAGCAATACCAAATTTCCGAAAATACAAGAAAAAACTTGGAAGTTCAACGCCCAGATAAAACCCAGAAGCGCAAAGATTATCCTGAAACTCCTGCAACTGCGATGAAAAATTACACCTGCGATTTTTGTGGGAAGGATTTTCAAAGTAATGACCAATTGATAAAGCATCAAAAATTTGAATTCAAAGGCAAAGGTCAGAAATAGGATAATGTTATTTGACCACATGTAACATTTAAAAAATAATAACCATCTTTGAAGATCCAAGAGATTCTAGGACTGGACCGAGCGAAACTCAAATCTTAAAGTCAGCAATAGACGAAAGACAATGTCCGCAGGTCTAGATTTGATGACGACTGGCGAGACCGAGCTTAGCAACCTAAGGTTATTTTTTTAATTGGTATAGTGGCAATTATCGCTATTAAGAGATAATGTACATTCTGTCTTTGTATATGGCAGATCAAGAAATGATACAAGAAAAAATTGGTGAGGCCTTGGGGTTGGAAATGGCGGCGCAAAAGGCAGTAGAGGAATTAGATTCACGTGGTTTACTAGAATCAGAACATATGAAAAAACTAACGAAAATGAGAGAAGAGGCAAGTGATCAAGAGGAAGAAATGCAACAATTGGTCAAAGAACTGGCAGACAGTGATGGATTGGATCCGTCTGCTATAGAAGAAACGGCAGAAGAAACAGCCGAGAAAGCGTCAAAAATAATGGAAACTTATCTTGGAGAAGATCCGGACACGCAAGAGGCCTTAGAGTTCCTTTGTCTAGCAGAAGGCGGTGAAGTTACCCATTATGAAGTTCTGGCAAGCGTCGCAAAGGATGTAAAAAATAAAAAGTTTGGAACAAAGGTTAGAGCGATACTCAAGGAAGAAAAACGACATCTGGATCTATGCACCAAACTGGCTAAGAACAATGCCGCTTCCGAGTAAACCATTTCCCTTTTTTATTTTTCAAACGATACTACAGAGCTGGTTCGTTCTTTAAGTAACACAGGCACGGATAGCACTATCATTTGCCAAGGCAATCAAAACTTCGGTTTAGAAGGAATTAATATGGATACTTGTTAAAGATCCATTTATAATCTATATTAACATTGATTTGCGATACGGTAACGGTAACATTGGAAATACTCGATGTCTTAAATGTAAGCATAGCCCTTACTACTGTACAAGCAAATAGTACAGCCTTGCTCAATCAGAGAACAATCTTTTGGAAAAAGCTGCTAGCTTCTTTAAAGCATAAACTCTCTCAGCTCTTTGTATTTCCGCTCCTTCGATAGCGTCTGACAGATAA
>Ga0209382_10009368_pt1 | contig 12258 bp, 9 predicted proteins | sample SoiMetdeltSBSDD5_FD_187599 | JGI IMG/M metagenome (GOLD analysis project Ga0209382, IMG submission 187599) | Bulk soil microbial communities from a Populus tree surrounding site in Tennessee, USA - Soil MetaG P. deltoides SBSDD5 (SPAdes) (version 2) | ecosystem: Environmental > Terrestrial >... | reverse complement strand
CGTCATGAACGCCGCGTGTGGCGTGGATGGAGAAGTCTACAGGAAACGGAGGGGTGCCTCAAATCAGGCGGATTGTATTTCCCAGATCACGGCGTTTTCCCGCTTTTGGAAAACGCCGTGACACTTGGGCGCATCCCACGGAGAAAGCCTTCTCGAGGCGCCGGCCCTGGGTTTCGCGGCACTTCGGAAAAAGCACCCGAAGTGCCGCGATCGATGAAAGGCAAGGAAAGTCGGATCTAGGCCGAGCGCCGCTGCGCCAGCGCGTCGTGCGAGCGCCACGCGACATCGAGAACGCCCGGAAGCCCGATCACGACTTCGAGCATCGCCAGGCGCTGGTCGGTGTTGACAGTGCCGGAAAGGGTGACGCGGCCCGCGTCGCAGCGCACTTCCGCCTTGCTCGCGCGGGTTTCCGGCGAGCGCCGCAGCGCTGCACGCACTCGCGCGGCCAGCGCGAGGTCTTCCAGCCGCTGCTGCGAGGTTTCGGTCTGCGCGAACTGGGGCATCCGCACGAGCTGAAGCACGCTGTCGACGCACTCGTCGACCGAAAGACGGTCCGTGTTCAGTACGACGTCGTAGTGCTCGGCATCGGTCCACTCCACGCCGAAATGCCGGCGGATCACCGCTGCATGCGCCTCGTCGTTGGTGCGGACCTCGGACTCGACCTGGTTGACATCGTCGGTATTGAGCCGCTCCATCATCCGGGCGAGCCGGACCTGCATCGGCGCGCAGATTCGCGTGCAGAGCACGTGGGGAACGTCGTGCAGCAGGTGCGTCGCTCCCCAGCCGCGGATGATCGCGCCGTTGCCGCGGCGCGCGAAGTCGATCACTTCTTCTGCGGAATGGAGGAACAGGCTGGTGCGGTCGGATGAAAGGCGCTCGAGCAGGCCCGCCTTGCCGTCGAGCAGGCGCACGACGTGACTGCGGCGCACGCGCATCCGGTCGGCGAGGTGATCGATGATCTCGTGGTAGATCACCGGCAGGCCGAGCGCGTCTCCAAGGCCGGTCGCGACGTCCTTGCCGAGCGTCCCCATTTCCCGCGTGATCGCAACGACCGTCATGCCCGCCCTGCCGACGAGTTTGTCGATTCTAGTTTAGACTTTTTTTACGGCTAAAGGGCAATAGTCACGCTGCAATCGCCTGCGCCGGCAGCGTGAACGTGAAGGTCGATCCCCGTCCCGGCTGGCTCTCGAGCCGGATCGTGCCGCCGTGCAGCTCGACGAACTTCTTCGCCAGCGCGAGCCCGAGGCCGGTGCCTTCGGCCTTACGCGTGCTGTCGCTGCCGACCTGGCGGAACTCCTCGAACACCAGCGCCTGATCTTCCGGCGCAATGCCGACTCCCGTGTCGGTCACTGAAACTTCGAGCGCGGCCGCATTGGCGTGCGCGGCGAGGCGCACCGACCCGCCTTCGGGCGTGAACTTCACGGCGTTCGAAAGCAGGTTCAGCGTCACCTGCTTCAGCTTTCGCTCGTCGCCACGCACCACGCCTACATCCGGCGCCACATTCAGCGAGAGCGCGATGCCGTGGCGCTGGGCGCGCTCGCGCACGAGCGTGAGGGCAGTTTCCAGCATGCTCGGCAGATGAAAGTCCGACGGCTCGAGCTCCATGCGGCCGGCCTCGATCTTCGCCAGATCGAGGATGTCGTTGATGAGCGAAAGCAGATGCCTGCCCGACGAGTGGATATCGCTCACGTAGTCGGCCTGCTTCTCGTTCAGCTCGCCGAACATCCGCTCCTGCAGGACTTCGGAGAATCCGATCACGGCGTTCAGCGGCGTGCGCAGCTCGTGCGACATGTTCGCGAGGAACTCGGACTTGTGCCGGTTCGCAGCCTCCAGCTGGCGGTACAGGCGTCCGAGCTCGTCGCTCATGCGGTTGAGGTTTTGCGCGAGCGAGCCGAGCTCATCCTGGTTCGAGACGCTGACCTTGCCGGAAAAATTCCCGGCGGCGAGCTCGCTGAAGCGCTCGTCCATCCGGCGCACCGGCTCGATCAGCGACCAGGAGATCGAGTAGCCGAGGCCGAGCGCGAGCAGAAGGCTGCCGAGCGCGAAGCCGATCACCAGCATCTGTGCCTGGCGGTAATCTTCCTGGCTCTCATCGACGCGCGCGAGCATGTCCGCTTCGGCCTTGTTGACCAACTCGTTGGTAAGCCGCTCGAGGCGGTCGGCGAGCGGGCTCGCGCGGCCGATTTGCGATTCTCGCCCCTGCGCGACCTTGCCGGCGCGAATCAGCTCGATCACCTCCGTGACGACGGCGATGAAGGCCTCGTAATCGGTGCGCACGCGCGCGACGATTTCAATTTCGTCCTGGCCGACGAACTGCAGCCGGTCGAGGTCGTACCCGAACTGGTTCAACTGGCGCAGCGTCGCTTCGAGCGTCTTGTCTTCGGCCACGAGCAGCGCCGACGCGACGCTGTAGAGCTGCGCGGTCGTATCGTGCTGGAGCTGACGGTACGCCGCGATCTTGCGCTGGATCTTGACAAGGTCGCCCGCGCGCTGGTTCACCTGGTACAGCTCGGCAAGACCGACCGCGCTTACGATGATCAGCAGCCCGGCGATGATGAGGAACGCAGTAAGGAGCTTGGCGTAGATCGAAAGCGGCGCCCGCCCGACCGCCTTGGGCAGCCAGTGCAGGAGCGGGGTCTTCACTCGCGCAGCAGGGCGCGCAGGTCCCTGAGCATTTCGTCCGGGTCGAAGCGATAGCCGAGGTACTGCACGCGCAGCATGCCGTTGCGGTCGATCAGCGACGTGAGGAACAGGTGGTCGACGTCGCCCGGCTTGACGCGCTTGGCGAAGGCCCCATAGCGGCGCACGACGTCCTGGATCTCAGGGGTGGTGCCGGTGAGGAAGCTCCATCCCGCCGGATCGGCACCGAACTTGTCGGCGTAGGCCTTTAACACCACCGGCGTATCCACTTCGGGTTCGACCGTGATCGAGAGGAAACGGACGCGCTTGCCGAAATCGGTGCCGAGCTTTTTCTGGATCCCCGCCATCTTGGCGGTCAGCGTCGGACACGTGTCCTTGCAGGTCGCGTAGATGAAGGTGACCGCGCGCACCGTGCCCTGCAGATCCGCGAGCCCGACTTTCGCGCCCTCCTGGTTGACGAGCGCGAAATCAGGAGCGGCCCCGATCGTCGGCAAACGGCTGTTCGCCTTTGACGCATGCCCCCAAGCCTGTGCGCCAAAGAACGCGAGGAGCACGGCCAGGAGCCAGCGGGTCGTCATGCCTTCAGCTCGCGCTTCAGCTCGTTCAGAAAGCGCCAGTCCGTGCCTTGCGCGATCAGCTTCTGCGGCGCGCTCTTCACCATCCCGGCCTCGCGCAGCCGCAACGCGTAGAACCGGACCGTCTCCTCGGGGTTGTAGTCGCGCCACTTGCCATACGGGAGCTCCTCGATCGCCTGGCGCGCGTACCCCGCGTTCATTGAAAAGCCGTGGTCGAGGAACGCTTTCGCGCCCCGGCCAGGATCCGTGGCGCAGATCTCGCTGCCCTTCAGGATCGCGCGGATCGCGCGCTTGGTCGCGATCGGATTCTTTCGCGCAAATTCCCGGTTCGCGGCGATCAGGCAGCAGAAATACTGCGACCACGGCCGGTCGAGCGCGCTGTTCAGCAGCACGCGGCCGACTTTTCTGGCGCGCAACTCCTGCGGATCCGGCGGAAAGCCGAGATAGGCATCGATCTTTCCTTCGGCCAGAAGGCGCTTCGCCTGCTCGGCCGGATGCGTCGCCCATTGGATGTCGCGGGCCGGATCGAGCCCCACCGAAGTCGCGATGCTCGCGAGGAAGATATGCTGCGCCGAGCGAAGGGTGAGGATTCCCGCGGTCCTGCCCTTCAAGTCGCTGATCGTTCCGACGCGCTCGGAACCGAACAGCTCGAAGCAGCCCGCATGCACGCCCGCGAGGAGCACGATCGGGGCGCCCTCCTCGAGCCCTACGACGAGCGGCGCGGCGAAATTCATGCTCAGATCAAACTCTCCTTTACCCATCGCCATCGCGCCCGGCAGGCCTGCCGCTGAAAGGCCCGTGCCGACGTACTGGATCTCGGAGAAGCCTTCAGCGCGCAGAAGCTCTTCCGCAACGTACTGCGGCGCAAGGCAGGCGCTCGGCGCCTTGCCGAGGCGGATACGTTTCGTCTCCGGCGGCGGCTCGGCGGCGAGCAGCTCGTGGCTCCATCCGAGCGCCGCGAGAGTACCCGCCATCGAAGCACCGCGCAGCAAATGCCGCCGTGTGATCATGCTTTCAGCTCCTTCTTCAGCTCGTTCAGGAAGCGCCAGTTCGTCCCGTGCGCGAGGATTTTCTGCGGGCTCGACTTGATGAGGCCGGCTTCGTGCAGGCGAAGCGCGTAGAAGCGGACGGTGTCCTCCGGATCGAACTGGCGCCACCTTGCGTAAGGGATGCTCCGGATCGCCTCCAGCGTGTGGTCGTAGCTCTTCGCCAGCCCGCGGCCGACAACCGCTTTCGCGACTTTCTCCGGTTCCGCGCCGCAGACTTCCGCGGACTTCAGGATCGCGCGGATCGCCCGCTTCGTCGCGACCGGATGCTTGCGCACGAACTGGCGATTGCCGACGAGCATGCAGCAGAAATATTGGGACCACGGGCGATCGGTGGCGCTGTTGACGACGACGCGCCCGATCTTCCTCGCCCGGAACTCCTGCGGGTCCGGCGGAAAGCCCAGATACGCGTCGATTCTTCCGTCGGCCAGAAGCTGCATCGATTCGGCGGCCGGATGTTTCGCCCAGAGAATATCCTTGCGCACGTCCAGCCCGACGTGGCCGACCATGCTTGCAAGAAAAGCATACGGGCTCGGGTCGAGCGCGGGGACCGCGACGGTCCGGCCCTTGAGGTCTCGAACGCTGCGGATCCGCTCGTTCGCCAGAAGCTCGAAGCACCCGACATGCTCGCCGCCGAGGATCACGATCGGATCGCCGGCCTCGATCCTGAGGATCACGGGCGCGGCGAAATGCCCGCTGATATCCACCTCTCCGGACGCGAGTGCCTTTTCGACGTCGAGCGTGCCGACGACCGGCTTGTATTCCACCTGCGTGAAACCTTCAGCTTGCAGCAGGTCGCCGGCGATCCATTCCGGGCTGCGGCAGGTGCTTGGAATCTGCGCGATGCGAATGCGCGTCGTTTCCGGCGGCGGCTCGGCGGCAAACGCATGCGGTACGACACCCACCGCGCCAGCTGCCGCGGCGCCACTGAGAAACCGCCGCCGGTCGATCATGCTTTCAGTTCCTTCTTCAGCTCGTTCAGAAAGCGCCAGTCGGTGCCTTCGGCGACGATTTTCTTCGGATCCGCCTTGATGAGCCCTGCTTCTCTGAGGCGCAGGGCGTAGTAGCGCACCGAATCTTCGGCGTCGAAATTGCGCCAGGTACCGTAGGGAATCTCGCGCAATGCCTGGACCGTCAGCGCTTGGTCTTTCGCGATCCCGCCCTGCACCAGATTGCGCGCCGTGCCCTCCGGGTCGCTCGCGCACAGCTCGGAGGACTTGAGGATCGCGCGCGTCGCACGCTTTGCCGCGCTCGGGTGCTTACGCACGAAGTCCCGGTTTGCCGTCACCATGCAGCAGAAATACTGCGACCAGGGCCGGTCCGTTGTCGTATTGACGACGACGTGACCGACTTTCCTCGCTCGCATGACGAGCGACACCGGCGGCGACGCCATGAATGCGTCGATCGCGCCTGAAGCGAGCTGCTCGGCGCGCTCGACCGGCCGGCCCTCGACCCACTTGATGTCGCGGCTTGGATCAATGCCCACATGCCCGAGGAACGCCGCCATGAAGAGATGCCCCGGATCGCGCAACGCGCCCACCCCGACCTTCTTGCCCTTGAGATCGCGCACGCTGCGCACGTACGGCGCGGCGAACATCTCGAGGCAACCCGGGTGCGTTCCGGCGAGTACTACCAGGGGATTGCCGGCGTCGATCTGAAAGACCGTAGGTGCGACGAATCCGGTCAGTACGTCGATCTGCCCGGCTGCCAAGGCGGGATAAGCCTTGCTCGCTTCAGGATAGTCGACGAACCGGATGTCCTCGAAGCCCTCGGCTCGGAGAAGTGCTTCCGACACATACGCAGGCGCCCAGCACATGTTGACGGGGATCTTCGGGAACCGGATGCGCCGGGTCTCCGGCGGCGGCTCGGCCGCAAGGGCGCGCGGCAAGTACGCAAGCGCGCCTGCTGTCGCGCTGGCACGCACGAATTCGCGGCGGTTCGTCATGTCTTCAGCTCCTTCTTCAGCTCATTTATGAACCGCCAGTCCGTTCCATTGGCGAGGATCGTCTTCGGGCTCGCCTTGATGTATCCGCCTTCCTGCAGGCGCAGCGCAAAGAAGCGCACCGAGTCCTCGGTGCTGAAATCCCGCCAGCGTGCGTACGGCAGCTCCTTCAGCGCCTGCAGCGCGTAGTCGTAGTTCGCGGTGAATTTGCGCTGCACGAGGAACTTCGCAGTCGCTTCGGGCTCGCTCGCGCACACGTGATTACCCTTCAGCAGCGCGCGGATCGCGCGCTTCGTGGCGACCGGATTCTTCTTGACGAACTCGCGGTTGCCGGCGACGACGCAGCAGAAGTACTGCGACCAGGGCTTGTCGGCGACGCTGTTGAGGATGACCTGCCCGATCTTCTTCGCGCGCAGCTCCTGCGGCACCGGCGGAAAGCCGACAAGTGCGTCGACCTTGCCTTCGGCGAGGCTGCGCATCGAATCGGCCGACGACTGGATCAGCCACTTCACATCGCGCTGCGGATCGAGGCCGATGTGCGAAAGAATGGTCGAGATGAAAAGCTGGTGCGCGCCACCCTGTTCGGGAACCGAGATCAGCTTCCCCTTGAGCTCGGTGATCGACCGGATACCGCCCGTCGTGAACAGCTCGAAGCAGCCCGGATGAATGCCAGCGAGCATCACGACGGGTGCACCCTTCTCGACTTGAACGACGAAGGGCGCGATGAACGCGATCGAGATATCGACGTCGCCGGCGGCAAGCCTCGGATAGATCCGTCCCGGCCCGTCCTCCTTGACGTACTGCACGTCAGAAAACCCTTCGCCCGGCAGGATCGTTTCCGCCACGTACTGCGGAGCGACGCAGATGCCGCCGATCTGCATCAGCCGGATGCGTTTCGTTTCGGGGGGCGGCTCGTTTGCCAGAGCCGTCGAAACCGGCCCCAGCGTCCCGGCAGCGCCAAGCACCCCGGCCTGGCGGATGAACTCGCGTCGCGTAATCATGGTTTCGACTCCTGTTCGCGTCCGGCTCGAAGCGGCGTTTCGCGGTCAGACCTTCAATTACCCCTTCACCCCGTCAGTTGGTGCGGCGCGGTGCCTGCGTGACATTCTCGATGTCGGCATCGCCCGACGCCAGCCCGTTTTTCTTGCCCAACCTCCCGGCTACCACGCGCGACGTCCGCGCGCAGCAGGTCCTCGGCGATCCATTCGGGGCTGCGGCAAGTGCCCGGAACCTCAGCGGTCCCCAGGCACGTATTCTTGGGCGGCGGTTCGGCGGCGAGCACCCCGGCGACGCGCCCGAGCATCTCCACGGCGCCCGGCAGCGCCGCATCGCGCAACGATTCGCGCCTTGTTGGCATTGCGTGATTCTGCTTGTGCCGCGACAACTCCCCACTTTACCCGATCTGGGCGGTGCAGTCCTGTATGCTCTTTCGATGCCGAAGAGCGGGGTGGTAAAGATCATCGCCTGGGCGCTCGCGATCGCGCTGGTGTCCGGGCTCGGCTGGTGGGGACACCGCGCGATCAAGAAGAGCGAGCTGCAGCGGGCCGCGCTTGGACTGGTGCAGGACTCCACCGTGCTGCTGCGCGAAGCACTCGGCCTCGTCGCGGCCGGCGCCGAAGTCCGCAGCCGGCTCGAGGCGAGCTTCACCGAGCTGCAGAAAAACGTGCAGAAAGTGCAAGCACTCGACGCATCGCTGAATCCGCCGCTCGTCCGCGCCGCCGACGCCTACGTGACCGACGTGCAGGCCTTCCTGCGCCGCCAGCTCGACGCACACAAATCGCGCGATGCGGTGCGTGTCGGCATGAACGACCTTTCCGACCACCTGCGCGCAGCGGGCGACCGCTCTCCCGGCTGGATCCGCCGCGCGCTCGAGCTGAAGCAACGCTTGGACCGAGACTACTTCGACTACCGCTTTGCCGCCGGCGGCCTCGACAAGTCGTTCGGCGCGCTGCGCGAAACGCGAAAGGCATTCGATCCGCTGGCCGTCAACGCGACCGTGGTCGACGAACTCCTCATCATCGAAGCGCAGGAGCGCATGAAAGGCCTCACCGCACAGCTCGACAAGGAGGTCGCCGCGGCGCGGCAGCTGCCGGTGCCTCGGTAGAGGGACTGGCGTAAAGTAACATCGAACGTGTGGCGTACGGCTTGCGCCACCTGGAGGAGAGTAGGAATGGGGGACTCTCGCCGGCTTGATAGCACATCGCAGAGATCGAGGCTCCGGTCGTCAGCGTTATTGGGTCTGCAGAAGATCGATGTCTTTAAGGGGCTGCATACACAAACACTCAGGGCAATCGCAGACCAGTGTAAATGGGCGAGATATCGCCGCAATCAATACATCATTCGTCGCGATGGAGAAGATAGGGATGTCTATTTCGTAATCGCTGGAATGGTGCGCCTGACCGCAGAAGGCTGGCGTGGGCGCCGCATCATATTTCGCGATATCCCAGCCGGCGAATTATTTGGCGAGCATTCAGCGATCGACGGGGATGCTCGCGTTTCTGATGTTCAAGCAGTACAGGAGTCTCTGCTAGCGTCGATGTCACCAGATGCGTTTCGCGCTCTTCTGGCGCGACACGCGTCCGTGCGCGAGCGAGTCTTGAAGCGCATGAGCAGATCTGTGCGTGAATTGGCCGATCAGATCTTGGATCTAGGCGTCAAGCGCGTGTCTGGGCGAATCTGGAGCGAATTGCTCCGGCTCGCAAGGCAGGCGGATAGGGAGGGCAACACGGTTCGACTCAATCCCCCACCGACGCACCGAGAAATCGCTAGTCACGTAGGAACTTCACGAGAGCAGGTGTCGCGGGAGCTTTCCCGTCTGCAGCGAGAAGGACTGCTGGTGCGCGAGGGGCGCGCAGTTGTGGTACGAGACATTCTCGCCCTCGAACGTCTAGTAGCAAACGCCCGTCCGAGTTCATCTCCAGTCGAAGATGCGGATGAAGCGCGGATTAGCTCCGTCGGCCTCGCGCGCCAGCGTCGAGCCATCCTCGCTGCGGAGGCCTTTGACGCAATTGCGATGATGGAGCGTGATGAAGAGCGCACTATGAAACGGTGGCGAACGTTTCTAACGCACGCTACATCGGAGACGATTCCAATCAATGGAGGACGGAGCTTTTCCAGAATTCTGGAGCACGGGTTCGTTGCGGAATTTTCGGACAGCAGACAGGCGGTTAATTGCGCGTTCCAATTGGTCCAGGCTCTCGCCAAATTCAGCGCTGTTTCCGCTTCGAAACCTCTGCGAATTCGAATTGGAATTCACGTCGCCGATATACTGGTTGAGGATTTCAGCATTGCTGGCGATGGCATCAACATTGCAACCGGCCTCGCTCAAATAGCGAACCCGGGCGAGATCATCGTATCGGTTCAGGTGCGGGACCAACTGACCAGTGGGCTAGATGGCTCATTTGAGGACCTTGGTGAGCAGCGGCTCCGAAACCGCGAGCGGTCGCTGCGGGCTTTTCGAGTTTGGTCGCCATCGGAAGGTAGGTCGTTAACGGTAAGCACGACGTCCCATCCACGCGGGCGCCCTTCTGTTGCGGTTATTCCATTCCAAGTGAACTCGAGCGATGTCCGCTACGAATTTCTTGGGGATGGTCTTGCAGACGAGACCATCGGATCGCTATCAAGGGTGGCTGATTTCTTCATTGTTTCGCGCCTCTCCTCAATGGCATTTCGGGGAACTTCAAGGAGCTTGCGCAACATTGGCGAGTTGCTAGGCGTGCAATACGTGCTTTCCGGCAGCATCCTTACTAGCCATGGACAGGCTGTGTTGGTTGCCGAATTGGGTGATGCAAGCAACCAAGAAGTCCTTTGGAGCGATCGGTTTTCCTTCGACATAGCGAGCGAACTGACTGTACAGCACGAGCTGGCGCGCAGGGTAGTTGAAAGTGTTGCGCCATTTGTGCGCTCTTTCGAATTGCGCCGGGCAGCGATTAGCAGCCTGGACCAACTCGATGCATATGGCTTGACCTTGCGCGGCATTGACCTGATGCACAGAATGTCGCGCGAAGATTTCCTTTCGGCGAAACAGGTGTTGGAAGCTGCAATTGCCCGCGATCCGTCGTCAGCGACTCCGCACGCGTGGCTCGCAAAGTGGCATGTTCTTCGAATAGCGATGGGCGCAAGCGATGATCCACTGCGGGACGGGGAAGTCGCCACCGCGTCGGCCCGATCGGCACTCGAATGCGATTCCAAAGATGCACTTGCTTTGGCGGTCGACGCCCACGTAGCGGCATGGGCGCGGCATGATCTGGACGGCGCTGACCGACGACTGTCAGAAGCCCTCTCGTCCAACCCAAACGAGCCTCTAGCTTGGCTGTGGAAGGGGATTGTTGATGCTTGGCGTGGCCGGGGAGCTGAGGCGGTTCAGTCCACGGACTATGCCCTCTCGCTATCACCTCTTGACCCGATGATCTATTACTTCAACTCGCTTGCTAGCACCGCCAATCTGGTCGCGGCGCGGTACGAGCGCGCTATCGCTTTCGCGCAGCAATCCTTGCAAGGGAATCGTCTTCATACGCCTTCGCTTCGAACCTTGGCTGTCGCTCTGTTTCTAGCTGGGCGGATCGACGAGGCGCGCGAGACAATGAGAAATCTGCGCGCGATCGAACCAAAGCTGACTGTAAGCGCATTCGGAGCTCGCTATCCCGGACGAGAGAGCCCGCACTGGGAGATATTTGCTGCGGCACTTCACGCTGCCGGACTACCGAAGTAGCTCCAGCCAATTCAAACGAAAGCGACAATTACGAGCGGATTTCCGGCGCTCCAGCGAGGCGTAATCCTTGCATGTACAACTCCCGATCTCCTGTCTTCTTGAACGGATAGACTCTAGCGAAACGTTCGATCGAGAATCCCGGTTCGAGCGCAGTTAGCTTTTCGATATACGGCTTCGCGTCCGTACTCCGTCCAAGGTGACCAAGCGCAGAAATCAGCGTCTTATACGCATTGACGAACCCGGGGTGTGCCTTGACCATGCGACGACCAACAGAAGCTGCACGCTCATAGTCGCGCTTCAAAAGGTAGGCAATCGCTGAAACTCCCTCAAAAAAGGAAAAGTAGGGATCGAATGGCGCCAGATCGTGATAACGCTCCATCTGCGCGAGAGCGAGATCCGGCATTCCGACATAGCAGTGTGTAACCGCTCTTAGCGCCCAGATAAACCCTAGGTTCGGATTTAGGCGCAGGGATCGATCAAAGTAGTACAGCGCTGAGTCAAAATCCTTGTCGAGAAATGCGCAGACATGCGCATAGATACCGAGCGCCTCAGCGTTGTCTGGATCAAGTCGAATCGCATGCAGCGCATACTGTTGAGCAGTCGCAAGCGCTTGTGCACTGTCCGGCGCCCAGCCCTGCCCCACATAGAACACTTGCCAGTGTGCCGCCCACGCAGCCGCCATTGCGTCATCAGGATCTATTTCAGTTGCCTGGCTTATCAGCTCACCGGCCTGATGGAATTTATCTTCCTGCATGCTGTACATCAGCGGTATAGCGCGCAACAACAGCCCCGTCGCGCCGTAGCGTTCGCGGCGCCGCGGTTGCCCTTCAATAAAAAGGATTACGGGATCGATGCGCCCCACAATTCGCGCTGTTACACGCTCGTCCAGTAGGTGCAGCTCATGCGAGGCAAGTTCAAATCGATCACTCCATACCGGTTGGGCATCCTGCGTGAGATGGAGCAAACGCACACTGATCTGAACGTTTTCTCCCGTCTTTCGCAGATTTCCATCAACCACATAATCGAGATCCTTCTGACGCAGCGCGGCTCGTCCTCGTGTCCCTCCGCTATGCCCGGAATCCGACACGCTTGGCGCAATTACGTCGAACCATCGGAACCGAGCAAGTGCGGCTGCAATCTCTTGACCGAGAGACGCGGCCAAACCTCGGTCGTTAGGAGCCCCTGGCGCTTGCAATGGAAGTACTCCAACACGCAGTCGACTACGGGTCGGTACGCGTCCTGCCACTCTAGCGTCGGCAGATGCGGATCTCGTGCCCGAACCAGAGTCGGTGCTGCGCCGCCCAGTTTGGGTTCTGATACTCGCATAGAGCATCTGCGTCTCAG
>Ga0209382_10009367_pt1 | contig 12259 bp, 13 predicted proteins | sample SoiMetdeltSBSDD5_FD_187599 | JGI IMG/M metagenome (GOLD analysis project Ga0209382, IMG submission 187599) | Bulk soil microbial communities from a Populus tree surrounding site in Tennessee, USA - Soil MetaG P. deltoides SBSDD5 (SPAdes) (version 2) | ecosystem: Environmental > Terrestrial >... | reverse complement strand
CATTGAGGCCCGCTCGCACGCGCTGGCGGATCATCGCCCGCTCGAATTCTGAGAACGCGCCGGTGACCTGGAAAAGCAGCTTGCCTGTCGGCGTGGTCGTGTCGAGGTGCTGCTGATCGAGGTAGAGGTCGACGCCGACTGCCTCGAGGTCCTGGATGGTCCGCAGCAGATCGATCAGCGACCGGCCAAGCCGATCAATCGCCCAGGCCATCACGATGTCGAACTTGCGCCGACTGGCATCCTTGAGCATCGCGTCAAGGCCAGGGCGCTTATCGCGCCCCTTGGCGCCGCTGATGCCGGCGTCCCGGTAGGTCGCGACCACGATCCAGCCCCTGCGCTCTGCGATTTGCCCCAGCTCCTGGATCTGGTTGTCGACGGACTGGTGATCGGTGCTGACGCGAACGTAGAGCGCGGCGCGCTTTGTCGTCTTCAAGTTGTGGAGCCCTCTCAAATCGAAACCTCATCGTAGCTCAGGAGGGCATACAAAATCATGCCTGAAACAGGGCTCCGAAAACCTCGTAGAATCAGGCGGCCGCTTTCATTGCCCGCGGCCATACACTAATACATGTTTTTGTACGGGGCGCCGCGCCGGTCCAAGCCCTCCTCGCCAACGGCGGCGGCACAAGTGAAGTGGCGCCGCTAGCGGCCGGCGATGCATTTTCTCTCCGGCCCGCCGATGCATTTTCTCTCCGGCGTTGACACCCCACCTGACAGGATCGCGCGTCCTGGCGCGTCCCGTGCCGAGAGAACGAGAGTTGCAGCGACCCACGTTCGCAGCGCCCCGCAGGGTAGAAGTACCCCTAGCAACAGACGTGGCAGTCATCCGGCCTTGTCCGGTGAGAATATGCCAGGAGGAGAACTAGAGCCGTTACTGTGCGCGTTACTCGGATGCCTGGATGACGGCCCACCCGCGCGCGGGCGCCGCGGGAAGGAGTCGTCGACACGACTGGCGCAGATGTTGTTGCGTACCGCTTTCCGTACCCACGCGAAGGGAAAGATGGAAGGCGGTTCATCTTGCGGCTCTGGTTGGCGGTAGCCTTGCGGGAGGCATCATCGGGATGTAGCCTCTGCAAGGCTTGTAGAAGAGGCTCCCGGGGAGGTGACAATGACGCGGACGCTGCTAGCTTTTGTCTGCTCAGCCTTTCTGTTCGTCGCCGCCGTCGCTGGCGAAGATCAAGAAAGCCAGCTGCGCGCCGTGTTGACCGATTTGGATGCTCACTGGAACGGTCGAAATGCTGACAAGATGAGCCTTCTTTTTACTGAGGATGTTGACTTTCGTATCTATGACCGCACGCAGTACAAGAATCGCGAAGAGTTCCGTCAGCACTATGCAAAGGCGTTCGCCAAGATGAGCGCTGGCCGGCGTCATGCGACGACGATGAACTCATTTCGGTCGGTCACCTCTGAGCTGGCCGTGATCGATGGCCAGGTCACGGTGAGCGACGACGCCGATCCCAGCTATAAAATTCGCCACTATCACTACACTGCACTTGCGAAACTGGGTCAGCAGGGCTGGCAGTTCGACGTGTTTCGTGTCGCCGAAAGAAGAGCTGACTAGACAATCTTCATGGAACATCCCGGCGGCCCGCCAGCGGGAACAGCCCACGGTTTCGGCGCGGCTTCGCGAATTGAGACGCCCGCCGCTGAGAGGTCCGGCGGCGGGCGGCGCGCTCTGGGGCAGGCCATGTTCTGCAGCTGCCGCGTCCTGGTTACAGACGTCAGCGCGAATAACGTCCATCTGCTCGAACAGGCTCCTGACGTCTAATGCGCTAGCAGCTGACCTGACGGACATTCGGCGCAAGAGCTGGCTGATTGAGCGGTGGGCTCTGGTGGGACCCGCGGCACGGAATTTTGTCGAAGCTGTGTTCGACCACCTCGGTGTGCCGGGAACCACCACGAGCTCCTGTATGGGATGGATGACAATCTCCGCCTTGCCGTCAGCTTAGGTTGGTGTCTACCGAACCGGCACAGCGGCTCACCCTCAAGCGCGATAGCTTGAGGCAGTTCCTGCTGGCAAGCCGGACCGCTATCATCGGGCCTTGCTCGTGCCATGGCTGGCTAGCGGCGCTCATCATAGACCGGGGCCGCGGGCTTTCCGCCCTAAAGCAGATGCAAATAGGCATGCTTTCGGCGGATCAGAAGGGGTAAGGCGCCATGAGTTCGCAAGGGAACGACGATTTCCGTGTCTTGAGGCAGGCAGCCGAAGCGGCCCTGCGTTATAGGGAGACAATCCCTGATCAACCGCAAAGGCCGCGACAGACCTACAATGAGATGGTTCGCACGATTGATATGGCGACCCCGGAAAATGGTGCGCCCGCGGCTTCCGTCCTCGAAGAGCTCCAATCCATTTCGGAGCCCGGCCTACAGGCGATGACTGGCCCGCGCTTCTTCGGCTGGGTCGTAGGCGCGTCCCATCCGGTTGGGGTTGCGGCTGACTGGCTGACAAGTGCCTGGGGCCAGAATGCAGGAAATCATGAAGCTACTCCGGCGGCTGCCGTGATCGAGGAAACGGCCGGTAAATGGCTGCTCGACATTTTGGCTCTCCCCAAACAGTGCTCGGTCGGCTTCGTGACCGGCGCGACTATGGGCAACTTTGTCTGCCTGGCGGCTGCCCGAAGTAAGGTCCTGCGCGCCGTTGGATGGGATGTTGAAGGCCGCGGCCTCTTTGAGGCGCCCCCGATCAACATTCTGATTGGTGACGATGCACATACTGTGGTCTTCGCGGTCCTCAGGATGCTGGGCCTTGGACAAGATCGGGTGCAGTGTGTCCCGACGGATGTAGCAGGCCGTATCATTCCTGCGCGCTTTCTTGAATTGCTCCATAAGTGCGAGGGTCCGACAATCGCAATTGCGCAAGCAGGCCAAGTCAACACCGGAGCCTTCGACCCAGTTGCGCAGATGGCTGAGCACACCCAACAATGCGGCGCCTGGCTGCATGTCGATGCCGCGTTCGGGCTCTGGGCGCGGGCATGTCCCGAAACAGCGTATCTGGCGCGCGGCATAGAAGCGGCAGACTCGTGGGCTGTCGACGGGCATAAGTGGCTGCAGGCTCCCTATGATAGTGGGTACGCGATCGTGGCGCATCCTGCAGACCATCGTCGAGCCATGACAGCGGACGCCAGCTATTTGCCAGCCGCTGGTGCCAACGAACGGGCGCCGGCTCACTTCGTGCCGGAGCTGTCGCGTCGCGCGCGAGGTTTTGCCACCTGGGCCATGATCCGCCATCTCGGCCGACGCGGCATCGCGGAGATGGTTGGAAGGCATTGCCGTCTGGCTCGCCGGATGGCAGATCAGCTATCGACCACGCCGGGCATTGTCGTGGTCAATGACGTGGAACTCAATCAGGTCATCGTTCGGTTCGGCTGCGATGAAGCTTCTGATCGAGCCGATGAATTGACGGCACAGGTGATCGAGTTGGTTCAGGCTGGTGGCACGTGCTTCGCAGGTGGCGCTCGATGGCGCGGTCATTGGGTGATGCGGTTGTCGATCGTTGCATGGCCGACCACGGAGAGTGATGTCGACACCTCGGCTGCAGCGATCACGGCGGCATGGAAGCGGGTCAAGGCATCCCATCAAGCGGCGCAGTGACCACTCGCGTAGCAACTTCGGACGTAGGGGATAATGCTCATCGGTCCTTGCATTGCAGCAAAAATCGAACGTGGGGAATCCGGTAAGGGTCATGAAGTGGCATGCAGACTGGTTAGTCGGGACGGTGAAAGTAACTCTGAAACCGGACGGAGTTGCTGCGGCGCCGAAGACTTCTGAGGTGTGCCAGGATCTGCCGTTGAGGACACTTGGTTTGTCGTCTCGAAACCGGACCTTCGGGGTAAGGGGGGTCATATCGCTTTGCGCATCGATGCATGGCGGGCGCCGCGCACAAGATCAATAAAGCTTAGGGGATCCGCCGGCTCAACGTCGCCTCGCCACGCCACGTGCTGTTCGGGTCGGACGAGCACAAGTTTGTGCAAATGAGGCGCTTTCGCATCTGCTGTGTCCAAGTCTAGGACGGCGAGAGGGACTCCGCGCTGGCGCGCAGCTGCGAGGAGGCCTGATACGCGGGCCGTCGGGTCGAGGTGTCGATCGGCATCCAAATTAGACCCACGTATTGCCTCACCTGACGATGTTACCCTGGCGGGGCAGATACGGCGGCATCTGATCGCTTGCCTCTTGCAACTTTCGAGGCTTGCTCGACGGGAGGGGCTGTGGGCGGGGCGGAGTGCCCCCCACACGCAGCGCCGTCCACAGCCCCGGGCAAGAGGGCAGCTGCGGGCGCCACGCACGGCGCCATCCCGGCCATGAGCCTTTCCGCGGCATTCCTACGGAGCGCCTTCAACAGCCGCTGCACGATTGAATGCTGTTTCTTGCAGAACTGCTCTGGGTACCTCTCGCCCAATCGACTGACGATGGCGAGCGCGGTCAGCTGCGGCTCCGCAGCAAGTCGCTGCTGCCGGGCCTCGATCCGCGCAAGATCGGGGCCCTCTCATTGTGGCGATTGCTTCTTGGTGTCTTGCGCAAGTGGCGTGTCGCGACCATTCCTTATGGCGCAATCAATCGCTTCTCGCTTGCCACCTTCAGTTCTGCGGAGCACGGGGTGCGGCGAACGCTTTCGCCCACAAACCCCATTGTAATCCCATGCAGGAGCGAGACGAGAGCCAGTTGCCGCTCGCTCATTTTTAGCCGCTCCCGGTGGTGCTTCATCAAAGGTTCGAAGTTGCGGCGTTGCCAATCGAGCCCGCAGTGCTGTGCTACCACCGAGATGCCCCCGGCCTCCACCACGGCTCGCGCCTGATCATCAGTTATCGGGGGCGTGGCTCGCTCCTCCGCCGTCGCTGGGGCGCATGGCTGATCGCCCTCGCATCGCGCCCTGCCTAAGTTGTCGAGAGCGCCATCATCAAGAGTTGGCGATGCGGTTCCGGTCGAGCCTGCTGTGCGGCAAGGGATAGCGGCATTGCCAGAGCCAAAGCCGCGATCACGTTCACCAGCGATGAGTTCCAGGTCATCAGCCCTCTGTCCGCCCTATTCCGAAAGTCACCGCTCCTTCTTCAACGCGTGCGCCGGATGCCGCGCGTCTCCCCTCTTGTTCGCGCGCCGCACGTACAGGATCTCGGCCTCCGGTCTCTGCATCTTAACCTTCAACGCCGCGATGAGCGCATCATCCGCGTCAACGACAGTGTGGTCTGCCTTGCCTTCGACCTTCAGTCCGACAGTAAATTTCATCGTTGCTGCTTTTCCGACACGCTCGTACTTCGACCAGCCGCTACTTCTCTTTCTTGCTCTTGCGCTTCACGTCCTGGCCGTGCGCGCGCTTGTACGTCTGGATATCCTTGAACTCGCCCTTCTTGCCGCGGACTGCGTAGAGCTTCGTCCCCTTCGAGCTGCGGTGCGTCGTTCTCTTGACCATGGTTCTCTCCTTGGCAGACGACCGAACCTTACCCCATCTGGGTCGCGGTCTCGCAACGTTCCTCAGCGGAATTTGTCACCTGCACGCCCACAGCACACTACCCTCAGTCGAGATGGCGATCGAGAAACTGCCGCATCCTCCGGCTCGAATCGGTGGCTGCTTCCTCGCTATATTCCAACCAGCGGCCAAGCATGGCCCTCCCGGGGTGCAGCTCCGGGTAATAAAAACCATGGTGAACGTTAGGGTAGACGACCAGGTCGATCGCCACCCCGTCGGTCCCCCAGGTGTCGATTTTTTCGGAGCAGTCTGCCGCCGGCGCCCATTCATCGAGGGTCCCAATGAGAATGAGCGTGGGTATCGAGGGGCGCGCCCCTACTTCCCTACACGGAGGATTGAACGCGACCGCGGCACGAAACTTCAAATCACCTGGACGGACGAACCGTTTGAACAAATCATTGCTTTCTGACACCAAGAGGGCGGTCCAACCGCCTTTCGAGAAGCCGACCGTGGCCACACGCTGTGGGTCGACGAAGGTGTGCCCAGCCAAGAAGGCCAGAGCACCAAGAGCATCCGATATGCGGGCGACGGCCAAAATTCCCTTGAAGCAGTCATGATCTATGCCGCGCGTACCCAAGCTATCGACGATCAGAACGACATAACCCCAGCCAACAAGTTCACCGACCAGTTTTCGTTTTGTCGTGTCGGACATGCCGGCACATCCGTGTAGCCCGATGACTGCGGGAAAAGGGCCTGCACCTTCGGGCTTGGCCAGATACCCCTGTATGCGGTCGCCACGAATGAGCCCGCCCGAAGCGAGCCGTTGAGAGGCGCCTTCAAACTCTACGCGCTCCATTCGTTCTTGCGCGCTGGCATCGGCGGCCAACGCAATGAATGTTGCGGCAAGCAGCAGCCTACCGGCGCCCCAACCCACCTTCATCATCGCTTGAGCCTCTATTTTCGAATGCAGTCAGCGCACGTCTTTGACGCGCACCGCCGGTAGGACAAAGTTGGCCAATAAATCGAGCGTAGCTTGACCCTGTCGTCCGCTTGGATAAAGGCCCTGGGTGACCATCATCACGAGCTCATAGTCGGGAACGATAATCAAGCGCTGCCCGCCTAAACCCTGACCGGCAACCCACTTGATCTCTCGGCCATCGACAAGAGTGCGGCCGATCCACCACTGATAGCCGTAGTAGAACAGGCCGCCGAACATGTTGGTCGCTTGAAAGCGCGGTTTGACGGATTCAGCCATCCATCCACGATCTGGCGACCATCCCACGCGCCCTTGTTAAGGACGAGCTGCCCCATTTTTGCGGCATCGCGCGGGCGCAGGCGCAGCCCGGCTGCCGTTGCTAGTTTGCCGTTGCGATATTCCTTCAACTGCCAATCGGTGATGCCGAGCGGTCGAAACAGGGCCTCGTTCGCAAAGGCGTCGATCCGCGCGCCCGATGCCTTTTCAATGACCTTACCTAGCAGGTCGGTTCCGCCGCCATTGTAAGTGAAGAATGTGTCTGGCGCGAATGCAAACGGCTTTTGAAACACGTAGCGCAATGGGTCGGAGTCATTCACCAAGTGCCATTCATCGTTCTTTTCATTCCATGGGAGGTTTTCGTCCCATTGGAGGCCGGATGCCATCTTCAACAGATGCCGCAGTGTGATCTTGTCCCAACCAGGCGCCTTCACTTCAGCGTATTCGGGGAAGTATTTCATTACCGGTTCGTCGAGGCTCGCGATCAGCTTCCGATCGAGAGCAATACCCAGCAACAGGGATATGATGCTTTTCGGTACTGAGCGCAGGTCGTGGAGCGTGTTGGCGTCGAACTCGTAGCGTCCGGAGGAACCGCCCCAAGGCTCGTCATAACCTGCAAAGTATTGCTCGAACACGAGCTTGCTGCTGCGTACGATCACCACGCCGTGGACGTTGGCATTGGTGACTTTCAGCCGTTCGGCGATAGCGCACAGCCGAGCGCCGTCGAGGCCCGTGTCTTCTGGCTTTGCAATAGTCCAGCCGTCGTCAAACTTCGCGGGCACGCCACAATCCGCCTGCTGAGCGCGAGCATGAAGCGCACTAAACGCAAGCGCTGCGATCAGCGCAACAACGAGTGGTCGCATGCACTATTTCCTCCCTTCTGGCCCGCGATGAGTTAACCAATCCGCACATTCATTTTTCTCGCTCGAAGACCAATCTGGCCACCGCATTCTTGCCAGGGTGTCTGATGCTCGGTCCCGGATCCGTCTCAATAGAAAGCCGATCACCGTCGATTTTAAAGTGCCGTCGCTGTTTCGTCCCGTTCCACGACTCGTTCCACGAGGCGTCAACAGCAATGGTGAACGTGCTCCCCTCAACGCGGTACTTGCCACGGCCGCTCGGCTGATCCGGAGAGGCCGACAGGCTTGTCCGCTTACCATGGATGGCGACCTTCTCCCGTCGCCCGGTTTGGGTTCGGGCCATCGGCCAGTGCAATGCCCGCAATTCGGCAGTGCGATCCGCGGTGCCCCTTCAATGCTGCAACCGTTCAGGGTAGGTTTGGGTCAAAAATCACCGGGCCAACCGAGTCGAATGCACGGCAGCTCTACCCCAGAAAGCTGCCGAAGTTGTTGCATTGCCGAGATCTTCTGCCTTGGTAGAGTCGAGCAGAGGCGCGGTGGCTTGGGGTTCCGACTGGGAACCAGCGCTCCGTTTCCTCTCCCCGCTCATCAAACCGGACGTGCCGGTTTCCGGCATCCGGCTTTCCGACTGGCTTCACCGCAGGCCCACGGCAGGACATTCAACGGCTAGCAACGAGGCGCATGAGACCCATGCTGTAAACGTTTGCGTACGAGAACCGCTTGGTTCCGCGCCCTGCCACTCGATGTCGACGCGCAAGGAAGTCGCGTATCCGTTCGTAGACGTAGCGATCGACAGTGCGGAAGATGGCCCGCCGTGTCCCGTAGCAGAAGTAGTTCGACCAACCCCGCATTGAGGTGTTGAGCTGATCGCAGACTTCCGGCCATGGATCGATGTTGGCAGGCACCAGCACGCTGGCGATGCTCCTCTTGAATCGTTGTACGCTCTTCTTGGACGGGCTTGTGCTCAGGTACCATCTGCCATTCATCTTGAAGCGATGGGGCCCGAACGAGTAGCCCAGGAAGTCGAAGCGCTCCTTGCGAGCGTCCTTCAGCGAGGTCTTGGCCTCGTTGATGGTGAGCCCGAGCCTCGTCATCACCGCCTTCGTCCACGCCAGAGCTTCGGCCGCACGACCGCGACTGAGGATGACGAAGTCGTCGGCGTAAGCGACGACATGGGCCTGTAACGCTCCTCCGGCGCCGCTCTGACGCCAATGCTTCAGGAACCGGTTCATGTAGATGTTGGCCAGCAACGGGCTCGCGACGCCGCCTTGCGGCGTGCCGCGCGTATTACCCTTGCCGCCACTCATGCGCCGGGTTCCGTCTGCGTCGCGCTCCTCAATTGGCGCCTTGAGCCACATCTTAATGAGGCGCAAGACGTTGCGATCCACAACACGTCGGGCCACAGACTTGAGGAGGTCCGAGTGCGGAATCGTATCGAAGTAGCGCGACAGGTCGGCGTCTACGACATCGGTGTAGCCCCGGACGATATGCCGGTGCACTTCCTTGACCGCGTCGACAGCCCCACGTCGAGGGCGATAGCCGTACGCGGTGTCCTCGAAGTCAGCCTCGAAGATCGGTTCCAGCACAATCTTGGCAGCGGTCTGGACGACGCGATCACGAACGCTCGGAATACCGAGCGGACGCTCGCCATCGCCAGACGCTTTCGGGATCATCACGCGCCGCACCGGATCAGGCTGGTACCTCTTCGTGACCAAGTCCTTGCGCAAGCCCGTCAGCCACGCTTCCAGGCCCCGCTCCTCGATCGTGGCGAACGTCACTCCGTCGACGCCGGGCGCACCCGCATTGGCGCGGGCGAGCCGATAGGCGTGGAGCAGAATGTCCTCGCGACAGACCTTGTCGTAGAGCACATAGAAGCGGAAGGCGGGCTCCGCCTTCGCCTTGCAGTAGAGCTTTCTCTGAAGGCTCCGGATCTTCTCAGGTGTTGTGAGGCTCATCGCCAATCACCTTTCACCTTGCCCTCTTCGATAAGCGCACCAGAAGTCGGGGCCCTTTGCTCCACCGGCGTTACCCGGCTTCCTCGCTCCTATTGCCCCGTCCGACTCCCGCCGTGACCATCACCCGAGGTGAACGTTGAGGCCGCTACCCTCGTCCGCGACGGGTCTCCCCCTGTAACAACGAACCACCTTTCCGACGTGCCGCGCCCACTACCCCGACGGATCGAGCGGGTGCGCGTGTCGATTGCTTCCCCGCTCGTGCAGCCTTCCCCAAATGGCAGGAGGGTCGGCATCCGCCTTGTCACTTTCGAGGCCTGCTCGGGCTTCACTCGCGTTACGGCCCGCCGGATCGCTCAGCAGCCCAAGGCTGCCTTTGTCGCAGGGCTCCGACCCGGCCAGTTACCCGGCCGAGCCGCCTGCCAGCTTCCGGACCTATCGACAATTATCCGGGTGAGATCCTCCCTCACTGATGGTTCGCGCCCTCGGGGCGCACTGCCATAAGAAGACATCGAGAACGCGTTCTGCGTCCCCGATTTCAAACATTGATTTGTCGGCGCAATGGGGATCAGTTCTTCGCCTGCTCCACCATCGTCACGCCGCTTGGCCCGACGCCAGTGATCTGGACGATCACCTCGCCGTCTTTCGCCCATGCGAAGTGAGGCGCCTTCGGAGGCTCCGCAAAGAAGGAGCCGGTGGGAAACGCCTTGAGCTTGCTCTCATCCCACTTATCTCCGTACGCGAAGTACAGGGTACCCGAGAGGATTACCACCGTCCGAACCTCGTCGGGATGCCAATGTGGATTGATCTTGAAGCCGGGCGCGAACTTGACTCGTTGGACATAGATGCCGGGCTTCGTCGTGTCCCCGTATATGGTCACCAGTTCGGGATAGCCGGCGATCGGTGGCGGGCTGAACTTGATGTCTTGCGGGAGACGTACCGTAGAGTCTTGGGCCACCGCGAAGGTCAGTGGCACCGTCGCAGACGGCGAGAAGAAGGTGCCTTGCAATCGAAAGTGATTGGAGCATGGACTCCTCCTATTTGAGGTCGCTTCTGCTGTGAGCTGGAGCCTTTTCGTCGCCACCACTATCCGAGCAGCGCCATGGCTATCCAAGGAACGACAGCTTCTATAGGATCGGGCTTCCGACGAGGTGCTTGGCATGCTGGGCGAATGGAGCCGCCGCACCGCAGACGGCCGAAGCGTGCCGCGAAGTGTCAGTCGCGCGCTCAACGCGATGCGTGCGGCGCCCGAACGCGCGCTCGATCTGACCGCTCTTGCCGCGATCACCAGGGTTTCCACACGAACCCTTCAACGGCACTTCCAGGCATTCCTTGGCAAGACACCGCAGGGCGTTCTCCGAGACATCCGGTTCCAACGCGCGCGAAGGGACCTGCTTCGCGCCTCGTCGACTGCGACAGTGACAGAGATCGCCCTCCGCTGCGGCTTCGCACATCTCGGCCGGTTCTCCGTCGAGTATCACAGGCGTTACGGGGAGAAGCCGTCTCAGACGCTGCACCGCCGGGCATGGTTCCTTGCAGAGCAGTCAACGAAACCTAGTCTTTCTCCTTTCGCTCATGATCATCCGACGATCGCTGTAATCCCCATCAAAGGGCAGGACGGCGACGAAGAACTCGGGCGCAGTGTTGCTGACGAGCTTGCGATAGCGCTCATGCGGGCCGGCATGGCAGTTACGAACAGGCCGGAGATGGCACGCTATCACCTGTGCGGCACCCTGCGAGGGGTCGGACCTGAAGTTCGCCTCACGTCACGGCTAATCGATGTAGCTACGGGTCGTCATCTCTGGGCTCACCGGCACCACGGAACGGGCGAGGACGCCTTCGAGTTCGAGGATCGCGCGGCGGCGTCGGTGGCAGCGGCGATACAGCCAGGCTTACGCGCAGCGGAGATCGAGCGTGCGCGGTGGAAATCTGACGCCGACTTGACGGCGCAAGATCTCACTCTGAGAGCGTTACCCCATGCGTTGTCGTTTGAGGCCGATGGAAACGCACGGGCACTTGACCTGCTCGAGCGAGCGATCAACCTCGATCCTGACTATGCGATGGCGATCGCCTTGACCGCGTGGTGTTTTGGACAGCGTGCAGTACACCTGTTCAATGACACCCCAGCTCAGGACCGGCTCAAGGCGCTGGGTCTCGCGCAGCATGCCGTCAAGATCGGGGGGAATGCCACAGTACTTGCAGTCCTTGGCAACGCGTTTTCTTTGGCTGGCAACTTGGAAATGGCAGATTTCGTTACGCAGAAGGCGCTTGCGGTCGACGGCAGCTCGGCCTGGGCGTGGAGTCGGAGTGGCTTGCTCGACGTCTACAAAGGTCGCCCGGGATCCGCTATGGAGCAGCTGTTGATCGCGCTCGATCTCGCTCCGGATGATCCGCTGGCTTTCAACACCACAATAGGTGTTGGTTGTGCGCACTTTCAATCCGGACGCTTTGTGGAGGCCGCGCGTTGGTTTGAACGTGGCATTGCTGAGCACCCCGCGCTGTGGGCACATCTACTGCTATGCCCTGCTTCCCACGCGCTATGTGGGGACAAGCAGAAGGCTCACCGCAGCCTCGCCAATTTGCAGCGTCTCTATCCCGAGTTGACCATCTCACGGGTGCGTGCGGCCCTCTCGGTTCTCCCCCAGGCCTTCCTGGACAGCCTCGCCAACGGCCTTGAGACGGCGGGGCTGCGACCTTAGGGCCATGCGCCCAATGTCGAGGACTACGGTCGACGGTGCGCTGCACGTCCTGCATCGCGATGTGCGTAACTGCGCGGTGCGGAAGAGAGTCCGCAACG
>Ga0209382_10009362_pt1 | contig 12263 bp, 9 predicted proteins | sample SoiMetdeltSBSDD5_FD_187599 | JGI IMG/M metagenome (GOLD analysis project Ga0209382, IMG submission 187599) | Bulk soil microbial communities from a Populus tree surrounding site in Tennessee, USA - Soil MetaG P. deltoides SBSDD5 (SPAdes) (version 2) | ecosystem: Environmental > Terrestrial >... | reverse complement strand
GATCTTCGATACGACGTTCTGCGTCACTGTCGGCCGTGCCCAGAGGAACTCTCCAGTCTGACGGTCCAGCGTGTAGACGATGCCGGTCTTCCCTGGAATGCCGGTGAGGACCTTCCGTTTCTCACCCGGGCTTGAGGCGCGGGTTGATCCAGGTGACCTCTTTCGCATTCGGCGCAACGACGGTGTCTACGACCAGGCGCTCGAAGGGATGATCCAGGTCCCAGTGATCGACGATGTGCTGGTAGTACCAGACGATCTTGCCGGTGTCTGCATTCAGCGCGAGCGTCGAGTTGTGGTACAGGTGCTTCTTGTCATTGCCCCCGAGCAGGAACTTGGGGGCCGGTGAGCTCACCGACGTGCCGATGTAGATCAGATTCAGCTCCGGATCGTAGCTGGGCACCATCCATGTGCCGACGTGGTAGCGACGCTCGAACGGCACGCCGCCCCATGTCTCGTCGCCCGGCTCCCCCGGTGCCGGGATCGTGCGCGTGCGCCACAACTCCTTGCCCGTGCGCGCGTCGTGCGCCGTGATCACGCACGCCTCGGGTCCGCCTTCCGGCTCGCAGCCACGGCCGGAGATCACCTTGCCCCTGGCGATGATCGGCCCGGAGCTCTGTTGTGCGCCCTTGTGGTAGTCGAGGATCTTGGTTTCCCACACGAGCGTGCCGGTCTGCGCGTCCAGCGCAAAGACGAAATCGTCCGCGCTCGTGTCGATGATCGTGTTGCCGTAGATCGCCAGGTTGCGATTGATCGAGAAGAACGGCAGGTACTTTCCGAGATCCGCAGGCAGCTCGCGTCGATACTCCCAGAGCGGTCTGCCGGTGTCCGCCTCGAACGCGGTGATGTAGTCGTTGGGATTCGGCACGAACATCACGCCGTTGTAGACGAGCGGCGTGGCCTCTTGCACATTGCCCGATCCCATGGCGCGCGACCAGACCATCCGCAACTGGTTCACGTTCGATCGATTCACTTCATCGAGCGGGCTGAATCCCCAGCTATCAAGCGTCCGTCGCCACATCGGCCAGTTGGCTGGATCAGGTTTCTCCAGCATCGCATCGGTGACTGGCCGGAACGGCGCTCGCTGATTCTGCGCGGCCGTCGTGAATGGCACCACAGTGACCGCAACGAACACCATGAGGGCGGCGATGTGTTTCATGGCTGCTCCTGAACGCGAGTAGCGTAGCCCTGAACCCCGTAATTCAGAATGCAAAATGCTGAACGCAGAGAGGGTGTTCTGAATTCTGCATTCTGAATTCAGAGTTGCTCGGCTCTTGACTGAGTGAACGCAGCGCGCGCGGTCACCGGCTCGATCAGCATGAACGCCACGACCGCGCCGACGGCGACTGATGGCAGCACGATCGTCAGCGGCGATTGCTCATCGCGGATGAGCAGTCCTCCAGCGATTAGTGCAGCGGCGAAGACCCAATCCGCGATTCTGATCCAGCGGCCCGATCGGTCGTGGACTGCAGTCAGTTCACTCTCATAGAAGCGCGACGTGAACCACAGATGCAGGCGGAGGTTTGCGGCGACGATGACGGCTGCCAGCGTCGTGATAAAGAACGCCCGTCCCCACGCGCCGCCAATGTGGCCGCGCGCATACCAGGCCGGGATCACCATCAGCCAGTAGATCAGCGCCGTGATCCCCTGATGGAACTCCCACCACCAGCGTGGCGGGGTCAGGGCCATCGATGCGGGCTGACTCAACTCTGGCCCCAGCGCCAGGGCCTGCACGAGCTCGCGCGCGCTCGGACGCGCGTTCGGGTCTGGCTGCAGACACCGGTTGATGACGGTCATCAGCGGACCCTTCGGCGCCGCCGGCGTACCTGTCGTTGTCTGATCCAACGGGTGACGACCGTGCAGCATCTCGCTCAGCACGACGCCCCACGCGTAGACATCCGCGCGCGGGTCGACCGTCCCACCGAGCAGTTGTTCGGGCGCCATGTACGCGGGAGTGCCCAGCGCGAAGCCGGTGCGCGTGAGACGCGAGACGTCCGAGCCCTCGACGTGAGCGATCCCGAAATCCACGACCTTCACGCTTCCATCCGACTTGATCAGCACGTTCTCCGGCTTCAGGTCGCGATGAATCACGCCGGCCTCGTGCGCGGCTGACAGGGCGCCCGCGATATCGGCCGCGATGCCGCGCGCGCGATCGATGGCGAGCGGACCCCGTGCGATGAGATTTCTCAGCGTTTCCCCCTGCACGTATTCGGAGGCCATGAACAGATGATCGCCGAGCTCTTCGAGCGCGTAGACGACCGCGACCGCGGGGTGCGAGATCGTGGCGGCCGCGCGCGCCTCACGGCGAAGACGTTCGCGCAGATCGGGCTGCGTCGCGACCGCGGTTGGCAGTGACTTCAGCGCCACGCGGCGGCCGAGCCGAACATCTTCGGCGAGATAGACGACGCCCATGCCGCCGCGTCCGATCTCCTCGATGATCTGGTATGACCCGACGCGGGTCCCCGCCGGCAGCGTGTCGAGATCGCCGGGATCGACTTGTGCGGGCTCTTCAAGAAAGTCGCCGGCCGTGTCGAACGTCTCGAGAAGCGATTCGGCCTCACGCAGGAGCTCGGAGTCGCCGCCGCATTCCTCGTGCAACCACGCGCGACGGACGTCGCTGCGCTGGTCGAGCGCTTCCTGGAAGACGATCTTGAGTCGTGCGAATTGTTCGGGTGTCACAGGCCGCTGTCATCCGGGCCTTGCGTTGCTGAGCCCTTGGCTGGTTCGCCCTCGAGCGCTCGTTTGAGCCAGACGCGCGCCAGCGTCCACTGACGCTTGATCGTTGCAGGCGAGACGCCGACGACTTCCGCTGTTTCCTCGACCGTGAGACCGCCGAAGTATCGCAACTCCACGATGCGCGCGAGCGTCTCATCGAGCTCGGCAAGCTTGCGGAGTGCTTCGTCCAGCGCCAGTACGTCGATGTCTTTGTGGCGATCCTGCTCGGGCGGGACGAATCCGGCCTGAATCCTCTCGGGCGCCACGCGCTCGTCGTTGAGTGTGACCCGCGCCGGCGCACCTCCTCGCTTGAGCGCCCGCCTCGCGCGCGCCCGCTGAATCAGGATCTGACGCATCGATAACGCCGCGATGGCCAGGAAGTGAGTGCGGCCATTGAAGTGGCGTGTGCGCTCGGCGGCCATCCGCACGAAGGCTTCGTTCACGAGAGCGGTCGCCTGGAGCGTCTGCCCGGGCCGCTCGTGACGAACGTAACTCGCGGCAATGCGCCGCAACTCGTCGTAGACGAGCGGCATCAGGTCGGATGGATCCTGCGGCATGTCAACTTCCAATTCCCACCCCTCGACGCTGCTCGGGGTGCGCCCGAGGGGTCATCGAGGGCCCAAGACGCCAACTCCCAAGCCTGAAGAGCCTAACGGGACTTGCTACCGGAAGTTGGGCGTTGGGAGTTGGAGGTTGGGAATTAACGCCTTTCTATCTTGACTGTTTCGATCACGACGTCCTTGACCGGCCGATCGCGCGGACCGGTCGCGGTGCTGCCGATCTTACGGACGACGTCCATGCCGCTATCGACTTCGCCGAAAACAGAGTGCTTGTTGTCGAGATGAGGAGTTGGACCCAGCGTGATGAAGAACTGGCCACCGTTGGTGTTCGGCCCGGCATTCGCCATCGACAGGATGCCCGCCTTGGTGTGGCGCAGGCTTGGATGGAACTCGTCGGCGAACTTGTAACCGGGTCCACCGATGCCCTGACCGAGCGGGTCGCCGCCCTGGATCATGAATCCGTCGATCACGCGATGAAAGATGATGCCGTCATAGTACGGCTGCTTGACCTTCTGGTTGGTGCGGGGATCAGTCCACTCTTTTGTCCCCTCGGCCAGGCCGACGAAGTTGGCCACCGTGTTTGGCGCTTCCTGGTCGAAAAGACGAATCGTGAAGTTCCCCTCACTCGTGACGAACTCTGCGTAGACAGCCAATGTGGGCTCCTTCGAAAACTCCCAATGCGAACTCCCAACTCCCAATCTCCAACTCCCAGGCTCTGAACTCCCATCCTCCACACCGTGAAGTTTTGGAGGTTGGGCTGTTGGGGTTTGGGGGTTGATTCGTATCCGAAGGATATCACCGGCCCCGGGATACAATTTTTTCGTGCCCCGAACACTTCACACAGCCGAGGACCGAGCCGTCGCCGAGGTAGCCGCCGGCAGGAGCGCCGATCCATTCGCGGTGCTTGGCCGCCACGTCGTGACCGTCGATCAGCACCCGGCGGTCGTGGTGCGGACGATGCAGCCGATGGCGTCCGCCGTGGATCTGATCACTGACAACCAGGTGACGCCAATGCCCCGTCGTCATCCCGACGGGCTGTTCGAGGCGCGGCTGCCGCTCGATGGACGAGCCCCGGACTTTGCGTATCGGTTCCGCGTCCGGGAGGACGGAGAGGCGCGCGAGATCCTGGATCCTTATCAGTTCGGTCAGGTGCTGTCGGATTACGACCTGCATCTGTTCAGCGAGGGGACGCACCTCCGCGCGTGGGAGAAGTTCGGCGCGCATGTCATGACGATCGGCGACGTCACCGGTGTGCACTTCGCCGTGTGGGCGCCCAACGCTCAGAGGGTGAGCGTCATCGGCGATTTCAACCGATGGGACGGGCGCGTCCATCCAATGCGTCGCCTGGTGCCGTCGGGAGTGTGGGAACTGTTCGTTCCCAACCTGCCCCTCGGCACCTGCTACAAGTACGAGGTCCGGACCTCTGAGGGTCATCTGTTCGAAAAGGCCGATCCCTACGCTCAGTACTTCGAGGTACCACCCAAGAGCGCGTCGATCATCTGGCAGGACGACGAGTACGAGTGGCTTGACAGGAACTGGATGAACGATCGCACGTCGTTCGCCGGCTGGCACGACCGGCCGATGTCGGTCTACGAAGTGCACCTCGGTTCATGGCGGCGTGTGCCGGAGGAGGGTTACCGCTACCTGACCTACCGGGAACTGGCGAGCGAGCTCATCCCGTACGTGCGCGACATGGGCTACACGCACATCGAGCTCATGCCGGTGATGGAGCATCCCTACTCGGGCTCCTGGGGCTATCAGGTCGTCGGCTTCTTCGCGCCAACGAGCCGATTCGGGACGCCTGACGACTTCCGGTACTTCATCGACGAGTGCCATCGCCACGGGCTGGGCGTAATTCTCGATTGGGTGCCGGGCCACTTTCCAAAGGATCAGCACGGCCTCGCCAGATTCGATGGAACCGCTCTGTACGAGCACGACGATCCTCGTCAGGGCGAGCACAAGGATTGGGGCACGCTGATCTTCAACTACGGGCGCACCGAGGTGCGATCGTTTCTCTTGAGTAGCGCCCTGTACTGGCTGCAGGAATTCCACGTCGATGGACTACGTGTGGACGCGGTGGCATCGATGCTCTATCTCGACTACTCGCGAGAGCACGGGGAATGGATTCCGAACCAGTACGGTGGCCGCGAGAACATCGAGGCGGTGGATTTCCTCCAGCGGCTCAACACGGTGACGCATGGCCGGGTGCCTGGCACGATCACCGTTGCCGAAGAATCGACGGCATGGCCCGCGGTCAGTCGTCCGATCTACGTCGGCGGACTGGGATTCACTTACAAGTGGAACATGGGCTGGATGCACGACATGCTCGAGTACGTGCGCCAGGATCCCGTTCATCGTCGCTGGCACCACAACCAGATCACGTTCTCGATGCTCTATTCGTTCACCGAAAACTTCGTGCTGCCGTTCTCGCATGACGAGGTCGTCCACGGGAAACGGGCGATGCTCGACAAGATGCCCGGTGATCTCTGGCAGAAGCACGCGACGCTGCGCGCGCTCTACGGCTACATGTTCGGACATCCCGGCAAGAAGCTGATGTTCATGGGGTCGGAGTTCGGGCAGTGGCGCGAATGGGATCATGACTCCAGCCTGGACTGGCACCTGCTCGAGGAGCCGTTGCATGCGGGGCTGCGCACGTGGGTGAAAGATTTGAATCTCACCTATCACCGCGAGCCGTCGCTGCACGAGGTCGACTTCGAAGCACCGGGGTTCAGCTGGATCGACTGCCAGGACAACGAGAACAGCGTCATCTCGATGATTCGTCGCGCACGCCAGCCGCACGACTTCACCGTGATGGTGGTGAACTTCACGCCCGTGCCACGGCCCGCCTATCGAATCGGCGTGCCCGAGGGCGGCTGGTATCGCGAGATCCTGAACAGCGATGCCGAGCTCTACGGCGGCAGCAATCTGGGCAACAGCGGTGGGATCCACAGCCAGCCGATCCCCGCGCACGGGCACAAGCAGTCGCTCAGCCTGGTCGTCCCACCACTCGGGTTCGTGCTCCTCAAGAAGTAGACGCGGTGCCTCCACTTGACACGCAAGTAGAGGGCATGGCACCCTCCTGTCCACTTCACTTGGATGGGTAGTGGAATGTCTGAACGTGTGGAACTTCTTCAGGGCACCCTCGATCTGATCGTCCTGCGGGCGCTCTCGACGATGGGCCCGCAGCATGCCTACGGGCTCGCCTCGCGGCTCGAGCAGGTGGCCGAGCACCCGCTCATGCTCAATCAGGGCACCTTGTATCCGGCGCTCGTTCGCCTCGAGCAGAAAGGCTGGATCAAAGGTACGTGGCAGCGGACCGAAAGCAATCGGGAGGCAAAGTACTACGCCATCACGAAGGCGGGCACGCGGGCACTCGACAAGCAGGCGGAACGGTGGCGCCGGCTGGCGGGGCTGGTCGACAAGCTGCTGCTCGGAGAAACGTAGGGCGGGTCCTGGTCCGCCAATCCACGACGACAGCGTAGGGCGAGGTCCTGGTCTTTGGCCCGCCGACGATCGCCGGATCTCGCGAACAAGACCCGGCCTACGGGAATCCGATGAGACGATTCGTTCTTCGATTACTCAACGTCTTCCGAGCCGCTCGCGGAGAATCGGAGCTGCGCCGCGAGGTCGACTCCCATCTCGCGCTCCTCGAACAGGATTATCGCCGTCGCGGGATGGCGCCCGACGACGCGCGACTGGCTGCGCGGCGCGCGATGGGGAGCGTCGCGCTCGTGCACGACACGCATCGTGACGCACGAGGGTTCGCGTGGATGGACGATCTTCGACGGGACATTCGCCACGCCGGGCGGCGCCTGCGTCAGGCACCTGGCTTCGCGGTCACCGCCGTCCTCACGCTGGCCGTGGGCATCGCGGTCAATAACACCTTCTTCACGATCGTCAATGCGATCTGTCTGAGAGGACTGCCGATCGAGGCGCCGGATCGCGTGCTGACGCTCGGGACGCGTGACGGCCAGGGCCGCAACGGCAACATGTCGTACGCCGAGTTCGACGCGCTTCGGGCGGCTCAGAGGAGCTTCACTGGTGTTGCGGCGTACGTGAATGCTCCCGCGACGATCGCAGACGAGGACCGCGCTGCAGATCGCGTGATGGGCGCGCACATCTCTGCAGCGGGATTCGACTTGCTGGGAGAGCGCCCAATCCTCGGCCGCGGCTTTAGTCCCGAGGATGACCGACCCGGTGCTCCTCTCGTCGTCGTGATCGGAGGCGGCGTCTGGCAATCCCGCTATGGAGCCGACTCCGGGATCATCGGTCGCACGGTCATTGTGAACGGAACGCCCGCCACTGTGATTGGTGTGATGCCGGAGGGATTCCGTTTCCTCCAGAACACCGAACTGTGGCAGCCGCTGGGCGCGATGCCCGGCCTGTCAAGTCAGCGACGCGATCTCCGCACCCTGTTCGTATTCGGCCGGCTTCGGTCTCAGGTGAGTGCGGGCCACGTCGTGGCGGAAGTGGAAGCGCTGGGTGCTGTCTGGGCCCGAGAGTTTCCCGAGAGCAATCGGACGATCCGTACAAGAGCCGTTCCGATCAACGAGGCGATGAACGGAAACATCAGCGACCCCACATGGCTTGCCTTCATCACTGCCGGAGCCCTGGTGCTGCTCATTGCATGCGCGAACGTCGCGAACCTGTTGCTCATGCGCGGAGCGGTTCGCGGCCGCGAGATCGCGATCCGCGCATCCATCGGAGCGACGCGTGGCCGGCTCGTGCGGCAGTTACTGATCGAAAGCGCCCTGTTGGCCGGGCTCGCGGCAATCGCCGGCGTGGCGCTGTCGCTGATGGGCCTTCGACTCCTGTCCGGCATGGTGCCGTCAGGGGCGCTGCAATACTGGATGACGCTCACCCTGGACGGCCGGGTGCTCGCCGTGTTGGTGTCCGTGAGTATCGTCAGCATCTTCATGTTCGGTCTGGCTCCGGCACTCCACCTGCTCCGTGTCGATGTGAATCAGATCATCAAGGATTCCGGCCGACTGGGGACAGCCGGCGTGCCTGCTCGTCGCTGGACGACAGCATTTCTGGCGATCGAGATCGCCTTGACGCTTGTCTTGCTGGCGGTTGTGATCGGCGGTGTTCGCCAGCAGTGGGTCAACCAGCGGACCGAGTTCCCATTGGATCCGGTGCCGCTGCTGAGCATGTGGGTCACGCTGCCCGGCCAGTCTTACTCGTCGCCGGAGTCACGGATCGCCTTCTATGATGCCGTCGCCGATCGCTTTGCGTCGATTCCGGGAGTGGCCTCGGTGACGATCGCGAGCAATCTGCCCGGCGTCGGTGCCGCGCCGATGCAGCTCGAGATCGCTGGTAGGGAGTCGCCAGGCGATGGCGCACTTCCAACAGTGGTGATGGTCGGGGCTGGAGAGCACTACTTCGACACACTCGCCATACCACTGGTAGGTGGACGGACGTTCACGAGTCTCGACGGCTCGCCCGGTCAGGAGGCTGCAATCGTCAACCAGCGGCTCGTCGACATGTTCTTCGGCAGTCGTGATCCCGCCGGTCAGCTGATTCGCGTGGGAAGACCAGGCTCCACTCTCTCAGGGTCGTGGTCGAGGATCGTGGGCGTCGCCGACCATTCGACAGCGGCCAGGCGGTACCAACCCTGACCCGGTTGTGTATCTTCCGCATCGATCTTCTCCCTCGACGACTGCCGCGATCATGGTTCGTGCGACCGGGGAGCCGGCCAGACTGGCGCCTGCCGTCCGCGAGGAGCTTCGTCGTCTCGATCCGAATCTTCCCCTGTACCGCGTCATGTCGCTTCAGCAGGCGATGGACGAGTCGGGATGGAATGGACGGATGGCGGAGGTGGTGGCGCAGAACATCGCGATCATCGCGCTGCTCATGGCGCTGGTCGGTCTCTACGCGGTGACGGCACACGCCGTTCACTGGTGGAGACCGGAGATCGGTCTTCGGATCGCGCTCGGGGCGCAGCCACGCGGTGTGGCATGGATGGTGTTGCGGCAGGCGCTCACGCGGCTTGCGATTGGCCTGGTTGTCGGTGTCGCTTGTACTTATGCCTTCGACCGGGCGTTCACGGTTGCTGCCGATCGCACCGATCCCGTCAGGCTGACAGATACCGGTGCGCTCATGTTTCTCATGGGATCGATCGCGATCGTGGCCGTTGCCGCATGCGCGATTCCCGTACGTCGAGCGATCCGCGTCGATCCAGTAGTCGCGTTGCGGGCGGAGTGAGAACTTACTTCCTGACTTTGACCTTCAAACTTTGCACTTTCAGAGGACTCACCGGGATGCGTCAGTTTCTGCTTCGATTGCTGAGCGTTGTTCGCCGCGACCATGCCGAGCGCGAGCTCGCCCGGGAAGTCGCGTCCCATCTGGCGCTCCTCGAGGAAGAGCATCGCCGTCGTGGACTCACCGCGGAACACGCTCGCCTGGCCGCCCGCCGCGCGCTGGGCAGCGTCGCGCTGACGAAAGACCTCCATCGCGACGCGCGATCGTTCGGCTGGATCGAGGACGCGCTCGCCGACGTGAAGTACACAATTCGAACGCTGCGTCGTGCCCTCGGCTTCACGGCCGTCGCCGTACTGACGCTCGCGCTCGGCATCGGCGCCAACACCGCCATCTTCAGCGTCGTCAACACCGTGCTTTTGCGCCCGCTGCCGTATGACGAGGCGGATCGAATGGTACGGGTCATGGCGACAGTCCCCGCAGCGCCTGCTGGCGTACCTCCGCGCAACTTCGTCCGCCTGAGTGCGGCAGAACTCGACCAGCTGCGACTGCATACGCGATCGCTGTCCCACGTTGGCGCGTCGAATTGGGATCTGGTGAACCTGAGAGGAAAGGATCCGCGTCTGCAGGGGACCGTCATGTCCGCGGAGTTCTTTCGACTGCTCAAAGCGCGGCCGCTGCTCGGACGCGTATTCACAACCGATGACGAGGCGCCCGGCGCGGAGCCGGTGATGCTCCTCGGCTACAACACGTGGCGCCGGCACTTCGGCGGCGATCCCAACATCGTGGGTCGAACGGCGACGGTTGACTCCATCCTCGGTCCAACAGGTCGGACCGACTACACGATCATCGGCGTGATGCCTGAATCTTTTCATTTTCCTGATACGCAGTCGCAGGTGTGGAGACCGCAGCAGTTGGCTCTGACGGCAGCAGGGCTTCCCACTGCGCCCGTGCTCGTGCGACTGGCTGACGGCGTGTCGCTCGCCGCGGCTTCCGCCGAAATCGTGCCCCTCATTCGTGCGATGCGCGCGAGTGAACGAGGCAGCGAGGGCACAACCTACGAGCTCGTGCGCGAGCAGGACGAGATCGTGAAACCTGTCCGACCAGCGTTGCTCGTGCTGACGGTGGCAGTTGGCTTCGTGCTGCTGCTCGCCTGCGTGAACGTTGCCAATCTCCTGTTGGCGCGGACCGCTGCCCGGCAACGCGAGTTCGTGATTCGCGGCGCTCTTGGCGCCGGCCGTGGACGCCTCATTCGATACCTGCTCACTGAAAGCGTGACGCTGGGGCTGGCTGGTGGCATTGCTGGCACCCTGCTCGCCTTTGGCGGGGTGCGAGTCTTGCGGTCGCTAGCAACGACCCTGGCGCGACTCGATCTCGCCACTCAAATGAGCTTTCCAAGAATCGACGAAATCGCTGTCGACGGGAGGGCGCTCGCATTCTCGTTCGTCATTTCCGTGGCGACCGGTGTGCTGTTCGGGCTCGCCCCCGCGCTCCGTTACGCTCGCGCCGACAGCGCCGTTGCACTGAGGGATGGCGACAGATCGACCGTCGCGGGAATTCGTCTGGGGCGGTACGTGAGCCTGCGTGGTGCGCTCGTCGTTGCTGAGATCAGCCTGGCGATGGTGCTCCTCGCCGGCGGTGGCTTGCTGATTCGCAGCTTCATCACGTTGTCAGGGGTTGACGCTGGATACGACCCAGCGAACGTCCTGACGTTTCAGGTCGCTGTGCCGGTCGATCTCTATCCTTCGCCGAGGATGAAGGCATTCGCCGAAGAATTAGTGATGAGACTTCGGTCAACGCCGGGTGTCGAGAGTGCCGCGTACGCGAATCAGCTGCCCATGGTCAGCCTGGTCAACTCGTATCCCCTGAGATCGACTCCGTTTCAACCGATTCCCGGCCGCCAGCCGGAGCCACCTCCGCCAGGTACGCCCGACATCCGGCTCGTGAGCCAGGACTACCTGAAGGTGATGGGGATCCCGGTGCTGGCGGGACGAGGTTTTGTCGAGGGCGATGGTCCGGGCCGTTCGCGCGTGCTCCTGATCAACGAAGCACTGTCTCGACGTGACTTCGCGGACCGCAACCCCATTGGCCAGACCGTCTTCATCGGCCGCTTCCCGGATCCATGGCAAATCGTCGGCGTCGTCGGCAACGTCCGTCAATTCAGCCTCGAGCTCGAGCCGCAGCCGCAGTTCTTCGTCGATTTGCGTCAGTGGACCACCGTGGACGCACTGGTCTTTCCGGCAGGAGCGTACTACGCGGTGCGAACCAGCGCCGAGCCTGAATCGATGGTGCCGACAGTTCGCAGCATCGTGCAGCAACTCGACCCGCAGGCGACGGTCTTCTACGTCGCGCCGATGGAGCAGGTCGTCGCGAGCACGATTTCACGTCCTCGCCTGTACGCGGTGTTGCTCGGCATTTTCGCTGCGGTGGGTCTCGGCCTTGCCGTCATCGGCATCTACGGCGTCATGGCCTACTCGGTCGCGCAACGCACGCGTGAGATCGGCATTCGAGTCGCGCTTGGTGCGCGGCGTGCGCAGGTGATCGCGCTGGTGGTGAAACAAGGCGCTCTCCTGACAGCCGTCGGCATTGCTGCCGGCCTTGCTGGTGCCGCGATGCTGTCTCGTTACCTGGAGGGGTTGCTGTTCGGCGTTACGCCGCTCGATCCGGCCACGTTCGTTGCGGCCGCTGCGCTGTTCGCGCTGGTCGCGCTGGTGGCGGCCTACGGTCCCACGCGGCGTGCGACAGGCGTCGACCCGTTGGTGGCTCTGCGCGCGGAGTGAGCCTTGCGAAAGT
>Ga0209382_10009360_pt1 | contig 12265 bp, 7 predicted proteins | sample SoiMetdeltSBSDD5_FD_187599 | JGI IMG/M metagenome (GOLD analysis project Ga0209382, IMG submission 187599) | Bulk soil microbial communities from a Populus tree surrounding site in Tennessee, USA - Soil MetaG P. deltoides SBSDD5 (SPAdes) (version 2) | ecosystem: Environmental > Terrestrial >... | reverse complement strand
GTGGCCGGGATGGGCGACGAGCGGTGTGACGATCCTCACGTTCCTGCTCGGCGGCGGCAACGTACCGCTCATCACGATTGGAATCCTGGTGGCGTCGGGCATCGCGCTGACTGCGTCGCCGGTCGTGTACCAGACGCTCGAGCGCGCGCAGTTCTTCAAGGTCGGACTCACCCTGGTATTCCTCGCCATCGCGATCGTTGCGGCGATTCCTCCGTCCGCCTGGGTTCAACTGCCGATCGTCGTCGCCACACACGTGGGGTGGTTTCCTGACACGAGCGTCGTACCGGTCTCGCTCGTGCTGAGCGGCCTGGTCTTCGCTGGCGCGGGAGGCGTGAACAACCTGGCGCAAAGCAACTGGATCCGCGACAAGGGATTCGGGATGGGCATCTACATTCCGCGGATCGTGTCGCCGATCACCGGCGAGGAAGTCGCCGCGCCTGCGACCGGCTCGATGGTCCGGCAGGATGCGGAGAACATCCGGCGGTTCTGGGGCTGGTGGAAAGTGGCCAACAAGGAACAGTTGGTCTCGTTCTGGTTCATCTGCGTCTTCTCCATCACCGTCTTCTCGACGCTCGCGTACTCGACGGTATACGGGCAGAATATCTCTGGTTCGGCGAACCTTGCGTTCATCCAGGCGGAAGGCGAGGTGCTCAAGAAGATCGTCGCGCCGTGGTTTGGGACGTTCTTCTGGGTGTTTGGATCGCTCTCGATGATTCTCGTCGCGCTCGGCACCATTGACTACATCGCTCGCATCGTGGCCGACGTGCTCAAGACGGTCTATCTCGGCGAGAGCCAGCGCTGGTCCGAAAGCCGCATCTACTTCGTCGTCGCGTGGCTGACGATTGCCGCCGGCTCGATCATCTTGCTGTCAGGCTTCAATCAGCCGCTCATCCTGCTGGTGATTGCCGCGTGCCTCAACGGCATGGTGATGTTCGTGTACTCGATCCTCTTGATTCAGCTGAATCGCCGTGCGTTGCCGCCGGCCCTCCGCGTCCACGGCCTGCGCCTCGGGATGCTCGTGTTTGCGACGCTCTTTTACGGCTTTTTCGCGGGCTGGTTGATCCTGGTTCAAGTGCGCGGCTATCTCGGCGGCTAGCCGCAGGCCAGCGGTATGATCGGAAGTCTGTGGAGCGAGGCACCCCAGCCCGTATCGGCCGGTACGAGATCCAGCGCAAAATAGGCGAAGGCGGGATGGGTGTCGTGTACGCCGCCCGCGATGACCGGCTCGAGCGTACGGTCGCCTTGAAGACCATGTCGTCGTTGAGCAACGACGACACCGCGCGGCGGCGCTTCTGGCGTGAAGCGCGCGCGGCAGCATCGGTCAATCATCCCAACATCTGTCAGATCTACGAGATTGGCGAGGACGACGGGCAGCTGTTCATCGCGATGGAGCTGCTCGAGGGCCAGCCGCTGTCGGAACGGCTCCGCGACGGTCCGATGACCGCGGTGCAAACGCTGCCGATCGGCCTCGGCATTCTTGCCGCGCTGTCGGCTTTGCACGCGCGCGCCATCGTGCACCGCGACCTGAAACCGTCGAACGTGTTCCTGACGCCGCACGGCGTGAAGCTGCTCGATTTCGGCCTGGCGCGGCCCGAGCTCGAGGCGTCGCGCAGCACGGCGACGGCCATCACGCGCGAGGGGATTGCCGTTGGCACGCCGCGGTACATGGCGCCGGAGCAGGTCACCGGAGAATCGGCCGACGCGCGAAGCGATTTGTTTGCGGCCGGTGCGATTCTCTTCGAGATGCTCTCGGGCCGGCCGGCGTTCGGCGGTCCAACAGTCGTTGACGTGCTGCACGCCACGCTGCACGAGCAGCCGCCCGCGCTCAGCGGCTCGCCAGCGGTCGCCGCGGTCGATCGCGTGATCCGTCGCGCGCTGGCCAAGCGGCCGGCCGACCGGCCGCCGACCGCGGAGGTGATGGCCGAGGAACTGCGCGCGGTTCGCGGTGTCAGCGGTGACGACACGCCGGCACTCGCGCATGCGCTCACGCGGCTGGTGGTATTGCCGTTCCGCGTGCTGCGGCCGGATCCCGAGTCGGACTTCCTGGCGTTCAGCCTGCCGGACGCGATCGCCACGTCCTTGTCAGGGATCGGCTCGTTGGTGGTTCGATCGAGCGCGATGGCGGCACGCTTCGCGCGCGACTTGCCGGATCTCAAGGCACTCGCGGCCGAGGCGGACGTCGACCGCGTCGTAATGGGCACCTTGATGCGCTCCGGGGATCAACTGCGCGTGACGGCACAGCTCGTCGAGACGCCGAATGGCACGCTACTCTCCTCGCACACCGTGCAATCGTCGCTTGGCGAGCTCTTTCGGCTGCAGGACGACATCACGCGCCGCATCGTGGAGGCGTTATCGCTGCCGCTCACCGGCAGCCCCACGTCACCGCTGCCCGACACGCCGCATGACGCGCGCGCCTACGAGCTGTATCTCCGGGCCAACGAGCTCGCCCGCACGTACGATGGGCTCGTGCGCGCTCGCGAGATCTACCAAAAAGCGTTGGACCTCGATCCGCGTTTCGCACCAGCCTGGGCGAATCTTGGCCGCTGCCATCGCGTCATCGGCAAATACATCGACGGCACGGTCGACAGCGATAAGCATGCTGAGGATGCGTTTCGCCGGGCGCTCGATCTCAACCCACGGTTGTCGATCGCTCACAAGTTCTACGCGAACCTCGAGGCCGACATCGGCGAAGCGCAACGCGCTGTCGTGCGGCTGCTCGGCGAGGCCAAGCGGCACGGCAACGATCCCGCACTTTTTTCAGGGCTCGTGCACGCGTGCCGCTATTGCGGTCTGTACGAGCAGTCGATCGCAGCGCACGAAGAAGCGCGCCGGCTGGATCCGAACGCACCGACGAGCCTTGAACAGACGCTGCTCATGGCTGGGAAGGTCGATGAGCTTCTCGCCATCGAGGCGCCAGCCGTCGTCGCGGGTGCTGACGACGGGATCAGGGTGATTGGACTGGGTCTGGCAGGACGCCGAGATGAAGCTCGCGAGAAGCTGCGCGGGATGCAGCGCGCCTCGCAGATTCCGGCTTTCAAGGAATGGATCGATTACCTCACGGCGTGGCTCGACCGGCACCGCGAGTCCATGGTCCTGAGCTTCGGCAAGCTGCGGCATCTGAAGATAGAGGACGATCCTGAAGCCATCTTTCAACAAGGCTGGCTGCTGTGTGACGTCGGGGCGCACGCGGAAGGCATCGACTATCTGCGGCGAGCGGTAGCGCGAGGGTATTTCGTCGCGCCAACGCTTCAAGGGAGGCCGCAGTTCGACGCCTTGCGCGATGACCCAGCATTCAAGGCGATTCTGGCCGATGCCGAAGCGGGACGAGAGCGTGCGCTTGCCGCATTTCAGGCAGCCGGAGGCGAACGACTGATAGGACCTGCATGAAGACACTCGCGCGGCCGCGCGACAAAGCTGAAATCCTTCGCCGTCTGAGAACCGTGCGGCACGACAGCGTTAGGGAGTGGGGCCTCATGTCGGCACCACAGATGATCTGTCACCTGAGCGATTCGTTCCGCGCGGTTCTGGGTCGAAAAGCGATCAGTCCCGCATCCGGCTTCATGCAGCGGACCGCGGTGAAGTGGATCGCGCTTTATCTACCGCTTCGCTGGCCGGTCGGCATCAGGACGAGGCCAGAAATCGATCAAGTGCTCGGCAACGCCGCCACGGCACCCGCTGAATTCGCGTCCGACGTCGCCGAGCTCGAGGCGCTGGTGGAACTGGTCACCACTCAAACGCGCAACCTCGATTGGCATCCACATCCTATCTTCGGCCGCATGTCCGAACGAGCGTGGATGCGCTGGGCCTACCTGCACATGGATCATCACCTGCGTCAGTTTGGCGCGTGAGATCCCTCGCGCGCCGTCCCCGGCCTGCGAAAGCTGAATTCGCGATCTAGCGGCGGCAACGGCACGCCGAAGAAGATTCGGCGCTGAATCATCGGCACGAGCGGCGAACGCAGCGCAAAACGAACCAATGCGAGCGTCAGCCACTTGACGACCGGATTGCTGACGTTCGTGCCGAGCAGCACCCGCTGCGCGCGGAGCTGCAAACGGTGCAGTGTCCGTACCTCGGGCTCGCGCAGCCGCTGAATACGACGGTCACACCATCGTTCTGGATGAGCTTGGTGACCTTCGCGCCCATCCAGCAGTGAAAACTCGGAAATGCCTCAGCCTTTCGGAGCAGCGCTGCGAGAAATACGGGCTGGGGCATCAGATCGCGTAGGGGTACCTCCGGCACGATCCGTTTGAAGGAGAACTCCCCGACCTCCTTCCCATTCACACGCACTTTGCCCGCTTCCAGCAGCGACCAGGACGTCGACCCCCCGCTTGGCCAGCCAGGCCGAGCATCAGTCCCGCTGGCCCACCCCCCACGATGCAGGTACTTACCTGGACGACGGCCCATATCGAAGAAAACCTTCAGGAATCCCGAAAGACCCCGGCCCACCCCGGATGGTATTTCTCAGGTGTTACGGTGAACGACTGGTTATTTGAGGAACTTACTATGTCTCGACCCCGGCTGACCCTATCCGCCCTTGCGATCGCGATCTGGGCCGTGGCGCCAGCTCCGGTCGCTGCGCAGAGCGCCGACGAATTGTTCGATCCGCGGGCCGTCCATGACATCCGGATCACCATCAATTCGCGCGACTATCGGCAGCTGCGTGAAGACTACCTCTCGAACACGTATTACACCGCCGACGTCGCGTGGCGCGGTCTAAAAGTGCGCAACGTCGGGATCCGCAACCGCGGCGTCGGCAGCCGCAACCCGCAGAAGCTGGGCTTGCGCGTGGATTTCAATCGGTTCACGAAAGGGCAGACGTTCCTCGGTCTGCGAGCCGTCATCCTCGACAACATCTGGCAGGACGGCTCGTTCATCGCCGAACGCACGTCGATGGCGCTGTTCGAGCGCATGGGGCAACCCACGCCGCGCGAATCGTTCGCTCGCGTCTACATCAACGGCGCCTTCCAGGGCCTCTATGCGGTCATCGAGTCCATCGACGAGCCCTTTCTGACACGGACGTTTGGCGAGCGCGATGGATATCTGTTCAGTTTTCAGCACCAGGGAGCTGAGGCCGCGTGGCGTGGCGAATACCTTGGCGACGAGTACCACCCCTATAAGCGGTTCTTCGAGCCAGAGACGCATCAACTGGAAGCTGACGCGATGGTCTACCAGCCGATCCTCGAGCTGTTTCGCGAGGTCAACGGCCCCGAAGACTCGGTTTGGCGCGAGCGTGTCGAACGATATGTGGATCTGCCGCAGCTCGTTCGGCATGTCGCGATCGAGGTGTTTCTTGCTGAAGGGGACGGTTTCCTCGGCAGCAACGGCATGAACAACTACTTCCTGTATCGGCCGGCCAAGTCGACCGCGCACCGGTGGATTCCTTGGGACAAGGACAGCGCGATGCTCGACAGCCACTTCGGGATCTTCACGCGCGCCGATGAGAACGTCCTCGTCAGCCGCGCGCTTGCCTTTCCCGATTTGCGGGCCCACTACTTGAACGTCCTCGAAGAGTGCGCACGCGTTGCCGCGACCGACGAGTGGCTTCTCCAACAGGTCGAGCAACTGGCGGCACTTGCCGAAGGACCGGCGAGCGAGGACACCTTGAAGCAATTCTCGACCGAAGCGTTTGCCGGGGCGGTCGACTTGATCAGGCAATTTGCCAAAGAGCGCCCGGCGTTCGTCATGCAGGAAGTTGCGCGAGCACGAGGAAATTAATGAGCACTACCCTTCGACTCACCGGCACGCTCGCGGCATGGACTGCGATGTTTCTTGTCGTGACGTGCACCCCCGCCACCGCGCAGAACACGCAGTCGAGCGGCAAAAAAGACAAGCAGGCCAACGAGGACATTTTTGAGTGGGGCGAGCATCCGTCGCTCCACTTTGGAAAAGGCACGCGCATCGATTTCCGAGCACGGCTGGCCGGCGAGTTGCGAGACTCGGAAGCGCCGTTCGATGGCGACAATGCGAGAGAGAACATCGATATCGCAAAGCGGCGCCTGGGCGTCGCTGGGCAGATCCGGAATATCGTCGAGTTCGAAGTTGACGCGGAGGTCGGGAGCACCAACACCTGGCGCGACGTATACGCCAACTATCGTCAATTCGACTTCGTGCAGGTGCAAGGCGGCAAGTTCAAGCTTCCGTTCAGCCTCGACGAGAATACCAGCGCGACGAAACTTGATTTCGTCAATCGGTCGCGCGCCGCAACGCAGCTTGCACCCGGGCGCGACATCGGCGTGATGGTGCATGGCCGCCTTCTCGAACGGATGTTCGGCTACGAGGTGGGAATCTTCAATCACGACGGAGACAACGCCCGCACGCTGAACACCGACCGCGTCCATGGCGGACAGACCTTTGCGGCTCGTGCGCTCGCGCAGCCATTTCGACGAACCAAGTCGCTTCTGAGCGATCTCCAGGTGGGCGTCGCCATGACTCGCAGCGATCTGCCCGAAGGCTACCCGGATCTGCGAGGTCTCACCGCCATGGATATGCGATTCTTCCGGGCCGATGCGTGGGTGATGGGCGCGCGGAAACGGCATGGTTTCGAAGTGCGCTGGAGACCCGGTCCTGCTTCGATCAAGGGTGAGTGGATGCGAGTGAGCGACGAGCGGCTCGGGCAGGGCGTCGACGACGGGCCGCTGTCGCCGCTCCTCGGCACGGGATGGTACGTCAGCGGCACGTGGGCGTTGACGGGTGAGAACAAGGCGAACGGTGTAGACAACCCGCGCCGGCCGCTGTTCCGAGGCGGCTACGGCGCCGTCGAAGTAGCGGCGCGGGTGGAGCGCATCACGTATGGTAGCAAAGCCAATGACGAGGCGCCGTCCGATGGGCCGCGCGCGAACGTCATCCCCGGCAACAGCGACCGTGTGGACACGTTTGGCGTGAACTGGTACGCCAATCGCTGGATCAAGGTCCAATTCAACGTCGTTCGAGATACCCTGACCGATCCAATCCTGGGCCCGCTGCCCTCGCAACCAAGTTTCTGGAGCCGCGTGTTTCGCTTCCAGGTCAGCCTCTAACAGCCTTCTCGCGTCAGCTCGGTCAAGCCGGGAGCTATACTCTCGGCTTGAAAGGCCGACCATTCATGACGCGCTTGTGCTGTGTCGTCTCGCTGCTGGCATCGACGGTTCTCTTCGCTGCCCCCAACGTCATCGCGATCGACGCGCCCATGGCGACTCCAGCCTGGGCGCGCCTTGAACGCCAACTGCTCGCTGACAACCTGCCGGCCTGCCGCGAGTTCTTCGAGAAGTACTACGACACGCGCGGATATCTCCAGGCGTTCTTGCGCTGGGGCGCCAATGACGGACCCGACGATGCGTTCGAAAACTTCAATCGGTGGCCCGAACTGCACGCGCTCGGCGCTAGCGACGAGATCCTGCACATCTATCTCAAAGCCTGGGAGGGCATGACCCGTCAGTACTCGGAGGCTCGAACGACCGACGTGCCCGCCGGCCGCTCCGGAATGTACGTGAACGACTTCTCCGCGCAGTCCGACTGGATGCACCACGGTGAAGGACTGCAACTGTTCAATCGAATGGCGCTGTCAGCGCCAGAGCTTCCAGCGTATCGCGACCGCACGCGGCGCTTCGCGGCCATGTACATGGGCGAGGATCCGCAGGCGCCCAACTACGACAGCGAACGAAAACTCATCCGGTCGATGATCAACGGCAGCCGCGGCCCGATGCTGCGAAAGGCGACGGCGCTCGACTGGGTGGGCGATCCGTTCGACACGACCGGTTTCGTCGCGCTGCACGGCGAAAGCACATACAAGCAGTTCCTGGAGCACTATGAGGAATACACCGACGTCGCTGGCGATCACTTTCTGAATCTCGTCGCCACGACACTTCCAACCAATGCTTATCTCGCAACCGGTGAGGCGAAATACAAGCGCTGGATCGTCGAGTACATGGACGGGTGGCTCGAGCGGATGAAGCAGAACAAGAACATCATTCCCAGCTTCGTCGATGTCGACGGCAGGATTGGCGGGTCCGATGGCCGCTGGTGGGGAAATGCCTACGGATGGGGCTTCAGTCCAGTCAACCCCGTCACCGGCAGGCGTGAGGATCGCAATCGCATTCCGCGGGCGCTCGTCGGCTTCAGCAATGCCCTGCTGGTGACAGGCGATCGGAAATACGTCGACGCCTGGCGCAACATGATCGCCGCAGTCAACGCCAACGTTCGAACGACCGGCGACGTTCGCGAATATCCGACGATGTACGGGCGCGATGGATGGTACGGATGGCAGCGCGAACCGTGGAGTGTGGGTGCGCTCGAAGTCTGGTACTGGTCAATGCAGCCGGGCGATCGCGGACGCGCCGTCGCCGGCACGCCGTGGGTGGACTTCCTTCACGGCACAAACCCAACGTATCCGGAAACAGTCCTGCAGCGCGATCTCGAGAGCATCCCCCGCAAGCTCGCCGCGATTCGCGCCGACCGTACTCCACCCAACAAGCGCCTCGCCGATAACATGCTGGATCTCAATCCGGCGGCAACCGACTCGCTGGTCAGGCTGATGTGGGGCGCGCTCGTGCCGGGCCGCGAGGGTGGGCTGCTCAACGCCCGGCTGCGCTACTTCGATCCCGCCCGTCAACGCGCGGGGGTACCAGACGATGTCGCGGCGCTCGTCTCGGAGCTCGACGATCGCCGAACCGTCGTCACGCTCGTGAACCTGAGTGCGGACCAGACTCGGTCTGTCATCGTCCAAGCCGGCGGCTATGCGGAGCATCAGTTCGACTCCGTCGAATGGAACGGCCGTACGGAGCGCCTCGACGCGCGCGATGTGACCGTCCGCCTGTCGCCAGGCTCGGGAGCCAAGCTCACGTTCGCCATGCGGCGGTTCGTCAACAAGCCGACCGTCGCGTTTCCGTGGACTCGATAGTGTCCGATTTTAGCTGGGCTCACTTGTCACGCCTCATCACGAAGAGGCGCGAAGCCCACGAAGCCCGCGAAGGTTCCTTATCTACAGAGTTCTTCGCGAGCCTCGTGAGCTTCGCGCTCCTTCGTGATGAAGCGTGCAAGATGCGGGCGCTCCGTCAACAACCCACTGTAGTGTTCAATGGGCCTTCCGGTTCTGTGCGACCGCCCAGAACGTACAGGGTACGCGCGTTCTGCATTTTCTCGGTGTCTCGATGATTGCAGAAGTCGCAACCCGCTCGAACCTTGAGGTAGGCACGCGGTCTGCCGTGTAGAACCCAACGTGTAGAACCCAACGTGTAGAACCAGCCGTGTGCTCTACCCTCCCGCCATCGCGCCGACGACGAGAAATGGCTCATCGCCTTTGACGACGGGACCGGGCAACAGTGTGTCGGGCGGATCGTGTGAGAGATCCTGCTCGCAGGCGTAGTAGCGAACGAACGGACGACGGGTCAGCTTGACGTGGTCGCGGATGGTTCCGCGCAGGACCGGATATTGCGTCTCGAGTGCATCGAGTACTGCCGCAACCGTGGCCTGCCCTTCGACGTCGACCGACACTTCTCCATCCACGCGAGCGAGCGTGCGCAGATGGGCCGGAAGCACGACGCGAATCATTTCAGAACTTGCGCCTCCACGGACAAGACCGCCGGCAGATCACGCACGATCGGCGTCCAGCTCTCGCCGCCGTCAGCCGATCCGTACACCTGGCCGCCAGTCGTTCCAAAGTAGATGCCGCAGGGATCGAGCGTGTCGACCGACATCGCGTCGCGCAGCACGTTCACGTAGCAATCGCGTTGCGGCAGCCCTTTGGTCAGCGGCTCCCACTCGTTGCCACCCGACCGACTGCGAAAGACGCGCAGCTTGCCGTCGGGCGGAAAGTGCTCGGAATCGCTCTTGATGGGCACGACAAAAATCGTTTCCGGTTCGTGGGCGTGGACATCGATAGCGAAGCCAAAATCGGTCGGCAGGTTGCCGCTGACCTCTTCCCACGAATCTCCGCCATTGTTGCTGCGCATCACGTCCCAGTGCTTCTGCATGAACAGCACGTCCGGCCGGGTGGGGTGCATCGCGATGTGGTGGACGCAATGCCCGACTTCGGCATTTGGATTTGGAATACCTTCCGACTTCAGGCCGCGATTGATCGGCCGCCACGTCTTCGCGCCGTCGTCGGTACGAAACGCGCCCGCTGCCGAAATGGCGATGACGATCCGGCGCTCGTCGCGGGGATCGAGGATGATCGTGTGCAGGCAGAGCCCGCCAGCGCCAGGCGCCCAGTTCGATCCGGACTCGTGATTGCGAAGCGCCGGAAGCTCGTGCCAGCTCTGGCCACCGTCGGTCGTCTTGAACATCGCCGCATCTTCGACGCCGGCGTACACCGTGTCTGGATCGCTGAGGGAGGGCTCGAGGTGCCAGACCCGCTTGAACTCCCAGGGATGCGGCGTGCCGTCGTACCACTGGTGCGTGCCGGTTGCACCGTCATACGTAAACTGATTGCCCATCGCCTGCCACGTCTTGCCGCCATCGTCGGACCGCTGAATCAACTGGCCGAACCAGCCCGATCCCTGCGACGCGTAGAGCCGGTTCGGATCGGCAGGTGATCCTTTGAGGTGATAGAGTTCCCAACCGCCGAAGAGCGGACCGTTGACCGTCCAACTCTGACGCTTGCCATCCGATTCGAGCACGAACGCGCCCTTGCGTGTTCCCACCAGCACCCGCACACCGGTCATTTATCGCTCCTCTTGGTTCTCAATGCATGCTCGAGGTTCTTCTGGATCACGACGTTCTTCTGGATCATAGCGGTTCTTCGGAATTCGGTGGTTCAGGGTTCTTCGCGAAGCGCAACAATTGGATCGAGTGTTGCCGCTCGGCGTGCGGGGACGAATGACGCCGCAGCGGTGGCGAATGCCAGCACGACCACCACAGAGGCGATCGCAGTCGGATCCTGCGGACCGAGTCCGTACAACATAGATGAGACGAGGCGGATGAGAAGGATCGCGGCTGGAAACCCAATCGCCAGACCTGCGGCAAGCAGGACGAAGGACTCGCGGAGAAACATCCATTGAACAGCGGCGCGGGACGCGCCAACGGCGATTCGCACACCGATCTCGCGGCGCCGACGGGCGACGGCATAGGCGAGCACGCCGTAGAGTCCGACCGCGGCAATCAGCAGCGCGAGCATGGCGAAGGCCACCGATACCTGCGCGACGAGACGCTCGATCAGCAGCGAGCGGTTGACCACCTCGCTGAACGGGAGCACGTTGTTCAGCGAGACTCGCTTGTCGATCGACTGCGCGAGGCCGGTGAGCGATGCAGCCAGCACATCCGGATCGGCGGAGCCGCGAATCGCGAATCGGACGACCGGAGTGCCTCCCTGCTGCGCGTAGGGCCTGTAGTACATCGCCGGCGCCTCATCTCTGAGGTTCACCCACTTCGAGTCCTGCACCACTCCCACGATTTCCATGGGTTCGCCGGCGCGGGATCCTCCCAACTGAAAGAACTTCTGACCGATTGGTTCGCGACCCGGAAAGAATCGTGCGGCAAAACGCTCGTTCACGATCGCCACCGGTGTCGAAGGATCTGTGTCGGCGGCACTGAAATCGCGGCCCTTGAGAAGGCGCGTCCCCATGGCCGCCAGGAATCCTGGCGAGACGCGCTGTTCGAGGGCGGTCGGGGCTTCGGATTCTTTTGTCAGCTGTCCCGGGAAGCCCAGCCTGAATTCAATCGCGCCGCCGGAGAGCTGACCGACGTGGCTGAACGCCGCGATCTCTACGCCGGGCAGTGCTTCCACCCGCGATCGCAGTTCTTCAATTAACTGATCGCGGCGATCCTCTCCGTACTCGAACGGAAATGCGACCTCCGCGACCAGCAGCCCCTGCTCGCGGTAGCCGCTCTCCTGGCCGCGCAAGTGCTGCACGCTTTTCAGGAAGACACCCGCGACCATCAACAGCACCGTGCACATGACCACTTCGCTGATGACAAGGCCGCGGCTCATCCAGGATCGCGTGCGCACCGTCGATCCGCGCATCAGGTCACCTGGGGATTCACCGGCGCGCGTGGCTCGCAGTGCGGGTGGCAGCGCGAACGCGACGCACGTACCACACGCAAGCAGTACTGCAAACCCAATGATCCTGACATTCAGGTCGAAACCGAGTGTGGCAAGCGCCGGTGCGTAAACCGGCGGCAGAAAGCCGAGCAGCGCGGCGCTGATCCAATACGCGGCAAAAATCGCGCCTGCGGCACCAACGACTGCCAGCAAGAAGCTCTCAGTCACGAGCTGCCCAATCAGGCGGCTGCGCGACGCTCCAACGGCACGTCTCACCGACAGCTCGCGGTCGCGGGCAAGATTGCTGGACAG
>Ga0209382_10009357_pt1 | contig 12269 bp, 13 predicted proteins | sample SoiMetdeltSBSDD5_FD_187599 | JGI IMG/M metagenome (GOLD analysis project Ga0209382, IMG submission 187599) | Bulk soil microbial communities from a Populus tree surrounding site in Tennessee, USA - Soil MetaG P. deltoides SBSDD5 (SPAdes) (version 2) | ecosystem: Environmental > Terrestrial >... | reverse complement strand
CGATGGATTTCATTGGCCATCGCGCATTGCGCATTGCCAATTGAATTGCAGGGGAAAGGGTTGGGCAAGAACTTCCCTGCGAAACAATGGGCAATGTGGAATTGGCGATGGGCAATGTCAATCCGCTATCTTAATGCCATTGGCTTTGAAAAATGCCATTGGCTTTGAAAAGCCGGGCTAAGTTCACGTGGTCGCTGCGGCGACCGGAAAGACGGTTGTTGCATTTATTTCTCAAAGATCATAAACCCACGGCTAAATTCAAGGCGCCGCGATGCGGCGGAGGAATATGTGAAGTCAAACTGGAAAGCAGACTTTACATATTTCCCAAGCGCTGAAAACAAAGCTCGATTTGGCGAATACTTTTCAAAATCAAAATGGATGAAGTCGAGCTTAGTTTTCAGAGTATTAAGCTTGTCCTCTTAATCTGTAGCTATTCCACTGTTGTCAATGATTGGATAAGGCCGACTGACGCCGCTGCAGGAAGCGCCGGACCGCAGGATCGCGCTCGAGACCGATCGCGATCTCGTAGGCGCGTCGGGCTTCGTCATGCTCGCCTATCCTGGCCAGCAGTTCCGCGCGCGCGGCCCAGTAAGGTTGGTATTCCATGAGCCGCGCGTCGGCGGCCACTTCTTGCAGCGCATCAAGGGCCGCGCTGGCGCCATGCAGCTCCGCGATGGCCAGGACGCGATTGACGGCGACCACCGGCGAGACGGTAAGCGCCGACAACGCGTCGTAAAGTTGCGCGACCGCCTCCCAGTTGGCCTGCCCCGCGCATCGACGGTAGACGTGAGCCGACTGCAAGGCGGCTTCGAGCTGATACCTGCCAATGGAGCCCAGAGCGCTGGCGCGCCGAAGCAGCCCTTCAGCCTCAACGATCATCCCCCAGTCCCACAGCTCCGTATCTTGATCGGCAAGCGGAACGTATTCACCTTCCGCGTTGCGTCGCGCGTGACGCCGGGCTTCCGCGTGAAGCATGAGAGCCAGCAGCCCCAGAGCCTCCGGCTCCTCCGGCAGCAAATCGGCCATGAGCCTGGACAGAAATAATGATTCCTCGGTGAGGCCGCGGCGGACGACATCGGTCCCGCCTGGGTCCGTCCAACCTTCCGAGAAGGCGGCGTAAATGGCGTCCAGCACGGCGTCCAGCCGGCCGGGAAGTTCCTCGCGCTCCGGGACGCTGAACGGAATGCCGGCCTGTCGGATCTTGCTCTTGGCCCGGACGAGTCGCTTGCCCATGGCCGCCGGAGATGTGAGGAACGCTGAGGCGATCATCTTCGCGTCCAACCCGACCACCACCTGCAGCATCAACGGCGCGCGGATCCCGGACTCGATGGCCGGGTGCGCGCAGGCGAACATCAACGCGAGACGGCGGTCCGGTATTTCAGCATCCGCCGCGGCGGCGCCCAACCCTTCCGCAAGGAGATTCAATCGCCCGGTCGTAGCCTCGCTGTGGCGGCGTCTGCGGGCAAGATCGATCATCTTTCGGCGGGCGACGGTCAGCAACCACGCTTCCGGATTTGACGGACAACCATTCTGCGGCCAATCCGTCAGGGCCGAAACGAACGCCTCCGACAAGGCATCTTCGGCGGCGGCCACGTCCCCCGCTCGCGCCGCAAGAAAAGCGACGAGCTTGCCGTAACTGCGACGCGCAACCGCGTCAGCCATGCCGCGCGCCTGGGCGTTGTCTTCACATGAGTTCATATGTGAGCCAGAATTTCAGACTCGTCACAGCCATAGTTTTCCGTCACGTTCTCCATTTTCCGTCTTCCTCGATACTCTCTTTTACGCGGAACGCGGTGACCTTGCGGATCAGAGATAGAGGAAGCGGCTTATCCAACGGAAAACGGATCGAATTATCGCCAGTGACATATTCCGAAAGATCATCCGCGAAGGCTCTCACTGCCGACGGCGTTGGATAGAAACCGATGTGATGTTTGAACGCGGCGAACATGACCAGTATTCTCTGGTAGGAGAAAGCGGGCTTCCCCCACTTCAGATCTTCCTCGGCCCCGGGCGCGGCCTCGCGAATGCACGCGAGCATTTCACGCAGTTTCTCCTGAGCCTCTTTGGGAGCGGCATTGATGTATTCGGTGATGTTTTTAGGTCGCGCTTTTTTTGAAGTCATAGTTTTATTCTCAACTTAACCGGCGCGACAATGCAGCGAGGTCATTGCGCTACTCTTTCACGTCATCGGTTTATAGAATAGGAAGACATTCCCATCCGGCGATTTAGACAGCCGCGCGAAAATATCCTAGGGCCACCCGGCGCCCGGCGCGGGCGCTTCGACCATAAGCGCCTGACCGGTTCCTAAACCCTCCATCATCTTCTCAAAACCATGCCACTCGGCCGCCATGATGAACAGTGTTCTCTTATCCGCGCCTCCGAGCATGCAAGCGAAGCATCCACGGTCTACATTGACTGTCTGCAAAACCTCGGCGCCTTCGCGCACACGCACGCAACGTTTGTTAGGAACATCGGCGTACCAGACCGCGTTGTCGGCGTCGATGCAGATGCCATCAGGGACGCCATCGCCGAGGTCGGCCCACACCCGCCGGTTCGACAAGCCCCCGTCCGCGGCGATGTCGAAAGCGGTAAGCCTTTTGCCGTGCGACTCTGCAATGATCAGTGTCGAATTATCAGGGGTCACGGCCATGCCATTTGGAAAGGCGATGCCATCAGCCACCTGTCGAGCCGCGCCGTCGGGTGTGACCAGAGCTATGATTCCCGAAGCGACCTTTTGACCGGGACCGTTAAATCCGCCGCCGTTGACGTAAGCGTTGCCGCGGCCGTCCACAACGATCTCGTTGCAGCCATGTTCGCAGAGCGGCCGCAGGTCGGCGTGAGTCGCCAGCGAGCCGTCGGGCTCCCTACGCAAAAGAAGCCGCTCGCGTCCAGAGACGACGAGCAGGCGCCCATCGGGTAGCCAGTCGATACAAAATGGAATCGTAGTCGCCATGCGAACCATGACTTCGCTCTTGCCATCGAGATCGACGGCAACGACCTCCTGCATGCCCCAGTTGGAGAACCACAGGCGGCCCTCATGCCAGCGCGGCGACTCGCCGAATCCGAGACCGGTCAATAAGATTTGCACAGCAGGCAGTGAAGATTTCATCACAACTTCCTCAGAGAATCAGTTCGTAGTCCCGCCTTTAGGCGTAAGGGTTTGGCCTCACGGAATGGAATTGCATCCGACGCTTGCGGCCTAATGGCGGAACTACGAACTGCGATTTTCATTCATTTCGGGCGTCGGCGCCGAGCCATGGCGAGTTTTCACGCCTCCGGCCCGTAACACAACAAGACATTTCCATTGCCGAAGGCCCGCGTCTTTGTCAGCTTCAGGCGCAGTTTCTCTTTGACGCCGTCGAACATCGTCCGACCATTGCCTAGAACGACGGGATTCACCACGATGTGGTATTCGTCTATCAAACCTTCTTGCGCCAGTTGCGAAACAATGCTGCCACTTCCCAAAATCGCCATATTCTCTCCGGAGGCCTGCTTCATCTTTCGCATTTCCGCCGACAGGTCGCCCTTTACAAGAGTAGTGTTGTTCCACGACGCATGGTCAAGCGTTCTCGAGAACACAACCTTCGGCATATTATTCATCCCCGCGGCCACAACAGGCATACTCTCGATCGCAAAAGGCGTCGGCCAGAAGCCCGCCATGAGGTCATAGGTGACTCTGCCGAAGACCAACACGCCTCCTCCACTCGCGTTTCCTGAGACGAACGTGTCCCACTCCGCGTCCTGATGATCCGCTTTGGCCCAGCTCATATAGCCGGCGCCGTCTACAAAATAGCCGTCCAGCGACACGTGATTGAAAACGATCAATTTCCGCACGTTTATTCTCCTTTTTTATATCATTGCATTGAAAAGCCAACTCGCGCCGAATCAGCGCTGCGAGCGGGAGCGAACACTCCCGTAAGTAGCCCTCTCTAGGAGCCACGCTCGCTACCGCTTGCGGTACTGATCCGGCGATGCATCTCTCAGTCACCTCTCAATACGATAATCAAAATCCTTGTTGACCAGTGGTTCTCAGATTCGCGCGTTATCACAGATCATTCCGCCGTGCGATGTAATCGCTGATATCCGTGGTCAGCAGTGTGCCTTCCCAGAGCGGACGCACCTCGACGACGCCGTGAAGGGCGGTCGGGGAGCGTGCCGCCCACGAGATCGCGGCGTCGAGATCGGGCGCCTCGATGATATGAAAGCCGCCGAGTTGCTCTTTCGAGTCGGCATAGGGGCCGTCCAACACCTGAGTCTTGCCATCCACGACCCGCACGGTCGTCGCCGCCGAGGTAGGCCGCAGGCCGCGGCTGCTCCTGAGCACTCCAGCCTTCGTCATCGCCTCCATGTATGCTTTATAGGCGCCGAGCCAATGTTCCTGCTCAGCCTCTGTCAGTTGGGGCCAGCCGGCCTCGTTCACATAGTCCATCAGAATGTATTGCATCTTTAGTCTCCTTCACGGTTCGTGGGCGGGCGCTATGCCCCGCCATTACAATGACGTTTGAACCACAGCGATTTGGACAGGGGCCATCAAAAACGAAGATTTAAACTTAGGCTTAACGCCTCTGCTCAATTCAATGATCTTGCCACACCTGCTGCGGGCGGCCATCAAGTACAGGAACAAGTAAGAATCCTCCTGAAAACATAACGGGCTTGGAAAGCGCTCGCAACGCCAGACCCTTCGTCAACCGGCCGCTGATTTCTATCAAGAAAATTTGGCGGCCAGCGAAAGGATCTAGAAGCAAGCACCCGACCCACACTATGGTGAGTGTACCGATTCGAGTCTCAAACAGAAAAAGTTCGATATTAAAATCGTTCGAACAACGCCAAATTGAAGAAGTGAATTACAAGGCTAAATGTCCAAAGAGCCGCGATAGCATACAATGGCGCCTCAATTGCTTTGCTATAAGCCGTCTTGCTTGTTGCGAAGTAAGGATCTAGCTCCACTGGACTCATCCCCCTTCCCGAGCGCAGATAAAAGGCCAAGCGCTCGCCAATTGAAGCGAACTCAGCGGCATATGACGTCGCTGACACCCACAATCAGGTTTTGCTTTACAAAGGCTAAAAGCCACAATCAGTGTAGCTTTTAGCCACACTGATCGAGACCCCGATCCGGCGCCACTTTCATGTGTTGGCTCAATGGGGCGGGGGAAAAATAACTGCCGATAAGCGCCGACGTCTTCCGCGTTAGACATACGAAAAGTAAACCGGAATCTAGCAGGAGAAGGAGAAGGCTCACGAACATTCGACTCGATGAAGTCCGGCCAGACGGCAGGACGCAACGCGAGCAAATCCGAAGATGCGGCGACAAAGCCCTGGCAGAGCATGAATTGCCGATAAAAATTCACTTTGAGCCGTCTGCATGCAAGCGCTCGCATGACGGCGAAGGAGGAAATCAATGGGCGAACTAGAGAGAATCAAAAACATCGAAGAACGAATCGCTCTCACGGGGCTGTTGCCCGGCGTGAACCTGGGCTGGTTGCCGCCTGGAGAATCGGCGAAGCTCAAGCGCGCCGTGCTCGACCTATACAGGCTCGGCCATGCCAACGGTTTCAAGGCCGGCGTCGATCACGCGACGAAAGCGGTCGTCGTCGTACCTCCGCGACACGACTCTTTACAGCCGCAATGGCCGACGCGATGGCTCTCGGCGCGAATGCGCGAGCGCTGGCAGGAGTTCAAAAAATCGCTGCGCTCGATCCGCGTAGCAATTATCATAGGCCCGCGTCGACGGCGCTTGCCGGCTGAAACATTGAGCGGCAATTGGGATTCGACGGTGAGGCCACGGAACCAGCGACAAATCGAGGATATCTCGCAAAGGCGAAAAGTTCTCCAAGGCTCTTCTCATAGATGAGCAGTTACAACCCTTTTCAGTTCAGTCATTGACGTTTTAGTGCTCCTAGACACGGCCTTCTCAATCTTCGTTCCCTCTAAGGAGGCGCATAACGCTGATAAACCAATCAGTTATGCCGAAGCAGTAGTGTGGCCCGCCAGATGCATTACTCTCAGGCGAAACGATGAGTCACAGTTGCTATAGTAGCAATGATGATCTCAGGTTGATTGAGAATGAGGAGGACAAACATGAACTTGAAAGCTATCAAAACGACCGGAATTTCATTCGCTCTTGCCACGGCGTTCTTAGTCGCCGCCGGCGCCGCCAACAGCTCAAGCGCTTTCGCGCAGGGTTGGCGAGGGCTCGATCGTGACCACGACGGTCGTATAGACACTCGCCGGGAGCTGGTCCAGGAGCGGATGGGCTTCAATGACGGATTGGCCAAGGGGCGGGCGGATGCGATCGCGCATCGCAGATTCAGCCCCTTCCCTTATCGCCGCTTTGTCAGCAATGACTACCGCCAGGGCTTCAACAAAGGCTACGCCCAGGCGTACCGGCAGTTCTCCAATAACCGCGGCCATCATTTCGGTCGCTACTGAACAAACCTGACACAGGTTTTCTTCGAGAAGGCCCGCCGAGCAATCGGCGGGCCTTCTTGTTTTTTTCGCGACCGAATGCGCGTCGGCTGAGTTTTGAGCCGAGTTGGCAAGAGATTAAGATGGCGTCGCAACGTGACAGGAGGGCGCTTATGGAATTGATGCGAGTTTTTTGAGTTTGCAACTTAACACATGTCCGGTTTCGACTTTCCCATTCGTCGTGGAATTGAAGGCCGTAAATGAGGCCTGAAGAATACGCGCCAAGTCGATTTGGCGTCAAAATTAACTGAAATGGGAAAAGGAGAAGCAAAATGGCAACTATTCAAGCGCGAATGAAAAACCCGGTGATGATCTTTCCTGACGCCCTGCAGTCCCTACTGGCTCTAGGGAAGTCTGTGGAAAAGGGCGGCGCGCCGTTGCGGACGCTCGAACTTATCCGCCTGCGCGCGAGCCAGATCAATGGCTGCGGTGTCTGTGTCGACATGCACGCCCGTGACCTCAAGAAGGCAGGTGAAACAGATGAGCGAATTTTCGCGGTGGCGGCTTGGCGAGAGACGCCCTACTTCACCGAAGCCGAACGCGCCGCGCTGGCGCTCACCGAGGCCGCGACCAGGCTCAGCGACCGGGCCGACCCGGTACCAGACGAGATCTGGGCCGAGGCCGCCCGGCACTACGACGAGCAGGCGCTTGCGGCCCTGGTCGTCAACATCGCCCTGATCAACCTCTGGAACCGAATCAACGTCACTATCAGGCAAGTGGCCGGCCCAGTCCCCCGCTGAGCGGACGCTAAGGCGACGCGACGTCGAATAGAGGCGCCGAGCTGAGTCGGCGTTAACATCGAATGAGATAGTAAAAGGAGAAGCGCAATGACGAAATTTATATATTTATTCCGCACCAACCCGACCGCCTATCAGTCCCTGTCCCCCGAACAGATGCAACAGACCCTTAAGAAATGGATGGATTGGAAAGACACACTGGAAAAGAGCGGTCATATCAAACAGTTCGGAGAGCGGTTGGATGGAACGGGTAAGGTCGTCCGTGGCAAGTCGAAGACCGTTACCGACGGCCCTTACATCGAGGTCAAGGACTTCATCGGAGGCTACATGCTCGTCGAGGCCAAGGACATTGATCAAGCGGTGGAGTTGGCCAAGGGTTGTCCTGTCCTTGAAAGCGACGGGACAGTGGAGATCCGCCCGTTCGTTTCAATTTAATGTTATTCGCCGAGTAGTCATTACCTGTCGCGTTACGACGCCAGGAAACAATGAAATCGTAGTTCGTTGTCAGATGTCAGATGCCAGATGTCAGATGTCAGGTTCCAGATTTCAGATTTCAGATTTCAGTGGTTGTTCGATCGCAACAAACTGCTGACATCTGGCATCTGGCATCTGACATCTGACAACGAACTGATTTTCCGAAGAGGAGGAAATACGGGAGACGTACCGAAATTAGTCGACCATCTTTTCCGCCGGGAGGCGGGAAAGATGGTCTCGTATTTGACCAGGATTGTCGGGCTGGGCCGCCTCGACCTGGCCGAGGACGTGGTCCAGGACACGCTTTGCCGGGCCCTGGAAACTTGGCCTGTCCACGGCCTTCCCGACAACCCTCCAGCCTGGCTCATGCGCGCTGCCCGCAACCGGGCCATCGATCTCTTGAGGCGGGACGATCAATTCCGCCATTTCACGCCGGAGATCACCTACCTTTTGAGGCTTCGGGAGGATCTGCCCGTGGAAGCGCCGGCCTTTGAAAAGGAGATCAAAGACGACCAGCTACGCATGATGTTTTCCTGCTGCCACCCGGAGCTTTCAACCGAAGCCCAGGTTACGCTAATCCTTAAGACGCTTTGCGGTTTCAGCGTTTCAGAGATCGCCTACGCCCTCCTGGCAGGCGAGGACGCCATTGAAAAAAGACTGGGGCGCGCGCGGAAACTGTTCCGGCGTTCGGGGACTTTCGTGGAAATCGCCGACGCTTCGGAAATACGCGCGCGCATGGATGCGGTTTACCAGGCCATCTATCTTCTCTTCAACGAGGGTTACCACGGCAGCCAATCCGACCGAACGGCGCCGGAGGACCTTTGCTTGGAGGCCATCCGCCTGGCGCTTCTTTTGAGCGAGCATCCTGAAGGGGACAAACCCAAGACCTATGCCTTGCTGGCGCTCCTTTGTTTCCATGCGGCGCGTCTTCCAGGGCGGAGGGACGACGATGGCGGCCTGATCCAACTGGAAGCACAGGACCGTTCCAAGTGGGATCGGGATTTGATGGGGAGAGGGTTCCATTTTCTGGAAAAGGCCTCGACGGGAAACGAATTGAGCGAGTATCACCTGGAAGCCGGCATCGCCGCTTTGCATTGCGCAGCCCCGAACTATGAGGAAACCGAATGGGCCAAAATCCTGGAACTTTACGACCTGCTTTACAGGTTAAAACCTACGCCCATTGTAGCCTTGAATCGGGCCATCGCCATGGGCAATGCCGAAGGACCGGAAGAAGGTTTGGCCGAATTGAGCAATATTCCCGATCCCGACAAGCTCAAGGACTATCCCTTTTATCAGGCGGCCCTGGGGGAATTTCACCTTCTTGCAGGCCGTCCGGCCGAGGCGGCAAAGAACTTCGAAGAAGCTACGAAATTGGCCCGGAACCGGTCTGAAACGGATTTTTTCGAGCGCAAGTTGAGGGCTTGTCATGACATCGGCGCAATACCGCGCGCGTAAGCAAGCGGCTGACCTATGAGGCAGCCGCGCAGCCGCTAGCGCGCGGCACTATGCCGATGTCACAAACTACTCGTGGCGAAGCGAGGCCATCGGATTAATTCGTGACGCCCGCCATGCGGGGATGAACGCGGCTAACGTGGACGCCGTCAAGAGAACCGCAACGCCGACCACGAAAACCGGCGGGTCAGCCGCCTTGACGCCGAAGAGCTGATTTTCGACTAACCTGCCGCAGAGCAAGCCGGTAATCACGCCGGCCGCGATTCCAGAGAGAATCACCGGCAGCATCTCCATAATAATTAGTCGGATCACCCTGCCCTTGTCGGCGCCCAAAGCGATGCGAATCCCGATTTCGCGGGTGCGGCGCGCGACGACAAAACTAAGCACACCGTGCAAACCTATAACCGCGAGAAGACTCACCAGTAACGCGAAGCCGACCGACAGGAAAGAAAGCAGGCGTTCGTTCGAGAGACGCCTGTTGAGCTGCTCGCCGAGCGTGTGGATGTCGGTGACGATAAGGTTCGAATCGATGCGGCGCGCCTGGTCGCGGAGTTGCGGCATCACCACGCGCGGGTCGCCCTGGATGCGGGCGAAGACGTTGACGCCGCTAATAGTGCGGATGGCTGAATCCATAGATACGAACACCTGGCGCGGTATGCCGCCGCGCACGTCCTCATACCTCGCGTCGCCGAAGACGCCGATAATCTCCGTGTCGGGCGTATTCCTCGTGCCCTCGCAACACGATCTGATCCAAGAGAGTGAAGATCGCCGTATTCGCGCCGATCCCGAGCGCGAGTGAAAGAACGGAGGCCAGCGTGAACCCGGGGTTCAACCGGAGCTGTCTAATTCCATACCTCAAGTCCTGGCTGATCGAGTCGACAGTGTTCATAGTTTTCTCCGTGGCGGAAAGGTTAAAATTCGGCGTGCGGCCAGAACCCTCAGAGAGATAGAGTTAGCGACGCCCGCTTCGATGGCGTTTCACTTTCTTTCAGGGAGTATTATGGGCAAGGCTTCAGATGTCCACCACTTGGCGGGCCCGGCTGTGTCGAAATAGTCTTAATGGTTATAATTGGCGTGGACGCGCCACAATGCGCCCAAATCATTATGAAGATTCTGGTCACAGGCAGCGCAGGTCATTTAGGCGAGGCGCTAATTCGCGTCCTGCGGAACACCGGCCACGATGTCATCGGTCTCGATCTCCTTCACTCTGACTTCACGAACGAGGTCGGGTCCATCGCCGACCGCGATCACGTCAAGCGATGCATGAAAGGAGTGGACGCGGTTCTACACACGGCGACTTTGCATAAGCCTCATGTGTCTACGCACAGCCGGCAGAGCTTCGTCGACACCAACATTACGGGCACGCTCAATCTTCTGGAAGAGGCCGCGTCAGTCGGCGTCAGATCGTTCGTCTTCACCAGCACGACCAGCGCCTTCGGCGACGCGCTCACGCCGCCCGCCGGCGTCCCGGCGGCGTGGGTGACCGAAGACGTAACGCCCATTCCCAAAAACATCTACGGCGTGACAAAGACTGCGGCGGAAGACATGTGCCATCTGTTTCACCGGAATCATCGTCTCCCGCTCCTCATCCTGCGAACGTCGCGCTTTTTTCCGGAAGAGGATGACGACAGGGAGACGCGACAGGCTTACGAAGACGGCAACGTCAAGGCGAATGAATTTCTCTACCGGCGCGTAGATATCGAGGATGCGGTGAGCGCTCACCTGCTCGCCCTGGAGAAGGCGTCGGCGATCGGCTTCGGTCGCTACATCATCAGCGCCACCACCCCTTTTACGCGTGACGACCTGGTTGACCTGCGCGCGAACGCGCCTCTGGTGGTGAAGCGGAGTTTTCCGGACTACGAGGAGGAGTACGCGAGTCGTGGATGGAGGATGTTTCCCGGCATCGAAAGAGTGTACGTCAACGAGCGGGCGAGGAAAGATCTCGGCTGGGTCCCACGATATGACTTTCGACGCGTACTCGACAGCCTGAAAGTGGGGGATGACCCGCGTAGCCCGCTGTCATGCGTGGTGGGGTCGAAGGGATACCACCGTGACCAAGAGGCTGTAGCTAAAAGCCACAATGACTGTGGCTTTTAGCTACAGCCATCGAGACATTGACCCGACGCCCTTATTTCTTGACGACAATAACAGCCTTAATTGCTGCATTGAGAAAAATCATCTTGATGGTCCGCAGGTGGTATGAAGTTTGCCATATAAGTATAAGCTACCTGAACGGGTCACCAGGATTATTGCATACACACTTAACTCCGGGCGCAATATATCAATATCGCCACGACTTACATGCCCCGAATCTCAAGGTTCGTCCGGGAATAGCTTAAAAATTAGTGTGATTATCAAGGGGTACTATGCCTGAACAGACCAAAGCCAAATCTGCAAGGGACGAAGCCGCGAACGCGCTTGACGCCAAGCTGTTATTGAAAACCCTCACTGCGCTGAAGAAGGGCGACTTTTCGGTCCGCATGCCGAGCGATTGGGCGGGGGTGAACGGAAAGATCGCCGACACGCTCAACGACGTGATCGAGATCAATGACCGGTTGGCCAAAGAGATGGAGCGGGTCAGTCGAGTCGTAGGACGTGACGGTAAGATCACACAGCGCGCCGCCCCTCCGGTCGCCCACGGCTCATGGGTCAGTCTGGTCGAATCGATCAACACGTTAATAGACGACCTTGTCCAACCCACCACCGAAATGTCTCGCGTCATCGGCGCGGTGGCTAATGGCGATCTCTCGCAAATGATGGCGCCGGAAGTTGACGGGCGGAAGCTTCAAGGCGAGTTCCTGCGGGTGGTCAAGCTGGTAAACGCGATGGTGACGCAGCTCGGCTCATTCGCTTCGGAAGTTACCCGCGTGACGCGCGAGGTCGGAACTGAGGGCAAGTTGGGCGGCGAAGCCAAGGTCAAAGGCGTGGCCGGGGCCTGGAAGGATTTGATAGACAGCGTCAACTTCATGACCGGCAACCTGACGGCCCAGGTGCGCAACATCGCCGAGGTGACCACCGCCGTGGCTAAAGGCGATTTGTCGAAGAAGATCACCGTCGACGTGAGGGGCGAGATTCTGGAATTGAAGAACACCATTAACGTGATGGTGGACCAGCTCAACTCCTTCGCTTCCGAGGTCACGC
>Ga0209382_10009355_pt1 | contig 12270 bp, 13 predicted proteins | sample SoiMetdeltSBSDD5_FD_187599 | JGI IMG/M metagenome (GOLD analysis project Ga0209382, IMG submission 187599) | Bulk soil microbial communities from a Populus tree surrounding site in Tennessee, USA - Soil MetaG P. deltoides SBSDD5 (SPAdes) (version 2) | ecosystem: Environmental > Terrestrial >... | reverse complement strand
GCGCGAGGTCGGGGTGGCCGAAGGGCGCATCTTCGACCGCGCGGTGCTCGACGCGGCCGAGCAGGAGCTCAAGCGCCAATACCTTTCGCGCGGCATGTACGCCGCGTCGGTACAGACCACTGTCACCCCGCTCGAGCGAAACCGCGTCGGCATCAATATCGCGGTCACCGAGGGGCCGGTCGCCAAGATCCGCGGCATCAACATCGTCGGCGCGCAGGCCTTCAGCGAGAGCGAGCTCCTCGGTCTTTTCGTGCTGCGCACGCCCGGCTGGCTCACGTGGTACACGCAGGCCGACCGCTATTCGCGCGAGCGCCTGGGCGCGGACCTCGAGACGCTGCGTTCCTTCTACCTCAACCGCGGCTACCTCGATTTCAGCCTAGATTCGACGCAGGTCTCGATCACGCCGGACCGGCGGGATATCTACATCACCATCAACATCGTCGAGGGGGAGACCTACACGGTGTCCGAAGTGACGCTCGCCGGGCAGACGCTGCTGCCGCGCGAGGAGCTGGAAAGCCTGATCGGGCTCAAGCCCGGCGACACGTTCTCGCGCGAGACCCTCGCCGCGAGCACCAAGGCGATCGCGGACCGGCTCGGCAACGAGGGCTATGCGTTCGCCAACGCCAACGCGATTCCGACCGTCGACAAGGAAAAGCGCACGGTGGCGTTCAGCATCGTCGTCGACCCGGGCCGCCGCGTGTACGTGCGCCGCATCGATGTCGCCGGCAACACGAAGACGCGCGATGAGGTGGTGCGGCGCGAGCTGCGCCAGCTGGAAGGCGCGTACTACGACGCCTCCAAGATCCAGCTTTCGCGCCGGCGCATCGATCGCACCAATTACTTCGGCGAAGTCACGGTGGAAACGGTGCCGGTCGAAGGCAGCGCCGACCAGGTGGACGTCGTTTACACCGTGAAGGAAAAGGCGACCGGCGCGCTCATGCTTGGCGTCGGCTTCTCGAGCATCGAGCGCATTGCGCTTTCGGCCTCGATCACGCAGTCGAACGTCTTCGGTACGGGGAAATACCTCTCTGCGAACATCAACGCCGGGACGGTGAATCAGGTGTATTCGCTGTCTTACAACGACCCGTACTACACCGTCGACGGCGTGAGCCGCGGCTTCGACGTCTACAAGCGCGTCACCGACGCTTCCAACCTCGCGGTGGGCCCCTACAAGACCGACTCGCTCGGCGGCGGCATCAAGTTTGGCTATCCGGTGTCCGAGCAGGTATCGGTGGACTTCGGTGCCAACATCGAATCGGTCGACCTTGACATCTTCCCCACGAGCCCGCTCTCGTATATCACCTTCGTGAGGGACTTTGGCGATCAGTACACCTACGCCTCGGGCACGATCGGCGTGGCGCGCGACAGCCGCGACAGCCTGATCCTGACCACAGCCGGGACGGTGCAACGCGCCTCGTTCGAACTCGCCGGCGGCGACCTACAGTACTTCCGGTTCGGTTACCAGCACCAGTGGTACCGGCCTATGACTCGTCGCCTCACCTTGCACCTGGGCGGCGACCTCGGTTACGCCGGCGGGTACGGCGGCCAGCCGCTGCCTTTCTTCAAGAATTTCTTCGCCGGCGGCCCGGGTACGGTGCGCGGCTACCGACCGTTCTCGCTCGGCCCGCGCGACGAGCTGGGTAACACGACCGGCGGCGACCGCAAGATCACCGGCATCGCCGAGATCCTTTTCCCCATGCCGGGCGCCGAGCAGGACCGCTCGCTGCGCCTCGCTGCGTTCATCGACGGCGGGCAGGTGTACAGCAATAAGGTCGACCTTGGCGAGCTGCGCTACGCCACCGGCATCGGCCTGTTCTGGTCTTCGCCGCTCGGCCCTCTGCGGCTGTCGTGGGCGCATCCGCTGAACGCGAAAGACGGGGATCAGAAGCAGCAGTTACAATTCACCTTCGGAACAGGGTTTTAATGAAGAACATCGTCGTCGCCGCAGTTCTTGCCGCAGCGCCATTCTTGGCCGCCGCGCAGGCGACCGCGCCCGCTTCTCAGCCCGCGTCGCCGCCCTCGGGGAAATTCGGCTTCGTGCACACCGAGCGCATCCTGCGCGATTCTGTGCCGGCGATGCGTGCGCAGAAGAAGATCGAGGCCGAGTTCCAGAAGCGCGATCGCGAGCTCGCCGGCATCGCCGACCAGCTGAAGCGCATGCAGGCCGATCTGGACAAGGACGCGATGACCATGACCGAGAGCCAGCGCCGCACGAAGGAGCGCGAGTTCGGCGACCTCAACCGGGAGTTCCAGAGAAAGCAGCGCGAGTTCCGCGAGGACCTGAATCAGCGGCGTAACGAGGAGCTCGCGCAGGTCGTGGAGCAGGCAAACCGGGTGATCCGCGTGATCGCGGAGCAGGAGAAGTTCGACATCATCTTCCAGGAGATGCCGGCCTATGTCAGCCCGCGCATCGATATCACCGACAAGGTGATCAAGGCGCTGGAAGGCAAGCCCGCCGCGAAATGAGCGGATGCCGGGGCCGTTCACGCTCCAGCAGATCGCTCAGCGCCTCGGCGGCCGCGTCGTTGGTGAGTCCGGCATCCTGATCCGCCAGGTCGGCTCCCTCGAGCGCGCGACACGCGAGCAGATTACTTTTCTTTCCAGTAGCAAGCTCAAGGCGAAGCTCGCCGAAACACGCGCCAGTGCCGTCATCCTCGCGCCCGGGAACGAAAAGCTGACGGGCCTGCCGCGCATCGTGGCGGACAATCCCTACGCCTACTTCGCGCGCGTGTCGCAGCTCTTCAACCCGGTGATCACGCAGTCGGGCATCCATCCATCGGCGGTGATCGCACCCAACGCGAAGCTCGGCCGCAACGTGTCGCTGGGCGCCGGCTGCGTGGTCGGCGAGAACGTCGTCATTGGCGACGACTCCTGCCTTTATCCCCGGGTGGTTCTCTATCCCGGCTGCACGATCGGCGCGCGCGTGGTCATCCACGCCGGCGCGGTGATCGGCGCCGACGGCTTCGGTCTCGCGCCCGAAAACGGCCGCTGGGTGAAGATTCCGCAGATTGGCGGGGTGCGCATCGGCGATGACGTCGAGATCGGCGCCAATACCACGATCGACCGCGGCGCGCTTGACGACACGGTGATCGAGGAGGGCGTCAAGCTCGACAACCAGGTGCAGGTCGGCCACAACGTGCGCATCGGCGCGCACAGCGCAGTGGCCGGCTGCGTCGGCATCGCCGGCAGCGCGCGCATCGGAAGGCACGTCACCATCGGCGGCGCGGCCATGATCCATGGGCACATTGAGATCGCCGACCACGTTCACGTGTCGGCGGGCACGCTCATCTCGCGCTCGCTCACCAAGCCTGGCACGTACACCGGCATCTACCCATTCGACGAGCACGACGCCTGGAAGCGCAATGCCGCTCGCCTGCGGCGCCTCGCCAAGGAGAAGAAGAATGCCTGAGCTCGATATCTACCAGGTCCTCAAGTACCTGCCGCAACGCTACCCGATCTTGATGATCGACAAGGTGAAGGAGCTCGATCCGGGCAAGCGCATCGTTGCGCTGAAGAACGTGTCGGCGAACGAGCCGCACTTCCAGGGCCATTTCCCCGGCCGGCCGATCATGCCGGGCGTGCTGATCCTGGAGGCGATGGCCCAAGCGGCCGGCGTGCTGGTTTTCAGCGCTGAGGGCGCGGCGCGGCCGGACGATCGGTCGGTCTATTACTACGTCGGCATCGACGACGCGCGATTCAAGAAGCCGGTGATCCCTGGCGACCAGCTCGAGCTTGAGGTCACATTCGAGCGCTCGCTACGCGGCATCGGCAAGTTCGGCTGCGTGGCGCGCGTCGGCGGCGGCGTGGTGGCCGAAGCGACGATCATGTGCTCTCTGCGCGCGGTTGACCCGCTATGAAGGAAGCGATCCACCCGAGCGCGCAGGTGCATCCGAGGGCGCAACTGGCGCCCGACGTCCAGGTCGGACCGTATTCCATCATCGGCGAGCACGTGACGGTCGGCGCCGGAACCTGGATCGGCTCCCACGTGGTGCTTGACGGGCACACGCGCATCGGCAGCCGCAACCGCATCTGGCATTTCACGTCGATCGGCGCACCGCCGCAGGACAAGAAGTACGCCGGTGAGCCGACCGGGGTGGAGATCGGCGACGGCAATACGATTCGCGAATACGTCACCATCAACCGCGGCACCGCCCAGGACGCCGGCGTGACGCGCGTGGGCAACGACAACTGGATCATGGCGTACGTGCACTTCGCGCATGACTGCGTCGTCGGCAACCATACCGTCTTCGCCAATCTGGCCCAGATCGCCGGCCACGTAACCGTCGGCGATTGGGCGATCTTCGGCGGCTCCACGCTGGCGCATCAGTTTGTGCACATCGGCGCCCACGCTTTCACCGGCATGGCGACGTACCTCGCGCAAGACCTGCCGCCGTATGTGATGGCCGCCGGCAACATGGCGAAGCCCTTCGGCATCAACAAGGAAGGGTTGAAGCGCCGCGGATTCTCGGCCGAGACCATTGCCGAGCTCAAGCGCGCGTACAAGACCCTCTACCGCCGCGGCTTGGGCCTGGAGGAGGCGCTGGCCGAGCTCGAGAGGCAGGCGACCACCTGCCCCGAAGTGCGGCCGATCGTGGATTTCATTTCCCGCAGCAAGCGCGGAATCATCCGGTAGTGGCCGAGCTCCTGCGCGTCGCCATGGTGGCTGGCGAGGCTTCGGGCGACCAGCTCGCCGCGCCGCTCATCGCGGCGCTGAAAGCGCGTCGCAACCCGATCCTTTTCGCCGGCATCGGCGGCCCGCGCATGCAGGCGCAGGGCTTCGAATCGCATTACCCGATGGAGAGGCTTTCGGTGCGCGGCTACGCCGAGGTGGTGCGGCATTACCGGGAAATCATGTCGATTCGCCGGCGCCTGGTGAAAGCGCTGCTCGCCGAGCGGCCCGATGTCTACATCGGCGTGGATGCATCCGAGTTCAATCTTGGCGTCGAGCGCAGGCTCAAGGACGCGGGCATCCCCGCGATCCACTATGTGAGCCCGCAGGTGTGGGCATGGCGGGGTCGGCGCGTGCGCCGCGTGGCGCGCTCGGTCACCCGGATCCTCGTCATGTTTCCGTTCGAGGCACCGCTTTACGAGAAGATCGGCGTGCCGGTCACCTATGTCGGCCATCCGCTCGCCGACCTGATCCCGCTCGAGCCCGCAAAGCACGAGGCGCGCGCCGCGCTGAAACTGCCGGCGGGCAAGCTCATTGTGGCGCTCCTGCCCGGCAGCCGCCGCTCGGAACTCCAGTACATGGCTAAATCGTTCGTGCTCGCCGCGCACCGCTTCCGCCAGGAAGTGCACGACGTGCATTTCGTGTGTCCTATGGTCACGCGCGACACGCGCGACCTTTTCGCGCGCGCCCTGCGCGACGAGGACCGGAGCGACTTGCCGCTCACGCTGCTTTTCGGCCATTCGCACGAGGCGCTCGCGGCCGCGGACCTCGCGCTTGTGGGAAGCGGCACGGCGACGCTCGAAACCGCGCTTTTCAAAACGCCGATGGTGATCACCTACCGGCAGTCTCCGCTAACATTCGCGCTCATGCGCCAGATGATGTACCTGCCCTACGTCGGGCTGCCGAACGTGCTCGCCGGCGAGAAGCTCGTGCCCGAGCTGATCCAGGACGACGCGCATCCCGCCGCGCTCGCAGGCGCGCTCCTCACGCTTCTACGCGACACCGCGGCACAGCGCCGGCAGGTCGAACGCTTCCGCGAATTTCATCAACTCCTGCGGCAGAACGCGGCGGATAAAGCCGCCGACGCGGTCCTCCAGGTCCTGAAGAAATGACGCTGATTTGCGGTGTGGATGAAGCCGGGCGCGGGCCGATCGCCGGCCCGGTCTACGCCGCAGCTGTAATCCTCGATCCGGCCCGACGCGTGAACGGGCTTGCCGATTCCAAGGTGCTGAAGCCCGAACGCCGCGAGGTGCTCGCCGAGCGCATCAAGGAACGCGCCATCGCCTGGTCGATCGCGCATGCGAGCGTAGAGGAGATCGACCGCATCAACATCCTGCGCGCTTCGCTCCTTGCGATGCGCCGCGCCGTGGAGGCTTTGAAAGTACTTCCAAGGGAAGTGTGGATCGACGGCAACATGTGTCCGGACATGCCATGTCCAGCACGCGCGATCGTCGACGGCGACGCGAAGCACAAGCCGATATCGGCGGCCTCGATCCTCGCGAAAACCGCACGCGACCTCGAGATGACCGCGCTGCACGACCGCTTCCCGCAGTACGGCTTTGACCAGCACAAAGGCTACGCCACGCCCGAGCATCTGGAGGCCGTCGGTCGCCTGGGCCCCTGTGCCATCCATCGCAAAAGCTTCTACGCCGTGGGCGTGTTCTTCCAAGGCAACCTCTTCGGCCAGACCTGGGAAAGCATGGCGGAGTCGCTGCGCATCCGCAGCTACCGGCTCTACTGCGAAGCCATGAAGCTTTCCACTGCCGTGAAGCGGCTTACGGAATTCGACTTCCGTGCGAGGCGCCTGAAGCGCGAGTACGCCGACGTCTTCGCCGCGCGCGACGCCGCGCCGCATGTGGATATGGTGAGGACGCTGCTGCGGACGGCGCGCGCCGATCTGCGCAGTGGCGAAAAAAGCCGCAGCTGAGGTCCTGTCGGTCGCGGGGCGCGAGATCTCGATCTCGAACCCCGCCAAGGTCCTCTTCCCGGGACCGAAGCACACGAAGCTCGACCTCGCGCGCTACTACGTCGCCGTCGCCGAAGGCGCCTTGCGCGGCGCGGGCGGCCGTCCCAACATGCTGGTGCGCTATCCCGACGGCATCGAGGGCGAGTTTTTCTATCAGAAGCGCGCGCCGAAGACCCGCCCGCCGTGGATCGAGGTGGTGCAGCTGAGCTTTCCGTCGGGCCGCACCGCCGACGAGGTCGTGCCGCGCGACGCCGCGGCGCTCGCCTGGCTCGCGAACCTGGCGTGCCTTGAGCTCCACCCGCACCCGGTGCGCGCCGAGGACCTCGAGCGCCCTGACGAGCTGCGCGTCGACCTCGACCCGGTTCCGGGCGTGGAGTGGTCTCAGGTCCAGGCTGTGGGCGGGGTCGTCCAGGCAGCGCTCGCCGACCTCAAGCTGGTGGGCTGGCCGAAGACCTCGGGCAAGCGCGGCCTGCACGTCTACGTGCGCATCGAGCAGCGCTGGACGTTCGACGAAGTGCGCCGCGCCGCCCTAGCGCTCGCCCGCGAGGTCGAGCGGCGCGCGCCGCAGCTCGCCACGAGCAAGTGGTGGAAAGAGGAGCGCCACGGCGTCTTCGTCGACTACAACCAGAACGCCAAGGATCGCACCGTCGCCGCGGCCTATTCGGTCCGGCCTACGCCGGACGCGACCGTGTCCGCTCCCCTGTCCTGGGACGAGGTGGGCGAATGCGACCCGGCCGACTTCACCCTCGTCACGATGGAGAAGCGTTTCAAAAAGGTGGGCGATCGCCACGCCGGCATCGACAAGGCTGTGGGCTCCATCGCACCGTTGCTTGAGCTCTTCGACGAGCAGGGCCTCGGCGATGCGCCGTGGCCGCCGCATTACAAAAAGCAAAGGGGCGAGCCCGCGCGCGTTCAACCCTCCAAGCGCAAGCATCCGCTCATCGAAATCGGCCGCGCGCCCCACAAAGACGATGCGCTCGCCGGGCTCGAACGCTGGAAAAAGCGCCACCCTGAAGCCGCCGCGCATCTCGAGCCCGCCGATATCCTGGTCGACGCGATGCGTGGCCGCTACACGACCTGGACGCGCATCCGCGTAAACCTGAAGAACGTTCCCGAGAAGCTCCGTCCGCCTCAGGAGCCGCTGGATCCGGACGAGAAGATCTTCTCGAGCTCGTAAGGCTTCGTGACCTCGAGCTGGTCGTAGCGGCAATCCTCGGCAGGCTTGTCGGGCCGCCATCGCAGAAAGAGCGCCGCATGGCGAAAGCGGTCGCCCTGCATGTGGTCGTACTTCACCTCGCACACGCGCTCCGGCCGCAGCGGCTCCCACGACAAATCCTTGCCCGCGCTCCAGCGGCTCTGCCCGCCGGGCATGCGGCTCGATTCGGCGGCGGCGCCCGCCCATTCTCGCCACGGATGGTCCTCCATGGCGTTCTTGCGTAGCGGCGCAAGCTCCTTCACAAGCTGTTTGCGCACCGCCATGGTGAAGGAGGAGGTGACGCCGACGTGCTGCAGCGCGCCGCGGTCGTCGTACAAGCCCAGAAGCAGCGAGCCGACCGCATCCTTGCCGCTCTTGTGCCAACGAAAGCCTGCGACCACGCACTCCGCCGTGCGCGCATGCTTGACCTTGAGCATCGCGCGCTTGCCCGGCAGGTAGCGACTCGACTCCGGCTTCGCGATCACACCGTCGAGCCCCGCGCCCTCGAAGCGCGTCAGCCAATCCAAGGCTGCAGCGCGGTCGCGCGTCACCGGCGTCACGAAGAGCGGAGGCTTCGCTTTGCCGAGCACCTTCTCGAGAAGCTCGCGGCGCTCGCTCTGCGGCGTCGCGCGCAGATCCGTGCGCCAGAAGAGGAGATCGAACGCGACGAACGAGGAGGGCGTCTCCTTGGCGAGCTTCGCCACGCGTGACTCGGCTGGATGAAGCCTCAGCTGCAGCGCGTCGAAATCAAGGCCGTTCGGCCCCGCGATCACGATCTCGCCATCCACCACGATGTTCTTCGGCAGCCGCTCAAGTAGCGCGTCGTGTAGTTCCGGAAAGTAACGATCGAGCGGCCTCGAATCCCGGCTCTGGATATAGAGATCCTTGTCGCCCCGGAACACGATCGCGCGAAACCCATCCCATTTCGGCTCATAGAGATACGCGCCCGCCGGCGGAAGCTCGTCCGCCAGCTTTGCAAGCATCGGCTCGATCGGAGGGGCTATCATCGCAGGAGGTAAGTTAGCAATTTTGGAGCCCCGCCATGTGCCGCAGCATCAAGACGCTTTTCAATTTCAAGCCGCCCGCCACCGAAGCCGAGATCCGCGCGGCCTCGCTTCAGTTCGTGCGCAAAATCTCGGGTTACCACAAGCCCTCGCACGTGAACGAGGCAGGGTTCAACCGGGCGGTGGAGGACATCGCCGCGGCCGCGCACAAGCTTCTCGATTCACTGCAAACCAACGCCGAGCCGCGCGACCGGGAGCTCGAGGCGGCGCGCGCTAAGGCACGCGCCGCGGAAAGGTTCGGAACGCCGTAGCGCTCCATGGCCTTCGAAGTGCTGCCGATTGCCGAGAGCCATATCGAAGGTTTTCGCACAACGCTTGACGGGGTAGCGCGCGAGCGCCGCTACCTTTACTTCCTCGAAGCACCGGCGCTGGAGGACGCAATGAAGTTCGTGCGGAATGGCATCGCGAAGCGCTATCCGCACTTCGTCGCGCTGGAGGACGGCGAGGTGATCGGTTGGTGCGACGTCCTGCCCGTCGACCTGCGGCCGCTTCGCGCGCACACGGGCATGCTCGGCATAGGCGTCCTCGCACAGTGGCGCGGACGCGGCGTCGGCAGCGCGCTCTTGCGCGAAACGTTGAAAGGCGCGCGCGATTTCGGCTTCACACGCGTCGAGCTCGTGTATCGCGCCGGCAACCCGCGCGCCGGACGGCTGTACGAGCGGTTCGGATTCGTGCGCGAAGGCGTTCAGCGCAACGCCGTGCGCCTGGATGGAACGTACGAGGATGTCATCTGCATGGCATTACTGATGGAGGAGAGCTCATGATTGACGGCGCGCATGTTGTCTTGACAAGCACGGACCCGGAGGCGGATCACGCGCTCCTCCGTGATGTGTTCAAGCTGCCGCACGTGAATGACGGCGGCTACATCATCTTCGGGCTGCCGCTAGCCGAAATGTCGGTGCACCAGGGCGAGAGCAATAGCACGCACCAGCTCTTCCTCACGTGCGGCGACATCCGGGCGTTCCTTGCGGAGATGGCGAAGCGCAAGATCGCCTGCTCTGCAGTGCAGGACCAGGGATGGGGTCTCGTCACCGAGATGACGTTGCCGGGCGGCGGGAAGCTCAACGTCTACCAGCCGCGCCACGCCCGGCCCAAGCATTAGTCTGGTCGCGACGTTCGTCTGCGCGCACGGCGCGGGCGGCCACATGGCCGACCGCGGCATCACGGCCGTCGCCAAGGCGCTCGAGGCGGTGGGTATGGACGTGGTGCGGTTCAACTTTCCGTACCGGGAGAAGGGCTCGAAGCGGCCCGATCCCATGCCAGTCCTCAAAGAGTCCATTGCCGAGGTTGCGGCGAAAGTGCGGGGAAGGGGAAAGCTCATCATCGGCGGCCGCTCCATGGGCGGCCGCGCCGCCTCCATGCTCGCCGCGGACGGCTTCGAATACGACGGCGTGCTGCTGCTTGCCTATCCGCTGCATCCGGCCGGACAGCCCGAAAAGCTGCGCGTCGCTCACCTCGCGTCGATCGGGGTGCCGGTGCTCTGCTTCAATGGCACGCGCGACGAGCTTTGCCGGCGCGAGCTCATGGAGAGCGCCGTGAAGGGCCTTGAGCGCTGGCAGATGCACTGGCTCGAGGGCGCCGACCATTCCTTTCACGTACTCAAGTCCTCCGGCCGCACGGATGCCGACGTGCTGCGCGAGGTCGCGGAGGCGAGCAGGGCCTGGCTAGAAGCGCATGGCCGCAAGTAGCGCGCGCGCTTCCGCCTGCGGAGCGACGAGGGGGCGCAGCCGCGCCACCCTATGCTTCAGGACGCGGTAGAAGCGCGCATCGGTCGCCGCGCGCGATAGCAGGCGGGCGAGGGCGCGCTCGTCTTCTACGGGGAAATATGCGGGGTAATCGGCGCCGAGCAGTCCGACGTTACCGGAGATGCGCGACGCGATCACCGGCACCCCGATGCGCAGCGCCTCGCACACCACGTTGGCGCCGCCTTCCATGCGCGAGCTGATCACCATCGCGTGGCTCGACGCGAGCCAGCGCAAAGCGCGTGCGTGGGCAACGCTACCCAGCCAGCGGTAGCGCGGATCGTCGGTTCTGGGCGTGAGCGCCGGATCGAGGGCCGCGCCCAGGTGCACGACTTCGATCGGCGCGGAGGTGAGCGGCAACGCGTGCACGATGCGAAGCGGGTCTTTCTCGGCGCGCAGGTGTCCGATCACGCAGACGCGGAACCCGCGGGCGACCGGCCGGTGGCGCAGGCGCGTGGATGAGCTCTGCACCACAACGTGCACCTTCGCGCGTAACCGGACCGGCAGCTCGCGCGCGGCGCGCGGCTGCAGGACGATCAGGCGCTCTGCGAGCTCCAACGACTCGCAAGCCTCTGCGGACTTATGGATGTCGCGGTAGACATCGGTACCTGTTAGGGCGACGGCCAAAGGTTTGGCACCCGCGAAGGCCTTGATCGACGCGTGGCTGCGGCGCGCGTGCAGAGCGAGCATCGCGTCGGCGGACGCGTCGGGGTCCCACTGAGTAGCCACCTGGACGCGGTATCCCGCCGCGCGGAGGAACGCGGCCCAGCGAAGCGCGGTATGGCGGTTGCCATTGCGTGTTCCCGGAGCGGCCGGTGTGACGAGCGCGATTTTCATTCATTAAACTGCGGCGTATGCAGGAGCTTGCCGCCCAACTGCGCGCCGCGCGGGAGCACACGCGCCGCCTCACCGACGATCTCGGCGGGGAGCGCGAGCTCGGCCCTCAGTTTCCGATCGTCAATCCGCCACGCTGGGAAGTCGGGCACGTCGGCTGGTTCCAGGAGTATTGGTGCTTACGGGGAGGCTCAGTTGAGCGCGCGTCGATTCTGCCGAACGCCGATCAGCTCTACAACTCCGCGACGGTGCCGCATGCGACGCGCTGGGGGCTGCCGCTCCCGTCCTTTGCAGACACGATTGCGTACCGCGACGAGGTCTTGGCCCGGTTGGAGCGCGCGCTCGACAAAGTCGATGCGTACTTCGTGGAGTTGGCGCTGCGCCACGAGCTTATGCACGCCGAGGCTTTCCATTACACGCGACAGACGCTCGGCTATCCAGGGCCGGATGCGCCGCCGCGTGCGCTCGTCGGGGAAGGGGACATGGCGCTCCGCGGCGGTCTTTTCCGCCTCGGCGCCACGCGCGATGCCCGCTTCGCCTTCGACAACGAGAAGTGGAGCCACCCGATCGTGCTCGAGCCTTTCGGTATCTCGCGACGCCCCGTGACTTACGGCGAGTACCGCAGGTTTCGCGAGCCGCTCTATTGCAAGGACGGCAGGGTACGGCGCTTCGACCGCTGGATACCGATCCGCGACGACGAGCCGGTGCGGCACGTGAGCTGGCACGAGGCCAACGCCTATTGCCAGTTCATTGGCCGACGGTTGCCGACCGAGGCCGAATGGGAGTGCGCGGCCCTCGCC
>Ga0209382_10009354_pt1 | contig 12271 bp, 9 predicted proteins | sample SoiMetdeltSBSDD5_FD_187599 | JGI IMG/M metagenome (GOLD analysis project Ga0209382, IMG submission 187599) | Bulk soil microbial communities from a Populus tree surrounding site in Tennessee, USA - Soil MetaG P. deltoides SBSDD5 (SPAdes) (version 2) | ecosystem: Environmental > Terrestrial >... | reverse complement strand
CCCGTTGCCCTCACACGCCGCGGCCGCCAGCCCGATCTCGGGATAGGTGGTGATGTCGTGGCAGGCGTCGGTGATCGGCGTCGGGCCCCAAGGCGTGCCCGAGGGATGCAACGGCGTCGGTGGCGCGTTCTGGAGGCCGTCGATGGCCCCGGTCGCTGGATCGGCGAACAGCCGGGGCTGGCTGACCACCGCCGCGGTCTCGGGCGCAGCGCGCGGGACCTGGATGATGTCGATGCGCCACCGCGACGGGTTCGGCCCGGTCGCCGGGTCGTTGCTGCAGCCCGCCAGCGTGCTCGCCGGGCGGACGCCGGCGGTGCCCGCGACGTAGACGTAGATGTTGTCCGGATCGTCGGGATCCACCACCAGCGAGTGGGTGTGGGAGCCCCGGCAGGTCTGCACCGCAGCCACCTGGACCGGGTGGGTGATGTCGCTGATGTCGAAGATCCGGACGCCCTGGAACCGCGTGCCGACGGCCGGGTTGGTGCCGCAGTCGACGCGGGCCCGGGACTCCTCGACCGACATGAACAGCAGGTCGCCGTGGACCGACATGTCGCCCTGGCCGCCAGGGCAGACCACGTTGGTCACGATGGCCGGGGCGGTCGGCTGGCTGATGTCGTAGATGTTGAAGCCGTTGAAGTTGCCGACGAAGGCGTTGTCACCCCGGAACGCCAGGTCCGAGGTCACGAACCCGAAGTTGCCCGGGTTGGCGGGATCGACGAAGCCCTCCGGCTTGTCGTGGTGGGCCAGGAGCTCCAGGTTCCGGATGGCGGTCTCGGCGTCGAGCCACCCCGCGCCCAGCCCGACCCGCGGGTCGGGCTCCTCCTGGGCCGCGGCACCCGAAGGAGCCACCGTCACGGCGAGCACGGCCGCCACGGCCGAGCAAGCGAGCCAGCGCCAGCACCCCTGCGAACCGGACGTTCGCTGACGTCCCATCATCGGTCGTGCCTCCCCCCGGGGCAACGGGCCCCTCGACCCCGTTGCGCACGATCGTCACCCCTCGCTCAGACCATACCCCGCGTCACCCACCATGCACCGAGCGTCTCGTGATCGACCCTTGTGCGAATTTGTGAGATCACATAACTTCTAACGTCATGGAGGGGGGCGCGGAGAGGAGCGCGCAGGGGGACGCGCCGGATGCCGTCGTGGCGTTGCAGGGCGTGTCGAAGCGGTTCGGCGCCACCCACGCCCTCGCCGACGTCTCCCTGGAGCTCCACCGCGGCGAGGTCCACGCGCTGGTCGGCGAGAACGGTGCCGGCAAGTCGACGCTCATCAAGCTGATCGCCGGTCTGCACCAGCCCGACGACGGTTCGATCGTCGTGGACGGGAACCGGACGGCGATCCACGGCGCCGCCGACGCCCAGCGCCTGGGCATCGCCGTCATCGCGCAGGAGCCGTTGATCTTCCCCGACCTCAGCGTCGCCGAGAACATCTTCATCGGGCATCGCGACCAGCCCCGGATCGTCCGCTGGCGCAAGCTCTACCGGGAGGCCGGGGCCCTGCTGGACCGGCTCGACGTCCACCTCGACCCCCGCGTCCCGGCCAGTGGCCTCCCCGTCGCAGCCCAGCAGGCGATCGAGATCGCGAAGGCCATCTCGCTCGATGTCCGGGTGCTGGTCATGGACGAGCCGACGGCCTCGTTGTCCGCGCACGAGGTCGACCGGCTGTTCCGTCAGGTGCGCGACCTCCAGGCGACCGGGGTGTCGGTCCTGTTCGTCAGCCACCGGCTCGAGGAGGTGCTGGAGATCGCCGACACCATCACGGTGCTGCGCGACGGCCGGCACATCTCGACGCGGCCCCGCGACGACGTCGGCGAGGCGAGCCTCATCGCCGACATGGTCGGCCGGCCGACGTCGGAGCTGTTCGCACGCGGCGAGCATGAGCCCGGCCCGGTCCTGCTCCAGGCGCAGGGCCTCGGCCGGACCGGACGGTTCGCCGACGTGTCGTTCGAGGTCCGCCGGGGTGAGGTCCTCGGGCTGGCCGGGCTGGTCGGCGCGGGCCGGACCGACATCGCGCTGGCCCTGTTCGGCATCGCGCCCGCCGAGACCGGGCGCATCCTGCTCGACGGCCACCCGGTGCGGATCGACCGCCCCCGCCGGGCGCTGGAGCTGGGGATCGCCTACGTCTCGGAGGATCGGCGCCAGCTGGGCCTGTCCCTGCCGCAGTCGGTGACGGCGAACGTCACCCTGCCCGCCCTGCGGACCTACGCCTCACGCCTCGGGCTGGTCGACCGGGCGGCCGAACGGCGGGCGGCCGAGCTGTTCCGGGACCGCCTCGACATCCGCTCCCGGTCGTTGGGCCAGGCGGTCGCGCTGCTGTCCGGCGGCAACCAGCAGAAGACCATGTTGGCGAAGTGGCTCAACACCGAGCCGCGCCTGCTGATCCTCGACGAGCCGACCCGCGGCATCGACGTGGGCACCAAGGTCGAGGTCCACCGGCTGATCGACGAGCTGGCCCGGTCGGGGATGGCGATCGTGCTCATCTCGTCGGACCTGCCCGAGGTGCTGGCGATGAGCGACCGGGTGCTGGTGATGCGGGAGGGCCGGCCGATGGGGGTGTTCACCCGGGCCGAGGCCACCGAGGAGCGGATCATGACCGCGGCGGTCGGCGTCGCATGATCCGGCCTGAGCGGCTCAAGGAGCTGTCGCTGGCGGCGATCCTCGTCCTCACCGTCCTGCTGTTCAGCCTGCTGGTCGAGGACTACATCAGCGGCCGCATCTTCAACCGGGTCACCACCAGCGTCGTGATCACCGCCATCCTCGCCGCAGCGCAGACCCTGGTCATCCTGACCCGCAACGTCGACCTCTCGGTCGGGTCGATCGTCGGGGTCACGGCCTACGTCACCGGCGACTACCTGGTCGGCCACCCGGACACGCCGGCTCTGGTCGCCGTCGGCCTGGCGGTCCTGCTCGGCTGCGGCCTCGGCGTGGTCAACGGCGTGCTGGTGGCCTACGGCAGGGTCCCGGCCATCGTGGTCACCCTCGGCACGCTGGCCATCTACCGCAGTTGGCTGATCGACCACTACGGCGGCCGCACCATCACCACCGACTCCCTCCCGCCCTGGGTGGTCGAGTTCCCCGGTCGCACGCTGGTCAGCCTGGGCGACCTCGACCTCCGCGCCGTGTTCGTGATCGTGGTGGTGATCGTCGCTCTGCTCCAGCTGGCGTTGGGGCGCCTGCGCTGGGGACGGCGCCTCTACGCGATCGGGTCGAACCCCGAGGCGGCCGTGCAGGCCGGCCTGCCCCGGCAACGGCTGGTGTTCGGGGCCTTCGCGGCCAGCGGAGCGCTGTCCGGGCTGGCCGGGTTCCTGTTCCTCTCCCGCTTCGGCACCATCACCGTCGTCGCCGGGCAGGGCCTCGAGCTCGACTCGGTCGCCGCGGCGGTGGTCGGTGGCGTCAGCATCCTCGGCGGGGCCGGCACGCTGCTCGGCGCCTTCCTCGGTGCGCTGCTGATCGACGTGCTGGACCAGAGCCTGGTGCGGGTCGAGCAGGTCAGCGAGTTCTGGCGGAACGCCATCCTCGGCACGCTCATCCTGGTGGCGGTGGTCGGCGACGTCACGTTGGGCCGCTGGTTCCGCCGCCGGCTCTCGGCCCAGGCCCGCCCGGAGACCGCCGAGGTGGCGCAGTCGACGACCGTCGCGGTGGTGGGCGATGCCTGAGGCCCTCCGCACCCGGACCTGGGAGCTGCTGCTCGCCGCGGTGCTGGTCGCGACGGTGGTCTACAACGCCACCCAGTCGCCCGTGTACCTGGACGTCGACAACTTCGTCAACCTGTTCCACCTGTCCATCGAGAAGGTCATCGTCGCGATCGCGATGACCTTCGTCATCGTGAACGGCGAGATCGACCTGTCGGTGGCGTCGGTCATGGCCTTCGCGGCGGCGGTCCTGGCCTCGCTCCACGAGGGAGGCGCCGTCCCCTTCGCGGTCGCGATCGTGATCGCACTGGCTGCTGCCACCGGCGCCGGGCTGCTGCAGGGGTTCATCGTGGCCAAGACGGGGTTGCCCTCGCTGGTGGTCACGCTGGCCGGTCTCATCGCCTTCCGAGGCGCCGCGCGGGTGCTGGTGGAGGACCGTTCGGTGGGCGACTTCCCTGACTGGTTCCGCAGCCTGGGCCGGGACGAGATCCTCGGTCCCCTGCCGTTCGCGGTGATCCTGTTCTTCGTCGGGCTGGTGGTCGGCGGCATCGTTCTGCACCGGTCGACGTTCGGTCGCGTCGTCTACGTCATCGGCGACAACCCCGAGGTGGCCCGGTACTCGGGCATCGACGTGGCCCGGGTCAAGCTGACCCTGTTCGGCCTGTCGGGGTTCGTCGCGGGCGTGGCGGGGGTGCTGTTCGCCGCCCGTCTCGGGTCGGTCCGGGCCAACATCGCCGAGGGCTTCGAGCTGGACATCATCACCATGGTCCTGCTCGGCGGGGTGAGCATCTTCGGCGGGTCGGGCAGCCTCCTCGGCGTCGCGCTCTCGATCTTCGTGGTGCTGAACATCCGCAACGGCCTGGGGCTGGCCAACGTCGAGGCCAGCGTCCAGACCGGCGTGATCGGGGCCCTGCTGATCCTGTCGGTCCTGGCCCAGAACCTGGTCGATCGGGCCCTCGCGCTCTCCCAACACCTACAGGACAAGAGGGGGACAACATGAAGATACGGCAGCACGTTGCCCTGCTCGTGGCGATCGGGATCCTGATCGCGGCGTGCGGTGACGACGACGACAGCGAGACCGGCACCGCCGACGAGGGCGGCGGCGGCGGAGCGTCGGGCGAGACCGTCACCATCGAGAGTGGCGACGACATGAGCTCGATCCTCCTGCCCAAGTGCCTCGGCATCGCCGTGTTCGACCAGGCCAACGAGGGTGCGCAGGAGGCGGCAGGCGAGCTCGGGACCTCCGAGCCGGAGTTCCTCGGCCCGGCCACCTGCGAGGACCCGACCGGTCAGATCGACACCATGACCAACGCCGGGACCCAAGGGGTCGATGCGGTGATGATCTCCAACAACGCCGGCGAGCAGATCCAGTCCGGCGTGGACTCCGCGGTCGACGCCGGCGTCTCCGTGGTCAGCTGGGACTCACCCATCCCGTCGGGCGAGGGCGAGAGCCTGTTCGTCGCCCAGGTGGACTTCGACGAGACCGGCGTGGTGATGGCCGACATGGCCATCGACATCATGGGCGAGGACGGCGGCGAGCTGGCCATCCTGTCGGCGTCACCGGACGCCGCGAACCAGAACGCCTGGATCGACGCCTTCGAGACCGCCCTCCAGGATCCGCAGTACGCCAGCATCGAGCTGGTCGACACGGTGTACGGCAACGACGACGCCGACGAGTCCTACAACCAGGCGCTCGGGCTGGTCGACTCCCACCCCGACCTGGAGCTGATCATGGCCCCGACCACCGTCGGCATCGCCGCCGCGGCCAAGGCCATGACCGACGAAGGGCTCTGCGACACGGTGAAGGTGTCCGGGCTCGGGCTGCCCGACGAGATGCGGGAGTACACCGAGAGCGGCTGTGCGCCGGAGTTCGCGCTGTGGAGCTTCGTCGACCTCGGCTACCTGACCTACTACGTGACCTACGGCCTGGTCACCGGCCAGCTCGACGCCAGCGAGGGGCAGGCGTTCGTCGCCGGCCGGATGGGCGAGTACACGATCGAGACCGATCCCACTCGCGACCAGGGCCTGCGCATCGTGATGGGTCCCTTCACGGTGTACACAGCGGAGAACATCGACCAGGCGTGAGGCAGCCATGACCCGAGTCGGCTTCACGCTCACGGTGAAGCGGGAGCTGATGGACGAGTATCGCCGGCGGCACGACGAGGTGTGGCCGGCGATGCTCGCGGCCCTGCGACGCTGCGGGTGGCACAACTACACGCTGTTCCTGCGGGACGACGGAACCCTGTTCGGCTACCTGGAGACGCCCGGGAGCTTCGCGGACGCGCTGGCGGCCATGGCCGACGAGGAGGTCAACGCGAGGTGGCAGGCCGAGATGGCGCCGTTCTTCGAGGGCGACGGCCGCGCCGCCGACCAGCAGATGCAGACCCTCGACGAGGTGTTCCACCTTGACTGACCGGGGCGCCGCCGAGCAGGTCGGGGCGACCGCTGGTGCCGCCGCCGCGGCGGCAGCTGCCGCCGAGGACGACGTCGACGCGCTGCTGGAGCGGTCGCACGCGCTCGGATCCGATCCCACGGTGACCAACTACGGCGGCGGCAACACGTCGTGCAAGTTCACGGCGCTCGACCCGGCCACCGGCCACCCGGTCGGTGTGCTGTACGTGAAGGGGTCGGGCGGCGACCTCGGGACGCTGACCCGGGACGGGCTGGCCGCGCTGGTCCTCGACCGGGTCCGCGGCCTCACCGCGGCCTACCGGGGACCCGACCACGAGGACGAGATGGTGCCGCTGTTCGACCACTGCCGGTTCGGCGGGGGCGGCGCGGCACCGTCGATCGACACGGCGATGCACGCCTTCGTCGACGCTCCCCACGTCGACCACCTCCACCCCGACGCGGTGATCGCGCTCGCGGCCGCCGCCGACGGACCGGCGCTGACCCGCGAGTGCTACGGCCGGGAGCTGGCCTGGGTGCCGTGGCGCCGGCCGGGCTTCGAGCTCGGCCTGCAGATCGCCGCGCTGCAGCGGGACAACCCGGGCCTGCGGGGTGTGGTGCTGGGCGGCCACGGGCTGACCACCTGGGGGGAGACGGCGGCCGAGTGCCAGGCCACGTCGCTGGAGGCCATCCGCCGGGCCGAGCGCTTCATCGCCACCCACGGCCGGCCGGAGCCCTTCGGCCCGCTACGGGACGGCTATCAGCCGCTGCCGGCCGAGCAGCGGCGCGAGCTGGCGGGCCGGCTGGCGCCCTACGTCCGCGGCCTGTGCTCGACCGACAGCCGCGTGGTGGGACGGCTGGACGACAGCGACACCGTGCTCGACTTCCTGGCCCGGGAAGCCGCGCCCCGGCTGGTACCGCTGGGGACCACGTGCCCCGACCACTTCCTGCGCACCAGGATCCGGCCTCTCCTCCTCGACCGGCCACCGTCGGCGCCCCTGGACGAGCTGGTCGAGCGGCTGCGCGAGCTGCACGGCGCCTACCGCGAGGACTACGCCGCCTACTACCGGCGGCACGCCGACCCGGCGTCGCCGCCCATGCGGGGCGCCGACCCGGTGATCGTGCTGATCCCGGGGGTCGGCATGTTGAGCTTCGGACCGGACGCCCGCGCCGCCCGCATCGCCGGTCAGTTCTACGTCAACGCGATCAACGTGATGCGCGGCGCCGAGGCCCTCTCGTCCTACGCGCCGATCGACGAGGCCGAGAAGTTCCGGGTCGAGTACTGGGAGCTGGAGGAGGCCAAGCTCCGCCGCCTCCCCGCGCCTCGACCATTGGCCGGGCGGATCGCGCTGGTCACGGGCAGCGCCTCGGGGATCGGCAAGGCCATCGCCCAGCGCCTGGCGAGCGAGGGTGCCGCCGTGCTGGTGGCGGATCGGGATGTCCCCGGCGCGACCGCGGTGGCCGCGAGCCTGGGAGGCGCGGACGTCGCCGTGCCGATCGCGGTCGACGTGGCCGACGAGGACGCCGTCCGAGCGGCGGTGACGGCCGCCTGCGCCACCTACGGCGGGGTGGACCTGGTGGTCAACAACGCCGGGCTGTCGATCTCCAAGCCGCTCACCGAGACCACCGTCGCCGACTGGGATCTGCAGCACGACGTCATGGCCCGGGGATCGTTCCTGGTCAGCCGGGAGACCGCCCAGGTCATGGCGGCCCAGCAGCTGCCGGGGGACATCGTGTACATCGTGTCCAAGAACGCCGTCGTCGCCGGGAAGGACAACCTCGCCTACGCCGCGGCCAAGGCCGACCAGGCCCACCAGGTGCGGCTGCTCGCGACCGAGCTCGGCCCGCTGCGCGTCCGGGTGAACGGCATCAACCCCGACGGCGTGGTCGAGGGCTCGGGCATCTTCACCGGCGGCTGGCGGGAGGAGCGGGCCAAGGTCTACGGCGTCCGGCCCGAGGAGCTGGGCCGCTTCTACGCGGGCCGCACCCTGCTGCAGACCGAGGTGCTGCCCGACCACGTCGCCGCCGCCGTCTTCGCGCTGGTCGGTGGCGAGTTGAGCTTGACCACCGGCACGATCGTGCCCGTTGATGGTGGCGTGCCGATGGGCTTCCTGCGCTGAGAGGGGGACCACATGAACCAGACGATCGACACCAGCCGCATCGCCGAGGAGAACCAGCTCCGGCTGTCGTGGCACCAGTCGGACCTGGCCCATGCGCTCGACGTCGTCGGGCGGGTGGGCATCGAGGGCGAGGCGGTCATCGCCGAGGTCGCGCGGTTGAGCGTCGCCGCGCCGTCCTGGGCGGTGGGCACCGGCGGCACCCGGTTCGGCCGCTTCCCCACGGGCGGCGAGCCCCGCAACACGTACGAGAAGATCGACGACATCGCGGCGCTGAACGCGCTGACCGGCGCCAACCGGACAGTCAGCCTCCACGTGCCGTGGGACGATCCCGGCGACGACGCCGCCGCCCTGCGCCAGCACGCCGAGGAGCAGGGCATCGGGTTCGACGCCATGAACTCCAACACGTTCCAGGACAACCCGTCGACCACCCGCGACGGACAGGTGTCCTACAAGTTCGGCAGCCTGGCCAACGTCGACGAGGCCGTCCGCTCGGCGGCGATCGAGCACAACCACTACGTCATCGACCTCGGCCTCACGCTCGGGTCCCGGGCGCTGACCGTGTGGCTTGCCGACGGCACCAACCACCCCGGCCAGGCCAGCTTCCGCGGCCAGTTCGACCGGGTCCTCGACGGCCTCCGGGCCATCTACGCCCACCTTCCGGCTGACTGGGAGATGTACGTCGAGCACAAGCCGTACGAGCCCGCCTTCTACTCGTCGGTCAACAACGACTGGGGCAGCTCGCTGCTGCTCGCGCAGGGGACCGGTGACCGTACCAAATGCCTGGTCGACCTGGGCCACCACCTGCCGGGTGCCAACATCGAGCAGGTCGTCTCCCGGCTCGCGATGGTGGGCCGGCTCGGCGGGTTCCACTTCAACGACTCGAAGTACGGCGACGACGACCTCACCGTCGGCTCGATCACGCCCTTCCAGCTGTTCCTGATCGTGCTCGAGCTGCTGGAGGCCGGGGGCGGCGCCATGCCCCCGCTGGCCTACATGATCGACGAGAGCCACAACCTGAAGGACCCGCTCGAGGACCTCGTCCAGGCCACCGACACCATCCAGCACATCCTGGCCCAGGCGCTGTGCGTCAACCGCACCGACCTGACCGAGGCCCAGCAGGCCAACGACCCGGCCCGCGCCGCCGAGGTCCTGCACCGCGGCTACCGCACCGACGTCCGCCCCCTGGTCGCCGAAGCCCGCCATCGCAACGGGGCCGCCCTCGACCCGCTGGCCACCTACCGGGCCATCGGCTACCGGGCGGCCAAGCTCGCCGAGCGCGGCGCCGACACCGTGGCGACGGGGCTCTGAGCCGGGCTTCGAGCCGGATTCTGAAGCGGGGTCCTGCATGACCGCCCGCCCCGGTGGTGCCTCGGCCGACGGGCCGACCGTCGTCGCGGTCGACTGCGGGGCGTCGTCGATCCGGGTCTGCCGCGTCGACCTCGGCTCCCGGCCACCGCAGCTCACCATCGTCCACCGCTACCGCCACCAGCCTGCGCGGGGCGGGGACGGCCACCTCCGCTGGGACTGGGACCGGCTGGTCGACGAGGTGGAGGCCGGGCTGGCGGCGGCGCTCGATCGGGGCCCGGTGGCCTCCATCGGCGTGGACACCTGGGGCGTCGACTACGGACTGATCGACGCCGACGGCCACCTCGTCGCCCCGCCCTTCTCGTACCGGGACCACCGCACCGACGGCTACCAGGCGACCGTCGAGCAGCTCGGCGCCGAGCGGCTCTACGCCACCACCGGCATCCAGCTGCTGCCGTTGAACACCCTGTTCCAGCTGGCCGTCCACGACCGCCGGGAGCTGGAGCGGGCCCGCCACGTGCTGATGCTGCCCGAGCTGCTGGTCCACCGGCTGACCGGGGTCGTCACCGCCGAGCGCACCAGCGCCGGCACGACTGGCCTGGTCGACCTCACCACCGGCGACTGGTCCGACGAGCTGCTGGGCGCGATCGGCGTCGATCGCCGGTTGCTGCCGCCGATCGACCGGGCCACGACCCGCGTCGGCGTGTGGCGCGGCGTCCCCGTCCACCTCGTCGGCGGCCACGACACGGCCTCCGCGGTGGTCGCGATGGCTGCGGCGCCGGCCGCCGACGCGGCGTTCGTGTCCTTCGGCACCTGGATGCTGGTGGGGCGGGAGCAGCCGCTCCCCGAGGTCGGCGACGGGGCACGGAAGGCCAACTTCAGCAACGAGACCGGCGCGCTCGGCGGGATCCGGTTGCTCAAGAACCTGGCGGGGATGTGGCTGCTCGAGGGATGCCGGTCGGCCTGGCACGATCCGCCCGTCGACCGCCTGCTGGCCGACGGCGCCGCGATCCCGCCGGAGTCGGCCGGGACCGTCGACGTCATCGACGTCACCGATCCGCGCTTCCTGCACCCCGCCGACATGCTGGGCGAGGTCACCGCGGCGGCCCATCTCGACCGGGACGCGCCACCGGCGCTCGTCGTCCGGTGCCTCGTCGAGTCGCTGGCCGACGGGACCGCCCAGGTGCTCGACCAGCTGGCCGGGGCCAGCGAGAGCGGGCCCGTCGGCGAGGTCCACGTCTTCGGCGGAGGCGTCCGCTCCGAGCTGTACCGCCAGTGCCTGGCCGCTCGCACCGGCCTACCGGTCATCGCCGGCCCGGTCGAGGCGACCGCGCTCGGCAACGCACTGGTCCAAGGTCTGGCACTCGGCATCTACGAGACTCTGGCCCATGCCCGCGCCCACCTCGCCGAGCCGCTGACATGACATCCACGAGTGCCAACGAGGTCCATGGGGTCCACGGGGTCCGCCGATGAGCGTCGACGCCGTCGGCCGGCTGCAACGGATCGAAGCCGAGGTCCGCCGTTCCGGGCGGGTGAAGGTGGTCGACCTGGCCGTCGAGCTGGACGTCAGCGAGATGACCATCCGCCGTGACCTCGACGCCTTGGCCGAGGAAGGGGTCGTCCGCCGCATCCGGGGCGGGGCGGTGAGCATCGGCCCCCAGCCGTTCATCGAGCGCTTCAGCCGTCACGTCCGGGCCAAGGACCGCATCGCTGCCAAGCTCGTCAACCTGGTCGGCGAGGGCGGCGCTATCGGCATCGATGCCTCGACCACCCTCCAGCGCCTCGCAGCCAACCTCGGCGAGGTGCGGAACCTCACCGTGATCACCAACGGCCCGGACACCTTCGCCGCTCTGCAGGCCAAGGTGGGTGTGACGCCGCTGCTCACCGGCGGCCAGCTCGATCCCCGCACCGGCAGCCTGGTCGGCCCCCTGGCCACCCGAGCCGCCCGGGAGCTGCTGCTGCGCCGGCTGTTCGTCTCCGCCGCCGCGCTCGACCCCCTGCACGGCACCTCCGAGAACACCCTGGAGGACGCCGAGGTCAAGCTGGCCATGGCCGATGTCGCCGCCGAGGTCGTGGTCGCGGTGGACGCCAGCAAGCTGGGCCACCGGGCCACCGCCCGGGGCCTCGCGCCGGACCAGGTCGCGCTGCTGGTCACCGACCTCGACCCGGCCGACCCCCGCCTCGACCCCTACCGCGACGCCTGGGACATCCGCTGACCGGGCGTCTGCTATTGAAGGACCGCGGCCCCGAGGGCGTTCAGCGCTTGCGGGCGACTCCGCCGTAGATCGGAGCCGCGACGTCGCCCGCTGGCGGGGGTGGAGCTGGCGATAGCTCGAGGTGCCACTCGTTGATGTGGACCAGACCGGGCGGCTCGATCTCGGTGCCGTCGAAGAACCGCAGGATCTCGTCGCTGCTCCGCAGCATGAACGGCTCTGCCATGTCGTCGTCGAGAGCAGCTTTAACCTGGGCCATCACATCCGGGTTGAAGTCGCCGGTCAGATGGGTGATCGCGAGGTAGCTCCCCGAGGGCACGGCGGCCACGAACTCAGCCACGAGGCCCCAGGGGTCCTCGTCGTCACGGATGGTGTGCAGGATCGTGAACAACAGCACTGCGACGGGTTCGGTGAGATCCAATGTCGCTGCCGCCCGTAGCAGGATGTTCTCGGGGTCGCGCAGATCCCCGTTGATGTAAGAGGTCGCGCCGCTCGCGTCGCTGTCGAGCAGGGCATGGGCGTGAGCCAGCACGATGGGGTCGTTGTCGACGTAGACGATGCGGGAGTCGGGCGCCGCCGCTTGGGCGACCTGGTGAACGTTCTGCTCGGTAGGC
>Ga0209382_10009350_pt1 | contig 12272 bp, 9 predicted proteins | sample SoiMetdeltSBSDD5_FD_187599 | JGI IMG/M metagenome (GOLD analysis project Ga0209382, IMG submission 187599) | Bulk soil microbial communities from a Populus tree surrounding site in Tennessee, USA - Soil MetaG P. deltoides SBSDD5 (SPAdes) (version 2) | ecosystem: Environmental > Terrestrial >... | reverse complement strand
GTCGGTGAAGCGGACCTTGGATCCTTCGGGAATCCTGAACCCGGGGAACGTCGTCACCGACGAGGCGGTGTTCCCGGAACAGTACCTTCGCTTCACGAACACGTTCGTTCCGACCGGCACCGTGTTCGACGATCCCGAATATCGATCGATGATCGAACTCTGCCACGGCTGCGGCACGTGCCGGGATTACTGCCCGGTCGGAAGCACGACGCTGCTCGAGCCGCACACGGCGCGCGCGAAGTCCGTCCTCCTGCTCGAAGTGATTCGCGGCGAGCTGAAGCCCAGCCTCCTGACCGAGAAGCCCTTCAAGGAGGTCATGGACTCCTGCTTCAACTGCAGGCTTTGCCTGAGCGAGTGCCCGAGCCAGGTGGACATCCCGGGCCTTGCCGTCGCCGCGCGTCGCGAGTTCGTCGAGAAGTGGGGGATGCCCGCACGGAACTGGGTCCTCGGCCACGCTGACAAGGTGGCGCGGGTCGCGTCGGTGGCGCCCGCGGCCGTGAACCTGTTCGTGGGCAACCCGCTCGAGCGCGCCGCGCGCGAGTCGGTGGGGAAGATCGCGGGCAAGCTCGACCTGCCGCGCTTCGCCCGTGCCTTCCCGACGGGCGGCGAGAAGGCGCGTCGCGCGCTCTCGCTCCCGCTGGCGCCGGCCGCGGGCACGGCGACCGCGGCCCACGCGGGAAGGAAGCTCGGCGCCCTCCCGCCACGGCGGGTTCCGGTGACGAAACGCGTGGCGTATTTCGTGGGATGCTTCGGCCGCTTTCACGATCCGGACGGGGAGTCGGTCTCGACCGTGAAGGTGCTCGAGAGGAACGGCGTGGAGGTGATCGTGCCGGAGCAGCGCTGCTGCGGCATCGCGCTGATCACGATGGGCGCCGAGCGGTCGGTGAAGGCGGACGCCGAGCGCAACGTCGCGACCTTGCTGCCGCTCGTCGAGCGCGGCTTCACGGTGGTCGCGTCGGCGCCTTCCTGTGGCTTGGCGCTGATCGAGGACTATCCGCGGCTCCTCGGGACGGAAGCGGCACGGCTCGTGTCGGAGCACACCATCGACGTGCACCACTATCTCTGGACGCTCCATGAGCGAGGCGAGCTGGACACGAACTTCCGCGAGGTGCCGCTGCGCGTCGTCTACCACAACGCCTGCCACTCCGTGGCCCAGGGGGTTGTCGAGGAGCCGATTCGGCTGCTCCAGTTGATTCCGGGCGTGGACGTGCGGCCCATCGAGGACTCCTGCTGCGGCATCGCGGGGACGTACGGGATGAAGGCCGAGAACTACGATCAAGCCCAGGAGATCGGCAAACGCCTCTTTCATGGGATCGCCGCCGAGAAGCCGGAGGTGGTTCTGACCTCGTGCGGGACCTGCAACATCCAGATCGCGGACGGCCTCAAACGGCCGGTCACGCATACGATGGCAATCCTGCGTCGCGCGTACGGCCTTTAGCCTTCCGGAGGATTCGCATGTTCGACGGACTCGAGATCCATCCCTCGATCGTGCACTTTCCGATCGCCCTGACCGTGGTGGGAGCGCTGGCGCTCCTCGCGTACACGATCGTGCGGCGCGAATGGCTCCGATGGTTCGGCCCGATCCTCCTCACGATCGCGCTCGCGGGCGCCGGTGGAGCCTATTTCAGCGGCCAGTCCGCCAAGGACCGGGCGGAGCAGGTTGGCGTTCCCCACGCCGCGATCGCGAGCCACGAGGAGATCGCGATCTGGGCGCTCTGGCTCATCGCGCTCTCGACGCTCCTCGCTTGGGCGACGCATGCGAGCCGCCGGGGGACCTGGGTGGCGGCCGTCGTCTCGCTCGCGGCCGTGGTGGTGATCGGGTTTGCGGCGCATCGAGGGGGAAAGCTGGTCTACATCCACGGCGCGGGCCGCGTGTCCGACGGGACGGCGCCATCCCAGGCGCCGCCTGGGGGCGATCGCTAGGGCTTAGCCGCCGGGCGGACGGTTGCCGAGCGCCGCGAGGGCCCGGGTCCGAATGAGGGAGTAGGCGCTCCGCCGCGGCTCGGAAGCCGGCGCCAGGCGAAGCGCCTCGTCACACGTCGCGACCGCCTCCCGGTGGCGCCCCAACTCCTCGAGTGCGCCGGCGATCGCGCCCAGCTGGAGATAGTTGTTGGGGTTTGCCGGATCGAGCTCGATGACGCGGCGGTTATCGGCGATCAATCGATCGAACTCGCGAGCCATGCTGTAGGCGATCGCGCGATTTGCGTAGGCGTCCCGGAACGTGGGATCCAATCGGATCGCCTCGGAGAAGTCGGAAATTGCGCCCGCGATGTCGCCACGTTGGAGTCTCATCCCGCCCCGGTTGCTCCACGCGGGGACGAAGTCCGGCTTGATTCGCACGGCCTCCTCGAAACACACCAGGGCGGAGTCCGGACGGCCCAATCGGGCGAGCACGATCCCCTTGTCGAGCCAGATCTGGGCGATCCTCGGGTTCAAGGCGATCGCCAGATCGAAGTCCGCGAGCGCGTCGCCGAGGCGTCCTTCCTCTTGGTAGAGGTACCTTCCGCGGCTGTTGTGAGCGTCGACGATCCGACCCGGATACTGGCGTATCACGTCGTTCCAGAGGGTCCCGGAATCTCGCCAGACCTGGCATCGCGTCCACGTCTGATAGAGGCACACCGGTGCGAGAAGGAGAAACGTACCGGCGAGAACGCGCTTCGCGACGAGCCCAGTCGATCCCGCCGGCCGTGGATCCAATCCCCAGCTCAAGGCGAACAAGAGCCCGACGTACGGCAAGTACGTGTAGCGATCGGCCAGCACCGCGTGGCCGACGGAGAAGAACTGGAGCACCAGGACGATGTTGACGAGGAAGAACGCGAGACCGAAGAGGATCGCGCGATTCCCCCGGAAGAAGTAGATCGAGGCGGGAAGCAGGACGACGACCAGAACGAACGCGAGCGTGAACTCGGGCCCCAGGTTGGTCGCGGGGTTTTCCGGATAGGGGTAGAACGCCGACAGGTTCGTGGGCACGAAGAACTTCACGACGTACATCATCAGGCCGAAGGAGGCGACGAGGATTCTCGGGACCAACGGCCCCAGATCCTGGCGGTTGATGGCGCCGGTGCCTTCCTGCGCCTGAAGCGTCAGGATCCCGGCCGCGATCGACAGTGCGAAGAACGGCACCTTTTCCAGGAGGGCGCGCGCGTCGTAGGGCCGGCGCCGGAAGTAGTCGATCGCGAGGAGCGTGACGGGGAAGACGACCGCCGCCGGCTTGGCCGCTACCGACAGGACGAACGCCGCGAAGGCGCCGCCCAGCCAGGCCCATCGCTTGGCGTCGAGATAGCGCACGTACGCCAGAAGCCCGAGCAGGTAGAAGAGCGTGTACAGCACGTCCTTCCGCTCCGCGATCCACGCGACCGACTCCACGTGCATCGGGTGAATCCCGAAGAAGAGGCTCGTCACGACGATCGTCCAGAAACGGTCCTTGGCGAGCCGTCGCACGAAGACGAAGACCAGCGCCGTGTTCGCGAGGTGGAAGAGCAGATTGATCCAGTGGTACGAGGCGGGATCGAGCCCGAACAGCTTGTAGTTGAGCGCGAAGGACCAGATCGTCAGCGGATGCCAATTGCTCGCGACCGGGGTCGTGAGCACCGCCCCTACGGTCGACTCGCGCAGGAACGGATTCTCGTCCAGGTAAAGGGGGTCGTCCCAGTTCGTGAATCCGTTCCCGAGGCTCGGAAGGTAGGCGACGAACGTCAGCGCGAGGATCGCGAGAAGCCAGACGACGCCCGCGCGACGGGCCGCTGGTCTGGCCCGCGTCATCCGCCGATCGCCCGGAGGTACCCCGGATCGATGGAGAGGCCCAGGCGCTGCGCTTCCTGCGCGTCGGCGAGCGCGCGACCGCGGTCGCCGAGCGCCCAGTGGGCCCGGCTCCGATTCAGCAGGTACTCCCGCCTCGGGCTCGGGCCGAAGGGCACCGCCTGGATGGCCCGATCGAACTCGGGGATCGCCTCGCGATACCGATTCAGCGCTGCGAGTTCCAGCCCGATCGCATTCACGTAGAGGTGTCGGTTCGGGTGGTTCGGCTCGATCTCGAGCGCCGTGCGGAGATCGGCGATGGCGTTCTCATGTTGGCCCATTCGCGAGTAGGCGAGCGCGCGATTCGTGCGTGCGTCGAAGAGGCGCGGGCTCGATTCGATCGCGACCGTGAAGTCCGTGACCGCGGCCGCCACGTTGCCGCGACCGAGCAGGATCGCACCGCGGTTGCTTCGAGGCGCGCCGAGATTCGGGTCGAGCTGCACGGCCTGATCGAAATAGACGAGGGACGAGTCGAATTGTCCCCGGTCCACGTACACCATGCCCTTGTCGTTCCAGGCGGTCGCCACCCTCGGATTGAGGGCGATCGCCTCGTTGAAGTCGGCCAGCGCCAAGTCGAGCTGCTTCGTGACCTCGCGGAAGTGCGCGCCGCGAGAGGCGTAGGCGCCGTAGATCCGGTGGGGAAACTGCCGAATCGTGTCGTTCCAAAGCGTCTCCGAGTTCTGCCACACCTCACATCGACGCCAGGTTTGCAACAGCGAGAACGGCACCAGGAGGAGCAGCACGCCCGCGAGCACCGGGCGCGCCCAGGTCGCTCCGGTCCGGGCCGCTGGCGCATCGTCTAACCACCATGCGAGCGCGAAGAGAAGCCCGATGTACGGGAGGTAGGTGTAGCGGTCCGCCATGACCGCTTGCCCTACGGTCGCGAACTGGAGCACGAGGAAGATGTTGATCAGGAAGAACCCCAAGCCGAATCCGATCACGCGGGAGCGGCGGCAGGCGATCACGGCGACCGGAATGAGAAGCAGGATCACCACGAACGACGCGTAGAACTCGGGGCCGACCCCGCGTCCTTCGACGTTGGGGTACGGGTAGATCGCGGAAAGCCCCACCGGGACGAACAGCTTCGCGATGTACATCAGCGTGCCGAAGCACGCGAAGACGACCTTGTGAAAGATGCTCCAATTCACCGCGATCGCGCCCGCGGCCTTCTGTGCGCCAATGGTGAGCAGTCCCATCACGACCGACACGGCGAAGAAGGGAATCTTCTCCAGGAAGGCAGCGGGTTTTAGGGGTCGCCAGCGGTACCAGTCCAGGAGGAGGAGCGTGAGCGGGAAAACGACCGCGGCCGGTTTCGACGCGACCGAGAGAACGTACGCGACGAACGCGACGACGAGCCACGCCACGTGCTTTCGCTCCAGGTAGCGGAGGTAGACGATCATCCCGATCAGGTAGAAGAACGCGAAGAGGACGTCCTTTCGCTCCGAGACCCAGGCCACCGATTCCACGTGCATCGGATGGATCCCGAACAAAAGGCTTCCCGCCACGGTGGTCCAGAGCCGGCCCCCGGTGAGTCGGCGCAGGAAGACGAACACGAGCGCCGTGTTCGCCAGGTGGAGGAGGAGGTTCAACCAGATGTACGAGCTCGGGTTGATCCCGGAAAGTCGGTAGTTCAGAACGAGCGACCACATGGTCAGCGGGTGGTAGTTCCCGAGGTGATCGGTCGTGAGGATCGTGTTGAAATCGGGGCGCGGAAGGAGCGGATTCTTCGTTACGTACGAGACGTCGTCCCAGTTCGTGAATTCGTTGTCGAGGCTGGGAATGTAGACGACGAACGTCAGGAGAAGGATGGCGCCGCACGCGGTCAGCCACTTCAAGCGCTCCGGCCGTCGTTCGGCTCGCTGGGGCAGTGCGGCGTGCTTGCGTTTGGGTCGGCTCACCGTTGGCTCATCCGCCGATCGTTCGAAGGTATTCCGGGTCGATCGCCGCACCGAGTCGTCGGGCCTCTTGCGCGTCGCCGAGCGCTCTCGCGCGGTCACCGAGCGCCCACCATGCGCGACTCCGATTGAAATAGTACTCTCGCCGAGGTGTCACGTCATCCGGCGCGCTCTGGATGGCCGCGTCGAACGCCCCGATCGCGTCGCGATACTTGTTGAGGGCCGCCAGCTCCAGCCCAAGCGCGTTCCGATAGACGTGGTTGTTCGGGTGGGCGGGCTCGAGCTCCAACGCGCTCCGAAGATCGGCGGCCGCCTTTTCGTGATCGCCCAAGCCGATGAACGCCAGCGCCCGGTTGGTGTGCGCGTTGAACAGCCGCGGGTTTGCCTCGAGCGCGGACGTAAGGTCGGCCACCGCGGCTGCCGCTTCGCCCCGACCCAATCGGATCGCGCCCCGGTTGCTCCACGCGGCCGCAAAATCGGGCTTGAGACGAACCGCATTGTCGAAACAGATGAGCGCGGAGTCAAGCTGACCGACGTTCGCGAGCAGCATCCCCTTTTCGTTCCAGGCGATCTCCACGTTTGGATTCAACGCGATGGCCTCGTCGAGATCGGCCCGAGCGCGATCGAGCTGCTTGTTGGCTTCGCGGAGGTAGGAGCCACGGAAGGCGTAGGCGAAGTAGACCCGGCGCGGATAATTCTCAATGGTGTCGGTCCAAAGCGTCTCGGAGTTCTGCCAGACGTCGCACCGGCGCCACGTCTGGTAGAGCGAGATCGGGATCAGCAGGACGAGGCACGCCGCGATGAGGGGCCTGGCCCAGGGCGGTCCCGACCGGGCACCGGGCGGATCGTCGAGCCACCACGCGAGCGCGAGGAAGAGCCCGATGTACGGGAGGTACGTGTAGCGATCCGCCATGACGGCCTGGCCGACGGTCGCGAATTGGAGAACGAGAGCGATGTTGATCAGGAAAAACCCGAGGCCGAACCCGACGACACGGGAGCGGCGGGACGCGATCACGGCCACGGGAAGGAGCAGCAGGAGCGCCGCGAAGGCAATGTAGAACTCCGATCCCAGGCCGCGTCCCTCGACGTTCGGATACGGATAGATCGCGGACAGACCGAACGGCAGGAAGAGCTTCACGACGTACATCACCGTTCCGTACGACGCGAAGAGGAGCTTGTGAAACGCGCCGACGTGCGCCGCCATGGCCCCGGTGGCCTGCTGAGCGCCGAGGGTGAGCAGGCCCATGGCGACCGAAAGCGCGAAGAAGGGAATCTTCTCAAGGAAGACGGACGGGGCGAATCTCCGCCGCTTGTACCAATCCAGGAGCAGGAGGACGACGGGGAAGACCACCGCTGCCGGCTTCGATGCGAGCGAAAGCACGAAGGCAGCCAGGGTGGCGATGAGCCACACCCAATTTCGCTTGTTCAGATAGCGTAGATAGAGGATCAGCCCGATGAGAAAGAAAAAGGCGTAGAGAACGTCCTTTCGCTCGGAGATCCAAGCCACCGATTCCACGTGCATTGGATGGATGCCGAAGAAGAGGCTGCCGGCGACGCTCGTCCAGAGCCGGCCTCCCGAAAGGCGGCGCAGAAAGAGAAAGACGAGCGCGGTATTCGCGAGGTGAAACAAGAGGGTGAGCCAATGGTACGAGTCCGGATTCAAGCCGGAGAGCCGATAGTTCAACGCGAACGACCACATCGTCAGCGGGTGGTAATTCCCGTTGAGGTCCGTCGTCAGAAGCGTGTTGAAATCTGGATTCGCGATATTCGGATTTCTGGTGACGTAGGACGTGTCATCCCAGTTCGTGAACTCGTTGTCGAGGGTCGGGAGGTAGACGATGAGGGTCAGGAGGAGAATGCCGGCGCACCAAAGGATCCACGGAAGCGGCGCCGATCGCGGCGCCGGCCGCGGCTTCGGCGCTGCGGCTTTGCGCTTCTGGGCGTTTGCGGCAGTTTTTCGTGACACGATCGATGGGCCCCAGGTCGCAGGAACGAAGTCAAACAACCCTAAAGCATTCCCCTGTCGATGAACAGCGCCTTGCGCCTCGCGTTTTGGTCCTCTATACTTGAGGACTGCCACCGAAGCGACGACTTGAAGGAGAGGATTGAGTCCGTGATACCAGCGACACAAATCAAGGTCGGGATGGTCATTGTCCACGATGGGAAGCCCTGCCGCGTCCTGAACGTGCTTCACGTGACGCCGGGCAACTGGCGCGGCATGGTGCAGACCAAGATGCAGAATCTCGTCACGGGCTCCAACGTCGAACACCGGTTCCGCTCCGAAGACAAAGTCGTGCGGGCCGACCTGGACCACCACCCGCTCCAGTATCTCTACCGCTCCGGCAACGACTTCACGTTCATGAACACCGAGAACTACGAGATGTCGAACGTCCCGGCCGACTACTTAGGCGACGCCGTGAGCTACCTCGTCGAAGGGATGATGGTCGAGGTCTCGTACTACGAAGGAAAGCCGGTCGCCGTGGATCTCCCGATGTTCGTCGAGCTCGAGATCATCGAGACGGATCCGGTAATGAAGGGCGCTACGGTGTCCTCCTCGCCGAAGCCGGCCCGGCTTAATACCGGCCTCATGACCAAGGTCCCGCAGCACATGAACGTGGGCGATCGCGTCAAGATCGATACCCGCGACGGGTCCTTCGTCGAACGAGTCTAGCGCCGGCGTGAACCCGATCGCCGTCAACGGCGCGACTTTCTACACAGAGGTCGTGGGCCAAGGCCCCGGCCTCGTTTTCATTCACGCCGGCGTGGCCGATTGCCGCATGTGGGACGCCGAGTTCGCGGCCTTCCAGAACCGCTTCCGCGTCGTTCGGTTCGACATGCGGGGCTTCGGCCGGACGCCGATGCCGTCAGGCAAGTTCTCCTACCACGACGACGTGGCGCGTGTGATGCGCGCCACCGAAATGGAGCGGGCCACGCTCGTCGGCTGTTCCTTCGGCGCCAACGTCGCTATCGAGACGTGCCTGGCGTTCCCGGACCTGGTCGAGCGGCTGGTGCTGATCGCGCCCGGGCTCGGGGAGGGAGGCGACGTCGAGGAGATCCAACGCTTCGACGAGGCGGAGGAAGCCGCCCTGGAACGCGGGGATCTCGACGGGGCGACGGAGCTGAACCTACGCCTTTGGGTCGACGGGCCGTTTCGCCAGCCGGGCGAGGTCTCGCCGGCCGTGCGCGAGCGCGTCCGCGCCATGCAGCTCGAGAACTTCCGGGTCCCCATGCCGGATGGTATCGAACGCGTCCGGATCGAGCCTTCAGCGGGCGAACGCCTGCGCGAGATCGGCGTCCCCACGCTGGTGGCCGTCGGCGCGCTCGACGTGCCGTTCCTCGGGCGCGTAGCGGAGCGGATCGAACGCGAGATCCCCGGCGCCCGCCGCGTCGTGATCGACGGCGCCGCGCACATGCTGAATCTGGAGAAGCCGGCCGAATTCCAGCTGGCTCTGGCTGGATTTCTGACGTAGGTAGTCCCGGCCGCTGGGTGTAGGCTTCTGGAGCGCCCCCCACCACGTATTCCGCCCCTCCGATTCGTCCGGCTGATTGGGAGTGCACGATGGCAGCCCCATCGCCTCGCACCAGGTTCGCCTCCCCCCTCCTCTACCTAATTCCCCTGGCTATTCTTGCGTCGCCGGATCCCGCGAGGGCGGATGGCGGGCCTTTTCTGGTTCGCCTCGAACGGGGCGACTCCATGCAGGTACTGCGCGTGGAGCCGGCGACGTTTGGCATGCTCCGGTATGTCCGGGCCGACTCGGTCGAGGGGTATTTGTCGGGCCATTGGGTTCAATCGATCACGGACGCCTCCGGCCGCGACGTGGCAAGCGATGTGCTGGAGCGGCGTCGGGCGGTCGGAGTGGATCCGCTGCTCTATCGAATCGGCGACGGCAGTCTGCGGCGCCGCCATGCGCCTCGCCGTGAGGATCGAACGTTTGGAATCTTCGAAACCGGGTACTACCAACAAGTGAGTGGCCCTACCTCCTATGGTGACGACGAGGTGATGATGACTACCCAGGTCGGCGCCATGCGGAATCTATCGCGGTCGCTAGCCGTAGGAGGAGTCCTGCACCTCCAAATCGACGACGACCGGTTCGGCTTTGGAGTTGGGGCACGGGGGCGCCGCTGGTTGAGCAACGCGTTCAGCGTCGATGGAGGGGCAGGGTGGTTGTTCGCCGGGGACGACGACCGCGGAGAGTTCAAGACCGGTGCGTTCTTCGGGGAGGCCGCAATCAACTTCAGCGATCATCTCCAGCTGGCAGCAAGGATCGAATCCTGGCGGTTCGCGCGGCGCGACTATCTCTATTTCTACGGGGATTCGACCGTGTCCGGATACCTGGTGCCGAGATCACAGCCCTATGACGATGTCGTCAAGTACCCAGCGCGGCGGGAGACGCGGGTTCACATCGGAGCAAAAGCTGGGCGTTATCCAGGTGTGCTCCTCGTCGTCATCGTTTCGCTCGTGGCCCTAGGTGTGCAGTCGACGAAATTCAACTACTAGGCGGTTGCTACTCCCTCAAGCGCCCCAGCGCCCGCGCGATCTCCAACGCCACGGCGGCGCCCTGGCCGGCCGCGTTCGCGATCGCGGGCCATCGGGGCGAGCAGACGTCGCCGGCGGCGTAGATGCCCGGCGCGCTTGTCACGCCGCCCGGGCCCGCCTTGACGTACCCCGCGCGGTCGAGTCGCACCACGCCCCGCCATCGTTCACTCTGCGGCTCCCAACCGATCCGCACGAAGGCCGCCTCCACCGCGATCTCCTGAACCGCTCGACCGCGGCCCACGCGGTAGCGCACCTTCTCGAGGCGCGCAGCGCCCACGAGTTCCACGACCGTCGCGCCCGTCACGATCCGAATCTTCGAGTTCGCGCGCGCCCGTTCCAGGAAGTCGCTTCTCGCACGGAAGCGCGTCGAGCGGTGAAGGAGCATCACGTCCGATCCGCTCTCGGCGCAGAGGATCGCGTCCTCGATCGCGGCGGTGCCCCCACCGACCACCACCACGGGTTTTCCAGCGAGTCGCTCGCGGTCGCGGTTGGCCGAGTGGCTGACGCCGCGCCCGAGTAGCGCGCTCTCGCCGGGCACCCCGAGCCTCCTCCGGCGAAGGCCCGTCGCGATCACGATGGCGCGCGCGTGAAATCGTTCGCCGCTGGTTCGCTCGACCCACCGGCCGCGCGCGGAGATGCGCGCGACCGCTTCGCCCACGAGAATCCGAAGCTCCGCGGCGCGTGCGTCGCTCAGTGCCTGCGCGGCGAACCGGCGGCCCTCCCACTGAAATCCAAGGAGATAGTTCTGGATGGATCCGTAGATGTCGTGGAGCTGACCGCCCGGTTGTGGGGCTTCCTCGAGCAAGAGCGCATCGAGCGCGAAGTCCCGAAGCCAGAGCGCTGCCGAGATTCCGGCGACGCCGGCCCCGACGATCAGGACGTCGTGACGTTCGGGGCGGGGCATACGTCCGCGGCCACTTCCCAGAAGGTCTTCGGCTTTATGGGTCCGAGCCCGTGGCGCGCGCTCAGGAGATCGAGGCAGCGCTGCCGCTCGGCCATTCGATCGGGGACGAGCGCGCTCAGCCCGCCCGAGTGGATGTGGATGGTCGCCGTAACGCCGGACACGCGCGTGATGACGCCGCCTTTTTTGGCGACGCGCACGAGCCACTCCCAGTCCTCCGAGTACGTGAACTCGGGATCGAACGCGCCGAAGCCGGTGAATGCCGCTCGCCGTGCGAGGAGCGAGCTCGGCGGCACATACCCATCGCGCGTGAAGCGCGCGAGATCGAAGTCGCGGCCGATCAACCGCTCGGCGCCGTCCGCCTCGCGCACGATGCGCACGTCGGAGTAGACGACGTCCGCCTTGTCGTCGCGATCCAGCGCGGTTGCGAGGCGGCTCACGTGGTCGGCGGTCCAGTCGTCATCGTCGTCCAAGAGCGCGATGGCATCGCCGCGGGACGCCTCGACCCCGCGATTCCGCGCACGTGCGGTGCCCTCGGGCGGCCCGTCGTGCTCGACCACCGTGGTGGGGAAACCCAATCCGCGGACCGCGACACGCGCTTCCTCGGAAAGAGGCGCGCCGCCGTCTCGAACCAGTATTAGTTGCAGCTCCTGGTGCGTCTGGCGGGTCACCGCCGCGAGCGCGTTCAAGAGCCGCTCGGGGCGGTCGCGCGTGGGGAGAAGAATGGAGACGGAGGGCACGGAGTCTAGCGGCGTCGGGTTCCCGGACGCCTTGCGCCCGCGGGAGGCAGCGCCTCGCCGCGCTTTGCCTCGGTGGAAAGTCGCGCGCTCGCGCCGGAGCCCTTCAACTCCATGCACAGGTGGCGTGCGTGCACGCGAATCTCGATCGCTCGGGGCGCCAGAGCGCGCTCCACCAAGTCCGCGATCTCCTGCGTGAGGTGCTCTTGGAGTCGGGGCACGAGCGCCAGTTCCCGGACCGCGCGGACGAGTGCGCCGGCGCCGCAGATCCGGTCGAGTGGCGCGAATCGGACGGATGCTTCGCCGATGTAGGGAACGAGGTGATGGGGGCAGAGTCCGTAGAAGCTGATCCCCTCGATCGTCACGCTCTCGCCATGCCTGCCGACGAAAGGGAGCGGGCGCAG
>Ga0209382_10009346_pt1 | contig 12277 bp, 9 predicted proteins | sample SoiMetdeltSBSDD5_FD_187599 | JGI IMG/M metagenome (GOLD analysis project Ga0209382, IMG submission 187599) | Bulk soil microbial communities from a Populus tree surrounding site in Tennessee, USA - Soil MetaG P. deltoides SBSDD5 (SPAdes) (version 2) | ecosystem: Environmental > Terrestrial >... | reverse complement strand
ATTTCGACGCCTCGATTTCCTTGTCGTCTTCTTCCGTGATGTCACGCAGCTCGAGCAGATCGGGATGCCGGTAGAGCGCATTGCCGTCGAAACTCACCTTGGCATCGAGACAGACGAGATCGCCATTCTTGGTTACGATCAGCGGGTTCACTTCCAGGAGGCTCATGTCCTTCTCGGTGAAGGCTTTGTAGAGCTTGGTCAGCAGCGCGCTCATCTGCTTCTGCTGCTTGTCGTCGAGGTCCAGCGCCTTGGCCAGCAGCCTTACATGGAAGGGGCAGACATTGGCGGCGGGGTCGATAGAGAAGCTGGTGATCTTCTCCGGCGTGTCGTGCGCGACCTTCTCGATGTCCATGCCGCCTTCGGTGGAAGCAACCACCGCAACGCGCGAAGTCTCGCGATCCACCAGCAGCGAGAAATAAATCTCCCGCGCGATGGCCGCGCCTTCCTCGATCAGCAGGCGATGGACTTCTTTGCCTTGAGGACCGGTCTGCGGCGTGACGAGCGTTGCGCCAAGCAGGCGCTCGGCTTCTTTTTTCACGTCATCGATCGATTTGACGACTTTGACGCCGCCGGCCTTGCCGCGGCCGCCGGCGTGGATCTGCGCCTTCACGACCCAGACTGGGCCGCCTAAAGCTTCAGCTGCTTTTACCGCTTCATCGAGGGACAAAGCGGGTTGGCCGCGGGGAACTGGCACGCCGGCATCTCGCAGCAGCGCCTTCGCCTGGTACTCGTGAATATTCATAAGAAGCGGTCCGGAAGGTCTGGAATACCTTATGCCAGACGAGCTTAGCGTGACTGGCCCAGGCCAGGGGCAATTTTCTTGCAGGCATCGACCAAAGTCTGAACCGAGGCCGCGGAGCGTTCAAAAGCATCGCGCTCGGCGCTCGAGAGCTCGATTTCCACAATGCGCTCAACGCCTTTGGCGCCCAGTACCACCGGGACCCCGACGTAAAGGTCATTGATGCCGTATTCGCCATTGAGCCAAGCCGCGCAGGGCAGCACACGCTTTTTGTCGCGCAGATAGCTTTCGGCCATGGCGATGGCCGAGGTCGCCGGCGCGTAAAAAGCCGAACCGGTCTTCAACAGGTTGACGATTTCAGCACCACCATTGGCAGTGCGATTGACGATCTCGTCCAGGCGCGCCTGCGAGGTCCAGCCCATTTTCACGAGATCGGGCAGCGGAATGCCAGCGACGGTGGAATAGCGCGGCAGCGGCACCATGGTGTCGCCGTGCCCGCCGAGCACGAAGGCGGTGACGTCTTCCACCGACACATCGAACTCGTCAGCAAGGAAATAGCGAAAGCGCGCCGAATCCAGCACGCCCGCCATGCCGACGACCATTTGCTTGGGCAGGCCGCAGGTCTTCTGCAGCGCCCACACCATGGCATCGAGCGGATTGGTGATGCAGATGACGAAAGCATTGGGCGCGTATTTTTTGATGCCGGCGCCCACCTGCTCCATCACCTTCAGATTGATGCTTAAAAGATCGTCGCGGCTCATGCCGGGCTTGCGCGGCACTCCGGCCGTGACGATGCAAACGTCGGCGCCTTCAATGGCTTCATAGGAATTAACGCCGGTGAACTTCGCGTCGAAGCCATCCACCGGCGAAGATTGCGCAAGATCGAGCGATTTGCCCTGCGGCGTGCCTTCGGCGATGTCGAACATGACCACGTCGCCGAGTTCCTTCAGGCCGATCAGGTGACCGAGCGTGCCACCGATCTGGCCGGCGCCGATCAATGCAATCTTGTTTCGCTTCATGGTGGGGGATGTCCCTGAAAAAGGCCGCTGAAATGCGAGTTCGCAGGTCATTAACTGCCCGGTCGGCGACTGGTCAAGTCTCCACAATCCCTTCCTGCAACTGGCCGGGTGAATCGCGCCGCCCGTGCGGCAGAGACAAATAGGAATCCGAGCGCATCTCGAACAGGCGCGAAGCCGTCCGCTTGAATTCAATCGCCTCAAATCCATCGCTGGCCCGATAGAGCGCGTCGGGCTCGGCCTCGGCCGAGGCCACGAGCTTCACCGCCTGGTCATAGAGCGTGTCGATTAGCGTGATAAAACGCTTGGCTTCATTGCGTCTTGGAAAATCCATGACGGGAATATGATCGATCAGCAACGTGTGGAATTCACGCGCCAGCTTCAGGTAATCGAGCGCGCCGAGCGGGCGCTCGCACAAATCGGCGAATGAAAAACGCGCTACGCCCCTGGCCGCGCGCGGCACGTGGATGGCGCGGCCCTTGCTGATCACTTCGTGAGCCGCGCCGCGATCACCGCCGGTCAGCCGGCGCCAGGCCTGATCCATTGCGGCGTCCGCGGCGGCGTCGGCCGGCACATGCCAGACCGGCGTGTCCGCCAGCTTCTCCAGCCGGAAGTCAGTGCGGGCATCGATCCGCACCGCGGTCGTACGCTCCCGCAGCAGGTCGATGAACGGCAGGAACAGCGCGCGATTCAAGCCATCGCGATAAAGATCGTCCGGTGCGACGTTGGAGGTCGCGATCACCACCACGCCATGCTCGAACAGACGGGTGAACAGACGGCCAAGAATCATCGCATCGGCGATATCGGTGACGTGGAATTCATCAAAGCAGAGCAGCCATGACTCCTCCGCGATGGCCGCCGCAACCGGCGCAATCGGATCGTCGCCTTTGACCTCTCCGCGTTTAAGCTTTTGCCGATAAATGTGCACGCGCTCGTGCACATCGGCCATGAATTCGTGGAAATGCGCGCGCCGCTTGCGCGCGACGGGGCATGCCTCAAAGAACAGATCCATCAGCATGGTCTTGCCGCGGCCAACCTCGCCATAAAGGTAGACACCCTTGATCGGTTCTTTCGGCTGCTGCCGACCGAACAACCAGCCGAGCGACGAGGATTTGCGCGCGAGCCTGTAGGTCGCGAGCCGCGCTTCAAGCTGCGCCAGCAATACAAGCGCGGCTTCCTGCGCGGGATCGCGCTCGATCTCACCGGCGGCGACAAGGGCCGCGTAGTGCTCGCGGACAGAACTCGGCATGGACTTTTCTTGAAGATGCGCGTGAGAGAAAGGCCGCGCGAGGCATAGCCGTCAGATACTGCCGTCTGCAAGCCGCAGGCGCCAACGAAAGCCGGCGGGCGCGCTGGCATGCCAAACATTCGTGTTGGAATTCAATAGCTAAGCGCGCAGTCCGCAAAACGGGGTTTTCGGGTCTGCGGAAGAATAAAGCTCGCGGAGATTGCCGGCGCGCCGGATTCCCATTTCTCCGGTCTTGCACCCGCTAGCGGCGTGCCTGACGCAGATGCGTCATGGTTTCAAGAAAAGGATATTCCGCCTCAACCACATAAGGCCCACCGCCAACGGAATCGCGCGACGAGAACAGCACGAAACCCTCCGGCTCGAACACCGGAGCGCGGAAATGCCCGCGCGAGGAAAAAAACTCGGCCACCTGGTGACTGGAAGAACTGCGCAGCCGCGCGAGCGTGACATGCGGCGTGAATTTGCGCCCTTCGGGCTCAAGACCAATGCGGCGCAGCAGGCGTTCATGCTCTGCCTGCAATTCCAGGAGCGGCGGGGATGGCGCGACCAGCGCGACAATCGCGCGCGGCCGGTGGCCGCCGAAAGACGAAAGCCTGTCGAGCTTGACTTCAAACGCCTCGCGCCTGACCTGGCCTAGGATGAAGGCAGCCTCGCGCGCGACCGATTCATCGACGTCGCCGATGAATCGCAAGGTCACATGATAATTTTCGGGATCGATCCAGCGCGCGCCCGGTAGGCCGCCACGCGCGGCGGAAATCGCGCTCCTCACGTCGGGAGGGATCTCCAAGGCGGTGAATAGACGCGGCATGGCGGACTCACGAATCACCTGAGGAAAGGATGCACGGATTTACCCCCGGACGCCATGCGTCAGGCGCGAGATTTCGCGCGCACCCGGCTAATCAATTCCTCCACTTTGGGCAGGATACCTTGCACGATAACGCTCACGCCCTCGGCATTGGGATGCACGCCGTCGCGCTGGTTCAGTCGCGCGAGCGTTGCCACGCCGTCGAGAAAGAACGGATAGAGCAACGCGCCATATTTTTCGGCGAGCTCCGGATAGATCGGATCGAACTTCCGAGTGAAATCATTGCCGAGATTGCGTGGCGCCAGCATTCCCGCCAGCAGCACCTCGATGCCGCGCTCCTTCAGACGCCGTATGATCTGGTCAAGAGCACCACGGGTGACCTTCGGATCCACGCCGCGCAAGGCGTCGTTGGCGCCGAGCTGCAGGATCACCGCCTCGGTACCTTCGGGCACCGACCAATCCAGGCGGGCGAGGCCACCGGAAGCGGTGTCGCCGGAGATGCCGGCATTGGCAACGTCCACCGCGATGCCCTTGGCCTTCAGGGCGTGCGCCAGCTTGGCCGGAAAGGCCTCCGTGCCCGGCAGACCACGGCCGGCCGAAAGCGAATCCCCGAGCACCACAATGCGGACCGGTCGATCCTGCGTCTGTGCGGGGAAACTGGTAACCAAAAGAAAGGCCATGCAACCAAAGGCGAAACTCGCCGCGGCGATCAGCGCCTGGACCCGCCGCCCGTCGTCCCCATATGACCGGGCTCGGGCCCGGCGCTTTGCGGCTGCGGAAAAGGTGTTACGGAATAGCTTCATGGACGATATCTCGCGCTCCCAACCGCCATCGCCGGCGGCGATTGCGCTCTCCGGGGTTAATCTCTCGCTCGGCCGCGGCGCGGCACGGGTTCACATTCTCAAAGATATAGGACTGCATATCGGCCGGGGCGAGGCCATCGGGCTGGTCGGCCCGTCCGGCTCGGGGAAATCGACCCTGCTGATGGTGATGGCAGGACTGGAGCGGCCGGACACGGGTTCGGTCGAGGTGGCAGGTACCGATCTCGGCAAGCTCGACGAGGACGGCCTGGCGCGGTTTCGCGGCCGCTATGTCGGCATCGTGTTCCAATCCTTCCATCTGATCCCCACCATGACCGCAATCGAGAACGTTGCCGTGCCGCTGGAGCTCGCGGGCGCGGGCGATGCCTATGAACGCGCGGAACGCGAGCTGGCGAAAGTGGGACTGGCCGACCGGCTTTCGCATTATCCCGCGCAGCTTTCCGGCGGCGAGCAGCAGCGTGTGGCGCTGGCACGGGCGCTGGCGCCCAACCCCGCGATTCTCGTCGCTGACGAGCCCACGGGAAATCTGGATGAGGCCACGGGCAAGCAAATCATCGAATTGCTGTTCGCTGGCCATGAAGAGCGCGGCACCACGCTGATCCTGGTGACGCACGACCCCGCCTTGGCCGCGCGTTGCGACCGTGTGCTTCGTTTGCGCTCGGGCCGGATCGACAGCGAACCTGCGGCGGTTCTGCAATGACGATTTCTGCTCGTGCGGAATCATCCGGTGCTCCGGGTTACTTGCCGCTGCGCTTCGCCTTGCGCGAGCTGCGTGGCGGCTTGAGCGGCTTTTATGTGTTCATCGCCTGCCTTGCGCTTGGCGTCATGGCGATCGCCGCGGTGGGATCGGTGGCCGGAAGCCTGAAGGACGGGCTAGCCCGCGAGGGCCGCGTGATCGTCGGCGGGGATATTTCGTTCAATTTGATCCAACGCGAAGCGAGTGCCGCGGAAAGAGACTTCATCGCTCAACGCGGCCACGTTTCTGTCGCCGCTACCATGCGGGCAATGACACAGGCCAGCGACGGCCGTTCGGCACTCGTTGAACTCAAGGCGGTGGACGGCACTTATCCGCTCTACGGCGCGCTGGCGCTGGAGCCCGCACTGGATCTGACCGCACTACTGGCCGAGCGCGATGGTGCCTTCGGCGCGGCCGCTGCGCCGGCCTTGCTCGCGCGCCTCGGATTGAAGACCGGCGACCGCATCACGGTGGGCGCGGCCAATCTCGAAATTCGCGCGGTGCTGCGGAGCGAACCTGACAAGCTCGCTGGCGGCATCGATTTCGGCCCGCGCCTCTTGGTAGGCGAAGAAGCCTTGCGCGCCACCGGCCTGCTGCAGCCGGGCAGCCTTGTGCGCTGGCGCTATCGCCTGCGCCTGCCAGAAAACGACGCGGGCGAGCAGGCCATCAAGACGGTCATTGATTCAGCGCAGACGCAACTGCCAGATGCCGGATGGGAAATCCGCAGCCGGAGCAATGCCTCTCCGCAGCTTGAGCGAAACGTCGAGCGCTTCACCCAATATCTCACACTTGTCGGACTCACCGCTTTGCTGGTGGGCGGCGTCGGCGTCGCCAATGCCGTGAAGAGCCATCTCGACCGCAAGCGCGATGTGATCGCCACCATGAAAGCGGTGGGCGCGACCGGCACCCGCGTCTTTGCTATCTATCTGTCGCAAGTGCTGGTGCTGGCACTGATCGGCGCCGTCATCGGAATTGCGATCGGCGCGGCCTTGCCCTTCCTGATCGACTGGGCCTTCGGCGGCATCATTCCGCTTCCCATGGAGCCAGATATCTACCCGGCTCAACTTGCGCTGGCGCTGATCTACGGTCTGCTCACTGCTTGTGCCTTCGCCCTCTGGCCCCTCGGGCGCGCTCACGACGTGCCGGTCTCGGCGTTGTTTCGCGACGAGGTGGCTCGCCAAAGCCGCCGGCCGCGTCGGCGCTATATGGCGGGCACCGCCCTGGTTGCCCTGGTACTGGCTGGCGCGGCGGTCTTCCTCGCGTATGACCGCCGCATTGCGCTGATCTTCATCGGCGCCGCGGCGGTCGTCTTCGTTGTGCTTCGCCTGGTCGCGGAGGCACTGATGTGGGCCGCCCGCCATACACCGCATAAGGGCTCCGCGCTGGTGCGGCTCGCCATAGCCAATATTCATCGCCCCGGTGCGCTGACGCCGACGGTCGTGCTGTCGCTCGGTTTGGGCCTCGCTTTGCTGGTGACTCTCGTACAGATTGACGGCAACCTGCAGCGGCAATTCACCGCCGCGCTGCCGGACAAGGCGCCGACCTTCTATTTCATCGACATCCCTGCTGCAGAGGCGGAACGTTTCGACGCCTTCATCCGGGCCGCCGCCCCGGGCGCGGAGCTCGAGCGCGTGCCGATGCTGCGCGGGCGCATCGTTTCGGCCAATGGCATGAGGGCCGAGGATCTCAAGCCTGGCCCTGACGCCGCCTGGGTTTTGCAGAGCGATCGCGGCCTCACTTATGCCGGCGAGATCCCAGCCGGCTCGCGCGTGGTGGAAGGCCAATGGTGGGGGCCCAATTACAATGGTCCGCCACTGGTCTCCTTCGAGAAGAAACTCGCCGAGGGACTTGGCCTGAAGCTTGGAGACGCGGTGACCGTCAATGTGCTGGGGCGGCCAATCACCGCGCATATCGCCAACATGCGCTTGGTTGATTGGGAAAGCCTCGGCATCAATTTCGTGCTGGTTTATTCGCCTGGCACTTTCGCCGGCGCGCCGTATACCCACATCGCCACCTTGACCTATCCCGGCGGCAGCGACGGGGAGCAGGAAGACAAGCTGCTGAAGGCCGCAGCGGAAGCCTTCCCCATGGTGACCACTGTTCCAGTGAAGGAGGCCATCGAAGCGGTGGCTAAAATCGTCGCTAATCTGGCGCTCGGGATCCGCGGCGCCAGCCTCGTCTCCCTGGCCGCCGCGGTGCTGGTGCTGGGCGGCGCACTGGCGGCTGGGCGGCGCAATCGGGTCTATGATGCGGTGATCCTGAAAACCCTTGGCGCCACGCGGGCACGGCTGCTTGGTGCCTATGGCCTGGAATATCTCGTGCTCGGGCTGGCTACCGCGGTTTTCGGCGTGGCGGCCGGCTCCATCGCGGCCTTGCTGGTCGTCACCCAGGTAATGAATCTGAGCTTCGTCTGGCTGCCCGGCTCAGCCGCCGCGGCGGCCGCTGGCGCGCTGATTGTCACAGTGGCCCTGGGTCTAATCGGCACTTTCTCAGCCCTTAGCCAGAAGCCGGCCCCGGTCCTGCGCAATCTTTAATTATTTGGAGGGGTCCGCCGTGCGGGTTTTCGCCGCAGACTCCTTACTAAGCTATCGCCAAATTAACCTTCCCATACAGGCATGGCATCTAGCGCCGGTGCCTCGCCCGTACTAGATTCTCGCCATCGGCGCGGGTTGGATTTCAGCCGCGCGCCTTCGTAATATGCCGGCTTAATGCCGGACACAGAGAGAGGAAAAGCCATGTCGGATTTCGACCGTAACGTAGCGTCCGCCCGTCCCTACGGTGCCGACCGCGCGGTCGCCATTGATGCGGGCCTGCGCGCTTACATGATCCGCGTCTACAACACGATGGCATTGGGCGTTGCGCTCACGGGCATCGTTTCGTGGTTCACCTACAACGCAGCGGTTGTCACCGATGAAGCCGGCAAGATCGTTTCACTGACACCGTTTGGGCAGGCGATTTTCAGCGGCCCGGCGTTGATCGTGCTCTTCCTTGGAACCCTGGGCCTCGTGTTCTTCATGAGTTTCCGCGTCCAAACTCTGTCCGTGGGGACGGCGACAGGTCTCTTCTACCTGTACGCCGGTCTGCTGGGATTGATGCTGGCTTCGGTATTCATGGTCTACACCGGCACCTCGATCGCCCGGGTATTCTTCATCACCGCGGCGTCGTTCGCGGCACTCAGCCTTTACGGCTACACCACGCAGCGTGACCTGACGGCAATGGGATCGTTCCTGATCATGGGCCTGTTCGGGCTCATCCTGGCTTCGATCGTGAACATCTTCCTTGCCAGCTCGGCGCTGGAATTCGTGATCTCCGCGGTGGGCGTGCTGGTGTTCGCGGGCCTGACTGCTTACGACACCCAGCGCATCAAGGAAATGTATGACGTCAGCGACGACGGCACCGTTGCCGGCCGCAAGGCGGTGATGGGCGCGCTGTCGCTCTACCTAGACTTCATCAACATGTTCCTGATGCTACTGCGGCTGTTCGGCGACCGCCGCTAAGCGATCTCAAAAAACGAAACGCCCCGGCCAAAAGCCGGGGCGTTTTTTTATCCTGGCCAGGCAAGGCCACCTTGACCGCTCATTCCCGCGCAAGCGGGAATGAAAGCTCTTGGTTGGCAATGGAGAAACTGGATCCCCGCTTTCGCGGGGATGAGCGAGATAATCTATGCCGCGACGACGCACAGCGATTTGTCGATCGCGCGCAACACCCGATCGAGCTCAGGCCCGCGCCGCACGATCAGCCCGGTAGCGGAGACGACGCTATAGGCGCCCTGGCGGCGGGCCAGCTTGGGATTTTTTTCGATGCGGTAGATCGGTATTTCCGACGCGCGGCGGAAAACCGAGAACACCGCGCGGTCTTTCAAGAAGTCGATCGCATAGTCGCGCCATTCGCCGGCGGCGACCTTGCGGCCATACAGACTGAGAATGCGATCAAGCTCGTGGCGGCTGAAGGTCACTTGGTGGAGGGGGGCGGAGGCAGAAGACCTACCTGCAAAATCGCCCCCAGGGGACTTGCTTGGTTCAGTATCGCCGGGGCCAAAATCCATGGCGGCGCCTCCTTGGTTGGGGGCTTCATGATCGCGCGCGCAGCTTCCTGCGGCAAGTCCCTGCAATGGCGATTTATCCCCGGCAAAAAGGGCAAATTGCCAAGCAATTTCAATGATCACGCATTCGTTAGGCGAAACATAATACCGCCCAATTTCAGCCAATCCGGCGCCAAGCTGAGGCGTGATACAGCGACTGTTGCCTCAAGGGCCCGGTCCGAAAACAGCTTCGGTTCCTCAGCCCCCCAGCCCCCCGGAGTTCGGTAAGGGCCGGGCCCATTGAAGTTCCGTGTACGTTCAATCCCCAAAATGCTAGGGCCGGCTTTTAGCCGGCCTCTTTTTTTGTCATCCCAGAAAAGCTAGCGCAGCGATGCGACAGCGGCGCCGAGCATCGCCTCGGGGTTGGCAGCGCTGCCGCTCTGCACCACCACGGCCGCGGTATCGACGCCACCGACGGCCACGTGACTCACGGGCACATTCCAATTCGCTGCCTTGCCGTTCCAGTCGCCCAGCTTCAGCCAGCGCCGCGCAACATTGTGGTAGGTGACCGTGCGGCCGCGGTTCTCGCCGCGCGCTAGCGCAACCGAGACCTCCTTCGCCAGCCCATAGACCCACACTTCGCCGGCGCCTTTTTCGGCAGGCAGATCGACATTCAGCATTCCGTCTCTCACCGCGAGCTGCACCGGCACCGTGAGGGCGTCACGCGTCGACGCAAGTGCGCGCTGGATCGCGCCTTTGTCGCTTCCCACCACATGCGCGGTGCCGTTGATCACCAGCTGCGGCGTATAGACACCGCGATCCCCGCGCACGCGGGCATAGGCTCGTTGCCGCTCGGAATTGCGTGGATCCGCCAGCGTATCTTTCCAGCCGAGCGAGTCCCAATAGTCCACGTTGAGGCTGAAGGCGACGAGCGACGGATCCCGGATCAATTCGCCCAGCAGCTTGTCGGCCGGCGGACAAGAGGAGCAGCCCTGGCTGGTGAAGAGTTCGAGCACGCCGCGCGTCTCCGCCCGCGCCATGGACGGAGCAATCAACACGCCGGCGCAGACGCCCAGCGCCACAAGATGCGCGATGCGCATGCCTACCTCCGAGCCACGGCGTCCTTCCATGGCGCCGCTTGTCTGCCTGTTCGCGGCAGGCAGGCCGGAGGTTACGCCGCCAGGTGTCGCAGCACGTATTGCAGGATGCCACCGTTCTTGAAGTAGTCCAGTTCATCCAGCGTATCGATGCGGCAGATCAGCGGCACGCGTTTCAAACCACCATCTGAGGCGACGATCTCGGCCATCATCTTTTGGCGCGGCTTCAACTCGCCGTGCAGTCCTCGGATGGTGACCAGCTCATCCCCCTTCATGCCAAGCGATTGCCAGGACGCGCCTTCCTCAAACACCAGTGGCAGCACGCCCATGCCGATCAGGTTGGAGCGGTGGATGCGCTCGAAGCTCTGCGCGACCACCGCACGAACGCCGAGCAGGTAGGTACCCTTGGCTGCCCAGTCGCGCGAAGAGCCGGTGCCGTATTCCTTGCCGGCCATCACCACCAGCGGAACACGCTCGGCTTTGTAGCGCATGGCCGCGTCATAGACCGGCATCACCTCTTTCGAGGGATAATGCACGGTAACGCCGCCTTCAACGCCCGGCACCATCTGGTTCTTGATGCGGATATTGGCGAAGGTGCCCCGCATCATCACTTCGTGGTTGCCGCGGCGGGTGCCGTATTGATTGAAGTCGAGTGGCTTTACCTTGCGATCGACCAGATATTTCCCGGCTGGTGAATTCACCTTGATCGAACCGGCGGGCGAAATGTGATCGGTGGTGATCGAATCCAGGAACAGCCCAAGTACGCGCGCATCGACGATATCGTCGGGCGGCGTCGGCGCCGGCCGCATGCCGGTAAAATACGGTGGATTTTGCACGTAGGTCGACTTGCGGCTCCAGGCATAGGTCATACCGCCCTTCAGCGATATTTTGCGCCAATGCGCGTCGCCCTTGAACACATCGCCGTATTTCTTCACGAACATCTGTTTTGTGATGTTCTTGCGCACGCAGTCGTCAACTTCCTTGCTGCTCGGCCAGATATCTTTCAGAAAGACCGGCTTACCCTTCTGATCCGTACCGAGCGGCTGCTTGAGCAGGTCAACATTCATCGAGCCAGCGAGCGCGTAAGCGACCACGAGCGGCGGTGAGGCGAGATAATTCGCGCGCACGTCAGCATTGACGCGGCCTTCGAAATTGCGATTGCCGGAGAGTACGGCCGCCGCGACAAGGTCATTGTCGTTGATGGTGTCGGAAATCTCCTGCGGCAGCGGGCCGGAATTGCCGATGCAGGTGGTGCAGCCGAAGCCGACCAGATTGAAGCCAAGCTTGTCGAGATCTTTCTGCAATCCGGACTTCTCGAAGTATTCCGCAACCACCTGCGAGCCGGGCGCGAGCGAGGTCTTGACCCAGGGCTTCACCGTCAGGCCTTTCGCCAAGGCTTTTTTGGCCAGCAGGCCGGCTGCCATCATCACGTTCGGGTTTGAGGTGTTGGTGCAGGAAGTAATGGCCGCGATCACCACGTCGCCGTGGCCGAGGTCGTGGTTGCGCCCCTTCACCGGCACGCGCTTGCCATTCTCGCCGGCCTTGCTAAATTCCTTGTCCATCGCTGTGGCGAAGCCTGTCTTAACCTCCTTCAGCGCAACACGGTCCTGCGGACGCTTGGGTCCGGCGAGCGAAGGCTCGACCGCTCCCAGCTCAAGCTTGAGCACATCGGTGAAGAGCGGGTCGGGATTCGTTTTGACGAAGAACAGTCCCTGCGCCTTCGCATAGGCCGCAACCAACGCCACGCGGTCGGCAGCGCGGCCGGTGTCCTGCAGATATCGAATGGTGTCGTC
>Ga0209382_10009345_pt1 | contig 12278 bp, 11 predicted proteins | sample SoiMetdeltSBSDD5_FD_187599 | JGI IMG/M metagenome (GOLD analysis project Ga0209382, IMG submission 187599) | Bulk soil microbial communities from a Populus tree surrounding site in Tennessee, USA - Soil MetaG P. deltoides SBSDD5 (SPAdes) (version 2) | ecosystem: Environmental > Terrestrial >... | reverse complement strand
GCGAACTTCCCCCTTTGCGACGACGACTTGCGCTATGTTTCCTGCCCCACCACCACCGGCAACTTCCCACGGCACTTGCACGACAATTCTCGACGGGGTCGCCGATCCAATTGCGGCGGCGCGGCCGTTGATCATGACTTGAAGAACGGGGTCGCCGATCTGCAGTGGCCAATCGCCGGCGGGGGCCGTGAATCCATCGACAGGCCCGAGGTTAATTCCGTTTACCCACAGCAGGCCGCCGGGCGTGACGACGGCTGGTGCCGGTTGCTGTGAAAATGCGTTGATCAAGCCGCGTGGATTGATAACGGGCGTCTGCGCCCACAGGGGCACACCAGCGGTCAGCAGAGCCACGAGGCGAACCATTCGCATGAGTCCATTACACCCAAATTCAGCCGGGAAGTTGCGCGGTCAGTGAATCAGCGGGTAAGCGAGGACTCAATCGCGTGGCGGAGCGCTCCCTCGCAGGTGCCAAAGTCGACCCAACTGTAGTGGTCGTCATATCCTTCCGCAACGGCGGCGTTCGTGGGAATGTAGCCGGGAGCACATTCACCATAGCCGAGGGTCATCACCATTTGCTTTGTACTCGCCTGCTGTGCCCAGAGTTGATACTGCACGAAGGCTTCGGCGGGAACCAAGAGGATCGCGGAGGGACCCAGATGTACCACAGGCACATCGATTGGCTGCCGCCGCTGCAACCTTCGCAACCAACTGATACCCAGCGCGGCGTCAAGCCGTTCTCGTCGCGGTGTGGCCGCCGAATCCAAAAGCCGGCGCATGGCAGCAAGTGAATAGTTCGGATCTTTCCTGGGCTGGAACGTGACCTTTGAGTTCTGAAATCGCACCCGCTGTAGCGGAAATCGCTTCTGCGACCGCCATGCGGATGACATCGCCTGGTAGAGCCGGCCGGCGAGGATGGCGCGGTTCGCCGGATTGCCATCGTTGTAGCGCCCCGCCATCGTGTCACCGCTCGCGCCTGAGCAATAGATCGTGAAGACTCCAGGCGTCTCCGTCTGCATTCGCCGCCGGGCAATTCCGGGAAAATCGGCTGACACGTCGCCTTGTCCGTAGTGGCTCATCGGATGGGTCGAGTAAGTGTAGAGTGCGGCGACGGGCTGCGAATCGTTCCAGAAGCTAATCGCCTTGAGCGCGGGATCGATCAGACCTTCCGGTTGTTCCCGAATAGCCGGATCGCGCGTGGCGCTGGTACGCCCGAAGGACACCTTTCCGTCGGGCCGCACGTAACGCCGGTTGGAGGCTACTTCACGTAGGATCGCCTCGCCGATTCCGATGTGAGTAACAGGCTGCGCGGATGCGCTGCGGATCGCTAGGGTCACGCTGGCGATGCACGCATGTTCATAGCTGGCATCGCATAGTCTGTGCGGTGAATGCGCCGATTCGAGCAATTGCTGAGCTTCGAGATCCGTATACGGCGCGTCGTGCTGATGCACGCAACTGACAAGCACACGTTCGCGTGTGGTGCCGGCCGCGGCCGCAAGTTGCGAGCGCCAAAGGTCGTAAGACCTATTGCGAATCTCGCACCAATCAAGCGCGACGATGATCACCGCATTTCCGCTGCCATGCAAGACAATGCCGCGCGCTTCAAGCGGATCGACGATGGAGCGGGCAGTACCGGTATAGATCGGAGCCCCTATGCGAGGCGTGATGTCGGCCTGAAACGTAGCTAGACGAATTCCGGTGGGCGCGGTTTGCACGGCGGCCCCGAGGAGGAAGGAACGTCGCAACATGTCCTTGGGAGCGTATCAACTCTGGTCGTGTCCCGGTTGTGATGCCCTGAGCGGTGCGTTCGTTATATGCTCTCCCCTGACAACCATGCGCACGCTTCTCATCACGCTTATCCTTGCCGCGGCACTCCGGGCTCAAAATGGGACCACGCCAGGGCGCTTTCACGTCGAGCACCCAACGCTTCACAATCTCGGTTTTGAATGGGCGATCGCGGGCGATGCCAATCGCAATGCGACGGTTGCGGTGCAGTACCGTGCCGCGGGCGAATCCGCCTGGCGAAACGCTCTACCCTTGCTGCGCATCGGCGGTGAGCAGGTGGGCCGCGACCGGGAGAATCTGAAGTACATCGTTCCCGATGGTTTTGCCGGCTCGATTCTCAACCTGACGCCGGGCACGGAATACGAATGCCGCTTTACACTTAGCGACGCCGACGGAACATCCGGTCAAAGCGAGCACACGGTCAAGGTTCGCACTCGCACGGAGCCGCAGCCTTACACTGGCGGCCGCACGCTCCATGTCTATCCCGCCGACTATACGGGTCCGCGCAAGGAACCTCATTTCACTGGTCTCCACGAAGCGTATTACGGCGCCGGCCTGGGCGATTGGAGCGTCGTATGGGAGCGCAAAGCGCAGCCGGGCGACACCATTCTTATCCACGCCGGACTCTACCGACCGGAACGCTTAAACTACGTTGACCCGCTCGCGGCCCCCTTTGACGGCACGTTTAATCTCACCTTGAAAGCGACGGCCGAGAAGCCGATCATGATCAAATCCGCCGGTGACGGAGAGGCGATATTTGACGGAGCGGGCAATCACATCCTGTTCGACGTCATGGGTACCGCGCATCACATCTTTGATGGTTTGACCTTCCGCAATACCGACGTAGCCATCATGGCTGGCAAGAAAGAACTGACGGGCGCTACCAATCTGACCGTCAAGAACTGCCGTTTTGAAAACGTTGGGTTCGGGGTTTGGACCGAATACGCCGGATCGAGCGACTTCTACATCGCCGACAACCTGATCCTCGGGCGCGACGATCGGTATCGGCTCATCGGTTGGACGGGAATACGCTGGGGTAGCATCGGCGCTTATCCTTCCCATCAGGTGATCAGTTACTACGGCGTCAAAGTTTATGGCCCGGGTCACGTGATCGCGCACAACGCGATCGCTTACTTCCACGACGCCATTTCCATTTCTACGTACGGCACGCCGGAATCCGATCCCGAGCGGCAGGCTTCTTCCATCGACATTTACAACAACGACATGCACGTGTTGAACGACGACTTTGTCGAGACCGACGGCGGCGTTCACAACATAAGGGTGATAAACAACCGCGGCGTGAATGCATTTCATGGCGGCTACAGCGCGCAACCGCTATTCGGCGGCCCAGTCTATTTCGTGCGCAACCTGCTCTACCATGTGCAGTCCGGCGTTTCATTTAAGCTTGACGCCCGGCCCGCAGGCCTGTTCATGTACCACAACACGTTAATTGGGGAGCAATCCGTTCGGAGCCCCAACGGCAATACGCATTGGCGCAACAATCTGTTCCTCGGACGTGACGCTCCCAATCGGGGAATTATGACTTGGGCCAACGCTACTACGACTTACAGCTCCGATTACAACGGCTTCCGTCCTAGTAAGTCGGTCGAGCGGCAATATAACTGGCTTGGTCCAGCCAAGCCCGGCCAGCCGCTTTACTACAACAAGCCGGAAGACTGGAAATCCTTCCGCACGCTCGCCGAGTTACAAGCTGCCACTGGCCAGGAACAGCATGGGGTTGAACTCGACTTCGACATTTTCGAGGAGATGAAGCAGCCCGACGATTCCAAGAAACACGCTGTCTACCACGCGATGGATTTGAACTTCCGCCTTAAGCCCAACACGAAAGCGATCGATGCGGGCCAAGTATTGCCTACCATCAACGACGGCTTTACGGGACGCGCGCCGGATCTCGGCGCGCTGGAGTTAGGTAAACCAGTCCCGCATTATGGGCCGCGATGGCTCACCTGGCAGCCGTTCTACCGCTAATTTCACACGCGCGCGCGTGCCGCCTGCCATCCGGCGTCGAGCACCTCGCGCATCTTCTGTAGCTCGGCCGCGCGTTCGGTATTGCGAGCGAGGTTCGTGTACTCCTTTGGGTCGCGTAGCCGGTCGTAGAGTTCCTCGTCGGGATGAGGACCAGTCCAGCGAATGTAACGGTAGCGGTCCGTCACCGCCGCGCGTCCGATGATTCCATCCGGCGCCGTCACAACGCTGAACGCCGCCTTCTTCCAGGCGCGCGCCGGGTTGTCCAGCAGCGGTAACAGGCTCTGGCCCTCCAAATTCGCCGGCGGTGTCAATCCGCTCAACGCCGCTACCGTCGGATAGATATCCACGAACTCCACCAACGACCGGCATCCCTTGCCGTTTCCGGTGCTTCCAGGCGCGGCGATGATCAGCGGCGCACGCATCGACTCCTCGAACAAACTGCGCTTGTGCCAACGGTAGTGTTCGCCTAGATGCCAGCCATGATCACCCCAGAACACGACAATCGTGCGGCTCGATTGCCCCGATTTCTCCAAGGCGTCCAGCACGCGCCCCACCTGCCAGTCCATATACGATACCGACGCATAATAGGCGCGGATGGCCTCGCGCTTGCCCGCTTCGTTCAAACCGCCCATGTCCCGGGCGCGTGTGTTGATGGCAATTTCGCTCGCCTTCGGAATATCGTCGAGATCGTCCGCCGGATTCCTCACCGCCTTGATCTGGCCAAGCGGATAGAGATCGAAAAAGCGCGCCGGCGCTACGTGCGGCACATGCGGCCGTAAATAGCCAAGCCCGAGGAACCATGGCTTGCCAGTATTCGCGGCAATGGTCTCCATCGCGATCTCCGTCGCACGCTCGTCGGCCTGGTCCTTACCATCTCCTTTGAAAGCGATCACATCCCACCGCGCTTTCTTCCCCTCGGTGATGTTCCGGCCCTCGCCCACTGTGCGTTGCTCGGCTCCGGGCGGACTGATCGATACATCCCAACTCGGCGGATCGTCCCACTTATTCGTGCCAACCGAATCGGGCACGTTCATGTGGTACATCTTTCCCGCTCGCACGGACCGCCAACCGTTCGTGCGAAACAATTGCGGCAGCGTCACCACATCAGGCATCGTCTCGCGCACCGCAATCTCGTTTTCGAAAATCTTCGTCGTGTCGGGGCGCAAACCCGTCAACAATGACGCGCGACTCGGTCCGCACACGGGATACTGGCAATAGGCGCGATCGAACCGAACGCCGCGCGCCGCCAATCGGTCAAGGTTCGGCGTACGCACGATGGGATGCCCGTAGCAACCCATGGCGTTGTTCATATCATCGGCCGCGATGAACAGGATGTTGGGCCGCTCGGCCGCCGCCTTCTGGCCAAGTAGCAGGGCCGGCGCGGACAGCGCGGCAGACGAAAGGAGTCTTCGCCGGGATAGAGACATGGGCTCTATCCAATCACGGAATGTAGCCCGTGGGCAAGGCGCACACGGGCGGCGAGGTACGTGTCCTTCGGCACTCCACTAAAATAATAGTTTCCCTTGTCATCAGCCTCTACAACCGCCGCGCCGCTCGCACCGCCCGCTTCACGCGCCCCCATGACGTCGCTCGCATTGTTGTGCGCCGCGCACTTTTTCGTCGACTTATACGCTTCGGCGCTTTCGGCATTCCAACCCATTCTCGTGAGGCAACTGGGCCTTTCGCTAGGCCAGGCCGGATTCGCCGCAGGGCTTCTGCTGGTGTCGTCATCAGTTGCCCAGCCTCTGTATGGCTACCTCGCAGACCGCTTTCATTCGCGTCTATTCACAGTTCTTGCACCCGCAGTTGCCGGAGTCTTTCTCACATCGTTGACGCTTGCTCCCAGCTATGCAGTGGTGCTTGCCCTTGCCGTCCTAGGCGGCGCGGGCGTTGCCAGCTTTCACCCGCAAGCGTCGGCACGAGCTGGACATGGCATCACGACAAACAAGGGCCGTTGGATGGCTCTCTTCATCAGTTCGGGCACGCTCGGCATGGCCCTTGGCCCGACTCTTTTTTCCTTCGTCATCGCCCGATTCGGTATGGGCAGTCTGGCCTGGACCATGCTTCCAGGCCTAGGTGCCACTGCGTTGCTATTCGCTTATCTGCCCAACCTTCCGGTTTCCTCCTCGCATCGGCGCGGCATTGATTGGCCCGCGCTACGGGCGGTACGCAAACCGTTGCTGATCCTTTACCTGCTCGTATTTATCCGCTCCATCGTGCAGATCGTTTTTGCCCAATTTCTCCCCCTCTATTTAAACCACGAGCGAGGCATGGCGTACACGCATGCCAACGGCATGCTCACCCTCTACCTGGCGGCCGGGGCGCTGGGCGGGTTTGCCGGCGGCTGGCTCTCGGATCGTTTAGGTGGGCGCCGCGTGATTATGATCTCGATGCTGGGCTGTGTTCCTCCTTTGGCGCTCTTCTTCCTTTCGACTGGCCCCGTGGCTGCGTTGGCGCTCGCGGCCGGAGGACTCATCTTGCTGTTCACGATTCCGGTGAATCTCGTGATGGCGCAGGAACTGGTCCCCTCGCAAACGGGCACCGTCTCCGCGCTCATGATGGGCTTCGCGTGGGGCGCGGCGGGTTTTGTCTTCGTCCCCGCCGCAGGCTATGCCGCCGACTTCTTTTCGCTGCATCATGTGATGGCCGCGCTCCTGGTCTTCCCGATCGCCGGCTTCTTCCTGGCGCGCATGCTGCCCAAGGAACGGCACCGGACGGCGTCATGAACATTTCCGAGCTGTTCTTCTCCATCCAAGGTGAGGGTATCCTCTCCGGTGTCCCCAGTGTTTTTATTCGAACCAGCGGCTGCAACTTGCGCTGCAGCTGGTGCGACACTCCGTACACGAGCTGGACTCCCGAGGGCAGGGAGGTCACCCTCGATGGAATTTGCGCATATGTCGAAGAACACACGCATGGCCACGTCGTCTTCACCGGCGGTGAACCGCTGATCGCCCCCGAGGCCGCGGAACTCACTCGCCGCCTACGCGATCTCAACCAACACATCACCATCGAAACGGCGGGTACCGTGGCGCCCGACGGACTGGAATGCGATCTCATGTCCGTCTCGCCCAAGCTTGCGAATTCCACCCCTCATACGCGCGACGGTGGCCGCTTCGCGCTTCAGCACGAACGCCTCCGAACGAACCTCGCCGCCCTCAAGCGCCTAACTTCCGAATTCGAATACCAGTTGAAATTTGTCATCGCCTCGCCCGATGACCTCGACGAGATCCGCGCGCTTGCCGCCACGCTCCGTGCGCCAGCGCACCGTGTTCTGTTGATGCCCGAGGGCACAACCGCCAACGTACTGCACGAGCGCGCGGCGTGGGTCGGCGAAATCTGCAAACAGGAAGGGTTCCGCTTTTGCCCGCGGCTGCATATTGAACTCTATGGCAACCGGAGGGGAGTGTAGTGCCCCGCGCTATTGAAAGTCTGATGATCCCTGGCCCGGCCGGTCGCCTGGAAGCCCTTCTGGAAGAGCCCGAACATGAGGAGCCGCGCTTTGCGGCGCTCGTCTGCCATCCTCATCCACAGCATGGCGGCACCATGCACAACAAAGTGGTCTACCGGTTGGCCCGTGGGCTGCGTCGCGCGAGCGCGGTCGTGCTTCGCTTCAACTATCGCGGCGTAAATCTTTCGGAAGGTACATACGACGCAGGAGATGGCGAATCTAAAGACGCGCAGGTTTGCCTTGATCTGCTGCGCCAGCGTTACTCGACAATCCCGTTCGCCCTGGCAGGGTTCAGCTTCGGCTCCCGCATTATTCATAACCTCACGAGCGCGATCCCGGCGGCTCAGTTTCTGATGCCCGTTGGTTTCCCTACTCGTTGGCGCGACCTTCCGCAGTTCCGGACCTGCCCCACCAGGCGCATTTTCATTCAATCCACGAACGATGAATATGGCCCACGTGCCGAGTTCGAGCCGTGGTTCGAATCACTCGACCAACCAAAGCGCCTCATTTGGGTCGAGGCCCAAGACCACTTTTTCGCCAGCGCACTCGACAAGTTTGAAGAGGCTGTCACAACCGCCGTCCCAGCGCTTCCATGATCGCGCTTGCCATTTGCTGGTTGGTGCTGTTTCGCGCCTCGATTGCCGCTGGCGACCTCATGCTCCGGTTTTCGCGCGCAACGCCCTCGGATGAGGACAATTGGTTCGTCTCCTTCTGGGTTGGCCTGTTGACTGTGGCCGCAGCCGTTCTCGCCGTAGTTCCCTTCGCACCCGCTTACTACGCTGCCCCCATTCTGTTGCTCGCCTTTCACCCACGTGCACCGTGGCCGCCGCGCTGTTTTTGGCCCATTGCTGCGGCAATGACCTACATCGCCTCCAGCCCAGTGCGCCTTTACGACACTGCTCTCTACCATCAGCCGGCAATCGAATGGATGTCCGCCCACGGACTCGTTCCCGGCTTGGCCCTCGTCCACTATCGCTTTGGCTTCACAAGCTCGTGGCTCGCACTTACTTCGCTATTCAACGTGGGGCCGCTACACACGCGTGCGAGCGTAGTGGTTACGGGACTCGCACTTAGCGTCGCCCTCGCACAGTGGATCCATCTCTATCGCCGGAACAATTCACCGGATAGACACTTTTATCTCGCCGGGCTGCCGCTGCTGCTTTTGTACTTTTTCTTCGACTCCGCCATCGTGTCGCCCTCGCCCAATCTCGGCACCGGGCTGGCGGTTTTCACGGGAATCTGGTTGCTGCTTCGTATGCCTGGGAACCCAGCGGCGGTTCTCACCGCGGGAGGAGCCGTGGCCATCAAGCTTTCGGCTGCGCCATTGCTCCTCATCGCACTCATCGGCGCTCCTCGACGTCTGCGTCCCTGGGTGTGCGCCACTGCGCTGGTGCTTCCGCTCATAGTGGCGAATATCCAGACGACTGGCTGCCCTCTATTTCCCTCCACTCTCGCGTGTAGCGAGTCGACTTCCGCGCTTCCGGCGGAACGAGTCCGGACGATTGCCCACGAGATTCTCAACTGGGCTCGCTATGCCGGCCCCTTCCCAGCCGGCGCTCCCTACTTCACGTTCGACTGGATTTCCTTTTACCTTTCCTCCTACCGCAACGCCATCGTCGCCGCGCTGACAGTCGTGTCGCTCGCCGTTATCCTCATCCGCCGGCAGTTCAATCTGGCGGTTGCAGCCGCCACTCTTGGCGCCCTCTACGTGTATGCGGCCGCACCCGATCCCCGTTTTGGCGCAGGATTCCTGTTCGCTCTTCCGGCACTTGCGCTGCCGATCCTACCGCTTCCTCGCCTCTCCAGTTCCGCACTGACCGCGACCGTGTCCGTCTTCTTGATCCTGGGCGCAATGTTGGGCGAATGGGTTTCCAATCGCAATTCGCCCGATTCGCGCTACGAGCTCAGTCTGACGCGCCTGTTGATCCCGGCTCCTGCCTGGTCACCATCGGGACAATCCGCCGCCTTCGAGCAGAATGGTGCACGCTTTTACCGGCCCCCTGACACCGACTGCTGTGGGGCCTCGCCGCTTCCCTGCACGCCATATGAAGTGGCTCCGACTCTGCGCGCATGCGGGCGCGGGTGGTGTCGCTAAGTTGTTGACCTGGTTCTCGCCTCCCACAGAATGCCTTGGAGGGGAATTTGATGAAACGACCATTTCTCGTACTTGGTCTGCTGGCGCTGGCGGCGATCGATGGCCCCAATGGTAGGAGCGTGATGTTTAACTTGAACGCCGCCGCACTTGCCGCGTTTGCCGCGGCGTCCGGTCCACAGGGTACGAGCTTGTTTGCTATAGGCGGTTCGCTGGAGCCTCTTGGAGAAGTCCCGGAACCCGGCACTTGTGCGCTGATGGGTGCGGGTTTGGCTGGCTTGGCATTCCTGCGACGCCCGCGGTGACTGAATTTCCTCTGAACGGCCGCGGCTATCGCGCTGCGCACGCCTCGGCCGGCAACTTCGCTTCATTCACCGCGAATTTCCTTCGCGGTTCCGGCCTTACAACCTGAATGTGTCCTTCAGCTAGCGGTTGAACCTCCCGGAGCCGGATGGCACAGCGCGATGGCGGAGCGGCTAGCACCACTTGCTTAATCTTCTGTACCTGCTGTGGATTCGGCCTCCACTTACTCGGGTCGACTTCAAACTTGGGTATCTCTTGAGCTTTGGCTACCGCGGCGACAAGCAGCGCTGCGAAGATACGGTATCGCATTCGACCTCCTTACGGTATGCTCTCTTCCTTTGGCTTCTCTTTCTTGTTCAGGCTTCCATAGTAGGCCAAATCCACATCCAAGAGCGCCTTCGTCGCGAAGGCGACCTGGCCCGTGTGGTAGCTGAAGTGCTCCAGCACATGCATGATGCCTTCAAGCGCAGTGATGTCGTAGTTTTGCACGTAAATTCGCTTCTCTAAGTCAGCCCGGCGAATCACGTCGCTCGCTTGCTCGACTGCGTCGCGCAGTCCTGCCAACAACGCTTTCCGATCTGGACCGCCGCGGGCGGCGAATTCTTCATCGCGCACGCGTACATCGGGCTGCCCACCTACACCATGCAGAATCCACTGCCGCAGATTCCCGGCAAGGTGCAAGGCAAGGTTCCCCATCGAATTCGAAGCCTCACCCGGACGCTGCCAGATTTGCTCTTCGGTGAGACGTTCCAGGCAATCGGCAATCCGCCCGTAACTCTGCTCCAGCTTACTCGCGGCGTAAGTGCGGAACGCCTGCTCTAATTTCCCTGTCATCCCGCGCACCTTTCCGGCTTCATTGATTCCGCCGAGCGCTTGGCATGTAGGCAGATGTAGTTCGCGCGTTCAATGTCGCGCCAGGTGATGGGTTCGGGCTTGCCGAGGTAGATGTGCTCCAGAAACTCGACGAAAAGGTGGCGCGGGGCAGGGAGTTCGCGGATGACCTCCGGGCCCTTGTCCTCACGCACGAGTGTCACTCCGGTGGCCGCCATGTATTCGAGAATGCCTTTCGAGCCGACAACGCGCATGCGGTCGTCGCCATGCGTTGGCGCTCCTTTCGGCCGGAAGTAATCCATCCGCAGCATCGCCAGCCCACGGTTGTCCATTTTGAATACGCTCGCCGTGACGCTCTCCATGGTCGCCGTCTTACCGAAGTCCAGCACGGATTGCATTGAATATGTTTCGGTAAAATCGCGGCCCGTGACATAGCGCATTAAGTCCACCATGTGGATGCCAATCCAGGGAATCGTACCGCCATAGTTCTCTTTCGTCAGCCGCCAATCGCCAGGTGCGGGTGCCTTGTAGGACTTCTGCGTCGCGACTTGCACGACTTCGCCGATCTCGCCCGACTCGACGACCTTTTTGAGCGCGAGGTATTCGGGCGTGAAGCGCATGGGAAACATCGTCGAGATTTTGCCTTTGGACGCGCGTACGGCCTTGGAGACCTTGCCCATTTCGTCGAACGTCACGCCGAGGGGCTTTTCGGCGAAGATATGCAGTCCGCGCTCAGCGCACTCGACGACCGCGGCGGCGCGTTCGGAGTTGATGTTGCAGACGGCGACGAGATCGAGCTTGTTCTCGTCGAGCAGTTTGCGGTAGTCGGTGTAGATTTTCGCCTTCGGAAACTGACGGCGGGCCTTTTCGGGGTCGGCGTGCATTGCCGCAATGACTTCTACATCGGGCAGGCGTGGCAGAGGGTTTTTGACTTCGGCCACATGTCCCTCGACGCCGATCACGCCGACACGAACTTTCTGTGAAAGTTTCACGGGCCCCGTTTGGGCCTGTAGAAATCCAACGCCACTACCAGCGACGACACTTCTCCTGCTCAGCTTCCGCATGGAGCTAGTGTACTGCTTCGCTTAGAGGACGGCTTCGCTCCAACCTTCGAGAACGGCCTTCACCTTCTGGCAGAACTGGTCGGCGAGCGCGCCGTCGATTAAGCGATGGTCAAAGGTCAACGCCAATTGCGCTTGGGAGCGGATGGCGATGGCGTCGCCTTCGACCACTACCGGCACCTTTTCCACGGCGCCAATGCCGAGGATAGCCACCTGCGGCTGATTGATGACTGGCGTTGCGAAGATGCTGCCGAAGCTGCCGAAGTTGGTGATCGAGAACGTGCCGCCCTGAACCTCATCGGGCTTCAACTGCTTGGAGCGTGCGCGCGCGGCGAGGTCCACAATCGCTCGCTGCAGACCCACTACATTCTTTTCGTCGGCCTGCTTGATCACCGGAACGATCAAGCCGTTGCCACCATCGAGAGCGACGGCGATGCCGACATTGATTTCACCGTGATAGATGATGTTCGTTCCATCGATGGAAGCATTGACGATCGGGAATGAGCGCAATGCGTCGGCGGTGGCGCGCATGATGAACGGCAGGAACGTGAGTCCGAAGCCGTAATGCGCGGCGAACTCGTCCTTGATCTTCGCCCGCAGCTTGGCCACCTTCGTCATGTCGACTTTGTGGACGGTGGTGACGTGCGCCGATGTCTGCTTGGAGAAGATCATGTGCTCGGCGATCTTCCGGCGCATGGTGGACATGGCTTCCACGCGGGCCTTGGGCGCTTCGCCTCGCGCTGGTGGTGGCGGCGCCGGCTGGCGGCGTTCT
>Ga0209382_10009344_pt1 | contig 12279 bp, 15 predicted proteins | sample SoiMetdeltSBSDD5_FD_187599 | JGI IMG/M metagenome (GOLD analysis project Ga0209382, IMG submission 187599) | Bulk soil microbial communities from a Populus tree surrounding site in Tennessee, USA - Soil MetaG P. deltoides SBSDD5 (SPAdes) (version 2) | ecosystem: Environmental > Terrestrial >... | reverse complement strand
GCTCGCCCATAACTTTTATTATGCCGGACGGGATAAACCCCAGGGCCAATGTGACGCGGCAAAAAACGGCGAAGTAGCGCAACCATTGGTTCTTTTTGGATTCCTGATACAGATGGTCAAGCTGGGCAAGTAGGTTCATAAGATTCCAAAATCAAATAGGCGTAATACGCTCCAGATTGGACGGCATAACGACCACGTTCACCGGGCGCGCGATGCGCCTCGGTCGAAGATAACCAAACCTGTTTCGCGCGCTCCGGCGCAACAACGATTGTTAGGCGCATTTCAAACCAACTCTTGCTTCGGCGTCGCAGAGCGTTCTATCTGGATGTCAACTAACCGCATTGGCAAAAATTTTGCGGGACTATGAATCGCGGCTGCCGCACCGGCCAACAGATGGTGGCGTTTTTATCCCTCAAAACTTATGCCTACCTGCTTAATGGTGGACTTTGCATTACAAAGTAGTTTATGTCAATACGAATCGTATAAAAGAAAACCCGACTCCCAAGAGACGGGCTGGCGTCCGATGAGTTTACTTTTTCTCCATAATGCCTGATGTCGGGACACATAAGATTCATGATCAAAGTGTCCGACATCAGGATCACAAGATTTTGTGGGCATTCCGGGAATTCCTAAAGAGCCCCAATTTTGCTTCTGCCCCGCCGGGCAGAAGTGGCGTGGGATGGTAGGTCCCAGTAATCCGGGTGTGATTATCGAGACACTGTATTCTTATTACACGGGCGACGAAGCGTTTAAAGCGCAGTTTAACCGATTATTGAAAGAGCGAGCGAAGCAACTAGTGGATGCGGAGATCAGAGAAAGGGATTGATGCTATGAAAAGCAGGCGGCAGATGCGCGCACAGGTTGATTGGACTCTCGCACATCGGCGTTCGTGCGCGGGCAGCCTGTGTTCAACCCATTCCACCAAATATTGACGGGCAGGAGATATAACGGAGCCATCTCATATGGATAGTGTCGCGACAATGGAGCCGGGCAAAACATGGTCGCCGACCCAACCCTGCGCTCAATTGAGGACCTTATCGCCGACCTATCCCGCCCCGTGAACCCGAGGCGGCTCAAGACACGCAAGCAGGGTGGCAAAGAGATCACTTATTTGCCTTGGTACCAGGCCGTCAAATACCTGGACCACTACGCGCCGGGCTGGTCTTACGAAGTACGGTCAGTCACCACGGTCGGCGCGAATGCAACCTCTCTCTGACAAGGGCTGAGTCAAGCTTGGCGCCAGAAAAGACGATAATGGGATAACTCCAGACTAGTGGTCACCGCCACCACAGTTGTTCCAATTTGGCGCGCCGGACGCCCTGATTGGTTATGCGCGTTCGCATTTGAAGTTCATGGGAACTTGAGGTTAGATGGTTTGACGCCTTTCTTAAATCCCTGTTCTCCAAAGTAGCTCGGTTGATAGTCCCCGACATAATCGACGTCGCTCCGAGCGCGGATGCGCCTCTCCAGGCCAAGCGCCCAATAGACGGCGTTTACTGTAAGCCGGCGCAACCCTTCGCTCTCAAAATCGACTGCGGAACCGATCGTGCTACATAGCACACGCGAGGTCTTACCGCCTTCAGCCGTGTAGTTTCGAATCCATACCAGCGGCATCATGGGATCGTTTTTTGGACCAGCCACTGGTTTATCCGTCGGCATCATCCCCTCCAAAACTTGGCCGTAGACGAGCACTTGCGCGTCCGCCGGCAGATTGAAAACCCCGTAGACATCTGTCGGTCCCCAGATATCGCCGACGCCTTTCAGGATCGGGTGCGATTTGAGCCTCGTGTTAATGACTCCGCGGGTGCTTTCCTTACCATGTTTTCCATGATGCCCGCCGGATCGAGGCCAGGTGGCTCCCAGGACCTGCTGACCGAATCCGCCGAACCACTCTTCGCTGCGCCAGTCCCATCGGGTGTACGGGCTCTGTTTATTCTTTTCGAAAGAGAATGCATGAGTGGCTGTGCGGATCCCAAGGATCGGCTTGCCGGAGCGCAAAAAGTTGTCGAAGTATTTCATCTGCTCGTCCGGCAATTCCCGGAACCGTGTGAACAACACCAGCATATCAGCGCGTTCAAGTTCTTCCAGACCGACGATGTTGGAACGGTTGTTGGGATCGATTGTACCATCGGTTGGGTTAAGGCTGAACAGAACTGTGCATTTGAACCCATGTCTAACGGCCAGGATTTTTGCCAGCATCGGGAGCGCCTCTTCAGAACGGTACTCCTCATCGCCGGCGATCAGGGCAATATGCTTTCCAAGGCCCGGCCCTGACTTGCCATTGTAAACCAGGAGATCTTGCGCCTGGCTTTGAAGGTTGAGAGCGAAAAGGCATAGAACTAGAGTCACGATCTTAATCATTGTTTGCATCCCGTAAACGCATTTGTAACTGGCCATAGGGAGCAATCCAAAACGATATCGAGTTGGGCTGCTAACACCTGAATCAGAATTGCCGTGTGGCCAAGCGCTTCATCCACCAGCAACCAAGTTGGTAACTCTGTAGTCTTATTCGGCGCGCAGAGTCTCCACAGGGTCCACGGCCGCGGCCCTTTGCGCCGGGAAGTAACACGCGGTTAGCGCCGGCGCCAACAACACGACGGGCATGACGGCGTATGTCATCGGGTCCAGCGGCGTCACACCGAACAGCAGCGACTTCATCAGACTGGACAATGCCACCGCTCCCCCAAGTCCCAAAACGCAACCGGCGGCGCAAAGGATCACGCCCTGCCGCAGAAACATGCGGCTCACCGTCGACGGCGCCGCGCCCAGCGCCAAACGGATCCCGACCTCCCTTCGCCGCTGCGCTACCGTGTATGCGATCACGCCGTAGATACCCACGACTCCGAGCAGCAGCGCCATTCCGCCCGCGATCGCCAGCATCACCAGTGTGAATGAGGTTCGCGCCATCGACCGGGCGTGCAGCTCCCCCATGGACTGCGCGGCTGCCAGCGAAAGATTGGTGTTCACGGACCACACTGCCTGCTCCACCTGGCGCAGAAATCCTTCGCTCCCCGTGCGCGCGCTTCGAAGCGTGAAGGTTACATTGCGGGTGACGGGCGTCCACCTGTTGGCGCCGAATGTGGGCCAGTAGACGGTCGCCGGGGCTGCGTCTTGCACGCCGTTATCATAGACGTCTTGCACGACGCCGATCACCTCGCGAAAATTCCCGGCGTACCCAATGCGCTTACCGAGTGCGGCGCCAGGATCTCCCCAGTACTCCCGCGCCAGGTTCTCGGAGATCAGGATCACGGGCCGCCGGTCCAGTAAATCGGCCCACTCGTAGCTGCGGCCGACGATCAGGCGCGTGCCCATGGCTTCCAGGAATCCAGGCGAGATGTCCTTGAATCGCCGCATCGGCGGGAACTGCCCCGGCAGCTGGGGCCGGCCTTCCACCTCTATGCCGTCCCAATTTGGTGGCAACCCATCGGTCGGTATCGTGCTGGCAAAACCCACCGACGATACGCCTGGCAGCGCCGCCAGCTTCTCTTGGATCTGCTGCTGAGTGAGCGCCACTCGTTCGGGCTCGGGAATCAGGGCCGGTGGAATGGCGATCCGCAGTGTCTGAATCTGTTCCGGCCCGGTGAAGCCCGGCTGCACACGGTTCAACGCCTGAAACGTCCGGATCATCAGCCCCGAACAAACCAGCAGTACCAGCGCCAGAGCCACCTGCGCCACCACCAGTACATTCTGCGCTCGATGCTTCTGCCGACTATCGGTGGCCGATCTGCCTCCCGCCCGCAGGGCCTGACCGAGCTTCGGCCGCGCATATTGCCAGACCGGGATCAGTCCCAACAGCAAACCCGCGGTCAGCGAAACGCCCAACGCAAAAACCGCCGTCCGCCCATCCATGGAGATCTCATTCAGCCGGGGCAAACTCGCCGGACCAATGGCCACCACTGCCTTCAGCAGCGCTGAGGCAATGGCCACCCCTAACAGCCCGCCTAACAGGCCCAGCGCCAGGCTTTCCACCAACAGTTGGCGGACAATCTGCCCCCGACCGGCGCCCAGCGCCGCGCGCACGGCCAATTCCCGCTCCCGCGCTTCGGCCCTCACCAACAGCAGGTTCGTGACATTGGCGCAGGCAACCAGCAGGACAATCCCCATCGTCCCCATCACCACCCACAGACCCTGTTCAATACGCCCGACAACGTCTTGCCGCAGTGGCCGAAGGGCCGGCGTGATTCTCCATCGCTCCCAGCTTCGTGGATTGACTCCCGGGGGCGCGGGCCACGAATCCATCCATACAGGAACCATCCGCGCAATGTCGGCGCTGGCTGCCTCCAGCGTCACACCCGGCTTCAGCCTCGCGACGCTCCGGAGAGAAAAGCCGGGCAGAATCAGTTGCGCGCGATTGAACTGAAACGGCTGTATCAGTTCCGCCTCCGTGTCTACAACGCCGAACCCGGCCGGCATCACACCCACGATCTCAGCCGGTTGCGAGCTTACGGTCAGGCTCTTCCCGATCACCGCCTGGTCCCCGCCGAACCGCCGGCTCCAATACCCATAGCTCAGCATCACCACGCGGGCAGCCCCGGGCGACTGATCCGCCTCCGTGAGCCAGCGGCCGGCTACCGGCTGCACGCCCAGCGCCTCCAGCACGCCTTTCGTGACAACTACGGTGCGCACTTCTTCCGGCTCGCCCTGGCCCGTAACCGTGGCCGTCGCGGTGGTCCACCCTCCGATAGCTTCGAAACTCCGGTTGTGATCCGCGTAGGTAAAGAACATGGAGGCGGAAAGCCGCAAGTCGCCCGAGGCGCTCATCAACCCTGGAGCTCCCGGCGCAGTGTGCTGTACCGAAATCAGCCGGCCCGCTTCCGGATAGGGCAGGGGCTTCAGCAGTACACCATTCACAACACTGAAGACTGCTGTGTTGGCGCCGATCCCGATGGCCAGGGTGAGAATCGCCGCGGCGGCGAAGCCCGGGCTCCTGCGCAGCGTACGCAGGGAAAACCGAACATTGCGCGCGATTTCTTCGAGGAACGAGATCGTGTTCATGCGGTACACCTCCTCAGTCACATACGTTATGTTGCCAACCTTGCTGCGGGCCGCCGCCTGGGCGTCCGGCAGATCCATGCCGCGCCGAATGTTTTCCTCCGTCTGCATTTGGAGGTGAAACTGGATTTCTTCATCGATACGCTGGCCCAACTTCCGCCGCCGGAACAGGGCGGAGAATCTCGAAACCAGGGAATGGAACTGCGCCATGTTGATCCTCCCTACCGGGCGCCGCCGAGTACACGAGCGATGAACGTCGCCATCTGCTCCCAATTCTTTGCTTCGAGCGCCAACTGCTTCCGGCCCTGCTTGGTGATGGAATAAAAGCGCGCCCGGCGGTTGTTCTCCGAGATTCCCCACTCCGACGAGATCCAGCCATTCTGCTCCAGCTTCATGAGCGCGGGATACAGGGTTCCGTATTTCATTTCCAACAGATCCTGGGAGACCTGCTCGATGCGTTTGGCGATGCCCCAGCCGTGGATCGGGCCCATTGTCTCCACTGTTTTGAGGACTAACAAATCGAGGGTACCCGGCAGAATGTCAGCCTTGTCTTTGCCCACGGTACTACTTTCCTTTCTTTCCTTTATAGACCAACTATAAGAGTATAGGCGCCCTCTTATAGGTTGTCAACAGGGGACAGTTGAACTCTGGACCGCCTAAGCCAGTTCTTCACGCGAAGGTGTCAACTGTGACTTCCAAAAGGCAATGCGACTGTGGCGGCGGATTTTCGCCCTTTTGCGCAGAAGTGAATGCGACTATGAACAGAAGTGGACGCAACCGAGTGACATTTTTACAGGAGTCGATGTGACCGGGTTAACAGCAGATTCCTTGCCTTCCTGCCATACTCGGCAGGTATGCCAGTCAGAAAGATTCCCAAGAACTACCGAAGTGTTACTAGTCTTGTCGCCAGTGAATTGAACGCAAAGCAAACTGCCTTTAAGTCCACGCTGGAGCGCGATTTTATGCCCCTGGTGGAATTCGATCCGGATGTTCTATCTTATGAGGAGCAGCCAGTACGAATCGATTACCTTTCATTTGAAAATCATGCAGTAAGGCCAGTGCTCCTACTCTTTGTGAAACGATTGACAATTCAAGGCGCCTCGCGTAACACTTTGCCCAGCGCGCTCTGGGGCGCCTCCTGTCCGCGGCAAGGGAGATTACTCCCACCCATCTGGGCTCACACCAAGCTGCCCGAACCTTCTTCCTGCCTGTATTCAGCGGACGCCAGGCAATAAACGGAAGGAAGGTTTCAATGAACCGACGGCTCTCTGCTACAAGCAACCTAGAAAATCTGAAGAAGGAAGCGAAGAGCTGGCTCAAAGCCCTGCGCGCGAACGACGTAGAAGCGCGTTTCCGGCTTGAGCGCGCCTATCCCGACGCCCCAGCCGAACCCGGCTTGCGCGACGTACAATACGCGCTCGCGCGGGAACACGGTCTCGCGGGCTGGTCAGCGCTCAAAAGGCAACTCGAAGCACGGGCGTTCGACGACAACAGGCTCGCGGGATTGGCGGACCTGTTTCTGGAGAACGCCTGCGCGGACCCCATCCTGGCCAATGGTCCCGCGGCGCACTCTAGGCGCAGCCGGGCGGCTCTGCGCATTCTCACCCGCCATCCGGAGATCGCCCGTTACAGTATCCACACGGCCGTCGTCTGCGGCGATCTGGAACACGCCGAACGGATTTTGAAGGAACGCCCCGAGGCCGCAACCGAACCGGGCGGCCCTTTGAGAAGGCGGCGCCTTCGCGAACGCGAGAAGCTGTGGACGCCACTTTTACACCTGTGCTACGGACGACTGCCGACTGCCGCGGCCGGCGACAATGCCGTCGCCATCGCGCGCTTGTTGCTGGACCATGGCGCGGACCCGAACGATTACTTCGAAATCGGATCACATCAGAACTGCTACACGGCGCTGTGCGGGGTAGTCGGAGAAGGCGAGGACGACGCCCCACCTCACTCGCAGCGCGAGGCGCTCGCGCAATTGCTTCTGGAACGAGGCGCCGAACCTTACGACATCCAACTCCTCTACAACACGCATTTTCATGGCGATCTTCTCTGGATTATGGAATTGATTTATGAGGCTGCGGTGAAGGCCGGCCGCCAAGCCGACTGGGACGATCCGAACTGGGCGATGATTGACATGGGAGGCTTAGATTTCGGCGCGCGCTACCTGCTCGGCATCGCCGTGGAGAAGAATAATCTTAAGATGGCCGAGTGGCTGCTATCGCACGGCGCAAATCCCAACGCCGCGCGAAAGCCGGGCTCGAAATTTCCGCATCGTTCGCTGCATGAAGAGGCGCTGCGGCAGGGCTTCACCGAAATGGCCGATTTGCTGGCGCGTTTCGGAGCGATTCCATCGGCGCCGACGCCGCCCGAAGGGGAAAAAGCATTTACGGCGGCATGTTTCCGGCTGGACCGCGAGGAAACGCGGGCAATTCTCGCAACGCATCCGGAGTACTTACGTTCTTCGACCGCGATGTTTGCGGCTGCGCAGCAGGATCGCGCGGACGTCGTAGCGTTCCTGCTTAACCTCGGCATGTCGATCGAAATTGAGGACGAACATAAACAGCGCCCGCTGCACGAGGCCGCGAGTCATAATTCGCTTCGCGTGGCGGCGCTTCTGATCGAGCGTGGGGCGGAGATTGATCCTGTAGAATCCAACTGGGGGGCAACCCCGCTCGGCTTTGCGATCTACGGACAAAAGACGCAAATGATCGAACTCCTTGGCCGCTTCAGTCGAGACCTCTGGGAGCTCACTAATTCAGGGCAGGTCGAGCGCTTGCGAGTACTGCTAAATGAGGAGCCCGATCTTGCGAGGATCGCGGGGAAGGGCGCCACGCCGCTCATGTGGCTGTCTGATGACGAAACTCGCGCAATCGAGATTGTCGAACTACTGCTTGCTCATGGGGCCGACCCGACGATCAAGGACAAGGAAGGGATGACGGCGGCAGATCACGCCGAGAGACGTGGGATGTATGATGCTGCCGCATTACTGCGCTCGAAGGCGGGGTGAGGGACTGAACTTGAGGTGAGCCTTGGCGCATGATTTCTCAAAAAAAGTGACACTACGCCATTTCAGTCGCACTCTCTTCTATTCAGTCGCGGCGGCTTTTGTAAATTTGCATCCACTTCTGGAAATCACACAGGCTCTAAGCTCGGAGAGGACCAGGCCAATGGCGCGCAGCCGACGGAACTACAGCGATTGGTGATTGAGATCTTCGCCACACGCCGATAAATAGATGAGCCAAGGCTGTGCTTTGCCCCGGCGCAGATCCTAGAAGGGCCAATGCGCGTTGTAAACATGTAAACATTTGAGCGGACAGGATAGAGTTGTAAACATGTTTACCGCCTGGCTACATCATTGACTGTGCGGGCGTTTGCGGCGAGGGGCCTGATTACGAAGAACGCCGAGATTGCCTTGCTTCGGCGATGCTTGTTTACATCCGCGCCTGATTAGTAAACCGGCTGGTGATCAATGAGTTAGCAAAAGATCGTTGGTTACAAGTTGCGGAGCTGAGGGACTCTATCTTGCTGAATCCGGGTAAGATTACGATGTTTACGGACAAGCCGGAAAACATCTCCTTCCGCGGTCGTTTGTATACAGCCGTTCTTGCGGGAAAAATAATTAATTGGCGGTAGTGAACTTTTGCAGGTCGTCAGGATCGATACCCAGTTTCTGAGCGACGAGCATCGCCTTATCGCGTTTATCCGGAGTGAGCAAGAATTTCCGAAGGCTGTTGTGTGTTCGTCGGTTCCTGGTTGGCGTGAGCCGACGAGCCTTCGATGAATCCGGTGATCGTCCGGGCGTGCTCGATGCTGGCTTTCTCGAACAACGCCCGGCGAGCCTCAGTCACGCGCGGCGTTGCCAGGGCTTCCCGATATGCCGCAACCATCAAAGCGTTTTGCTCTCGCTCCACTTCGACCAGTTGCGACCGTAGCGAAGCCTCAGCCTCAAGGACGGCGACCTTCATCAGCGAGTCGGGGGCGGAGTCGTACAGCTTCTTCCAAAGCATCGGTACGCCGACGATTGCGAGCGGGAGAACGTAAGAGGCGTACACACTCATCAACCATTTCATCGTCGGGTTATGCGTCGAGCCGAAAGCGAAATGGACGACGGACGTAATAGCCAGCAATCCCCAGATGATCCACGACGCCGCATTAGCTACGCTTCGTTGCTCTTCGCTGCGAAACCAATGTTGGCGTCCATAGACCAGAGCCAGGGCGGAGCCTTCGAGAAGGATTGTAGGCAGAAACGCGGCGACATTGACCCACGTCCGCCAGAGAAGGGAGTTAGCCATCCCTTTGCGCGTCAGGGCGTATGTCATTGTGCCAGTGACAACGACGCCCACGAGCATCATCAGCCAAGCGACAATCCCCCCGCCGATACCTCTCTTCTTTCCGGCGTCCTGCGCGATCTGGCGCATTTCCATTTGGTAATGATTCAGATTGTTCATCTCGGTTTCCTTCAAAATGTGAAGCCGAAACGATAGGATTCGCATCGCAGCATCTATCCATCGCTTCGGCGGTTGATTGATGTCAGGGCTGTCGGCGAGTGAACGTCGGCAGCCCGCTGCTTTTAGTTGTTCCTCTGCCGGTCGTATCTCACCTTCTCGCGTTCGATCCGGGCTAGCGTCTCTTCGCCGATGCTGATGGCTTCGCGCGTCCTCTGCTCGACACGATTCGCGCCGAGTCTCTTGATACGCGTCTTGCCGTCCTGGACGAGACGCCGCAGTTGAGAGACGGTCAGATTGCCTTGCAAAATCGAGGTGAGTAAGACGGCGATCTTGCGCTCACGTTCGGTCATTGTTGTTTTCCCTTTCTCTTCCTGATCCGCAGATTTGTGCTTCGGACCCGAAACACCCCGCCGATATCGTCGCATTCGATGGACGGGTTTCTAGCCAGCAACCAACGAAGCGACCTCATAACGAGATCAAGCGGCAATCTAGTCAATGCGGCGACGTCATCGGGCGTTACATAGTGAGGGGCGAAGTGATCGAGAGCGTATAACGTGCTGGACAGCGCGCTCCGATCCTGCTCGGCTCGATGCCTTAACATATCTTTTTTCTTCACGTCTCAATCCTCCGTTTCTTCGTACCAATCATCGTCATCTTCTTCGGGGATGTAATCGGCGTCGCTTGCGTCATCGCTGTAATCGTCGTCATCATCGGGGCTGGCTTCTGGTTCTTCCTTGAATTCACCAGCGTAGTACCGCGTGTAAAAATCGAGTGTTCCAGCAACCACGTCCCGCTGGTGTTTCAAATCTTCGATCTCTTTCTTGATCCCCGCCTCTTCAACGGCGCGCTCCACTACTCGATTTATCAGTGTTTTTCCTTTGCTCATTGGGTTTCTCCGTCTCGTTGTTTACTTCTGCTTGCGACCTTCAGGAATTCGCAAGCCATATGAGGCCCGCTTGAATCAATCGCATCGGGATGGCGTTGAATGATCGAATAGACCGCATTCCAGAATCCCTTAACGCATTCATCCCGGCTGAATCTGTGTCGGCGGGGGTCGAATCCGGGCTTGAAACTGCCTCGATTCGCGTGGCGTCGCTTTGTCTCTTCTTTCATCTCGCGCTCCCCCTTCTGTTGTCGGTTCGGTATAGCAGATGGCGAGCGCGCTATACTAGGCTGACGTTATCAAGTCAAAGAGATAACGTTGACGTAATTCTTGTGTTTGTATACTATTCGCGCTATATGAACAACCCAATGATTCAAATTAAGCTCAATGAAGCGCTTGAGAAGAAGGGGCGGACGGTCTATTGGCTGGCGAGGACGTCAGGCATTCCACACGTCACGCTCTGGAATCTCAGCAAGGTAGACACTCAACGGAGCATCAATCTCAACGTCCTAAGCCACATCTGCGCGGCGCTCGAATGCAAGCCGGGCGACCTGCTGGAATTCGTGCCGGACGCTGAGGACGAAGCGATTGCCTCTGTGGTCAAAGTGAAGGACGCCGCGACGAAAACCGCGAAGAAGAAAGGAGCGCGGGAAGGGAAGACCGGAGTGTCCAGAACTGGGAAAAAGTTGGCGAGATGACAACCGATCCGGGTATCAAGGCGGGTGCAAAAGAAAAGAGCGATCCGAAGACCGCTCTTAAGTAGTTGATTTCATTGAATGAGCCGTGCAGGACTCGAACCTGCGACCCACTGGTTAAAAGCCAGTTTCGGGGATTTTGAATAGAGTCCCAAAAGCTGCAAATACCTGAATCTAAACCTAAGTTCCACCTCGTGAGTAGTGCATAAAACTGAACAATCGGTTCTGGTGCAAATCTGATGATTATGGATAATCCTCGGAATGACCCAACTTCCTTCTGAGAAGCCTGAACTCTTCAAAGGCCGCCATTTCAATCATCTCCTGATCATTCAGGCCGTACGATGGTATGTCACATATCAATTGAGCTATCGCGACGTGTGCGATCTGATGACGGAGCGCGGCGTTACGGTCGTACATACCACCGTTTTGTGATGGGTCCAATGCTTCGTTCCCCCCTTCGAGAAAAAATGGAAGAACTACGCGCGCCCTGTCGGCTCATCCTGGAGAGTCGATGAAACCTATATCAAAGTGAAGGGTCAATGGCGCTACCTCTACCGCGCGGTCGATAAGCAAGGTCAGACAGTCGATTTCTTGCTAAGTAAGAATCGGGATCGAGCGGCTGCCGTACGCTTCTTCAAGAAAGCGGTCAGCAATCATGATGTCCCGGAGAAGATCACGCTCGACGGCAGTCAAGCGTCCCATCAAGCAGTCGCCGAATTGAAGGCCGAAGGCGTACTGCCCCCTCAAACGCTCGTCCGGACCAACAAGTACTTGAATAACATGATTGAGCAGGATCACCGGAAGGTGAAGCAGAGATGTTATCCGATGTTGGGGTTCAAGACGTTCGGGAATGCGGAAGTAACGTTGAGCGGGATCGAGTTGGCGAACAAAATCAAAAAAGGACAATTCGACACATCGGAGATCACCAGCCCAGGGGCCATGATCCTGCAGGTATGGGGAGCAATGCTTACCGCGTAAAGAGAAGTGGAAATAGGCTCGGTCTGTCTTCTCTCGAAAAAATGCACCAGAACCTGCTGTCCGTCTCCTTGGTCATCAGACACAGAGCGATGCTGATCTTCTGGCGCGCCTACGAGCAAAACAGTTCTCAAAGGCCGGACGAAACGCTATGAATTGGCCGTCGTCAGCGGCAATGATCACTTCTCCCTTTCCCTCTAAGACAAGACTTAGCAATTGGTTCTCACGGTTGGAGGATTCACGGCGCCAGCCCGATGCGCCGCACCAGGTCTGCGAACCTCGG
>Ga0209382_10009340_pt1 | contig 12282 bp, 14 predicted proteins | sample SoiMetdeltSBSDD5_FD_187599 | JGI IMG/M metagenome (GOLD analysis project Ga0209382, IMG submission 187599) | Bulk soil microbial communities from a Populus tree surrounding site in Tennessee, USA - Soil MetaG P. deltoides SBSDD5 (SPAdes) (version 2) | ecosystem: Environmental > Terrestrial >... | reverse complement strand
AGCGCCAAGCCTTCCGGCGCTACGCTGCGCTGCGCGCCTCCAGCCTTGGCGCTGCGTCCCCACAACCTAGAGGGTGGTCAACTCTTCGACGCCGATCCTGGTCAAATGTTCGGCGCCGTTTGACATCTAACGCACCCCTCCACTCGGCGCGCTGAGGATCAAGCCTAGATGCATGAGCGGGATCGTAGAACACCAACGAAATGTCGGTCGCCCGAAGATTCCAAAAAGTCACAAGGTCATGGAAGCTTCCGGCGCTTCCGACGTAGAAACCTGGATGCCGGCAATTGTTGGTCACCGCATAATGACGTTCCATGAACGCGCGCGAGAAGTTGGAGAGGACCCAGGCAGGCTGTGCCCGCACTGGAAGCGGTGCGTCGGGAGCAATGCGTTCGACGGTCGCACCCAGCGTGGTTTGCAGCAATGCCTGGTAGTCCATGCCGGATTCGGCAGTGGGCGGCACCGATCCGAGCATAATCCGCATGACGTCGGCGAGCGGATCATCGGCGTCCCACGTGTTGACAAAAACGGCAACGCGAGGGTCACGCACTCGTGACAGCTCGTCACGAAGCCGAACGACCGGATGGTAGATATCGACTAACAGGGGGCGTCGCGCCGCGGGAGTCCGGCGCTCGAATAGCTGCTCGTGCGCGAAGGGGTTCTCCAAATGAGGATGACGCGCTCCGAAGGCAAGGACTTCTGCGTCGTCGGTCAGCGCCCACAGAACATCAACGCGGAAAGCGAGACGAGCTTGTCAGCCAGCGTCGGGTCATCCACCGGGATTATCGGATTGTACCGACCGCCCCACATCGTATGCGAATATTCAAAGGCTCGTCTCAAGGACGCCATGTCGCCCGCTTTCAAGCACCAGCCAATGCGGACGGGCCGGTAGCGGATCGTGAGGCTAAGCGTGTTCATGCGTCACCAACACTACTATACCTCTCGACGAGGACGTCCTCGCGCAGAACAACAGACGTACGGCAATTCGATGTGTTCCCTTCTATTTCCAGGACCTTGAGCCACCAAGGCGTCCACCGGATGTACCGAAGGCGCCGCTGCGCGTGATCCGCGGCGGCAAGAGGCAGTTCATACTGGCCAAACGCACCCCCAGCAAGAAAGCTTGCGCCCCACATGGCCTGGGCTAATACCGCCAGCGCACGCAACGGTAGCCGTTCCAATCCCAGCCGGGCGGGCAGGCTCCATAGCGCCTTCCGCGGAAACCGTAGGGTTGATCACGATAGGCCCAACGGATGCAGCGTCCCGCCCGATAGTTAAAGTCCCAACCGTGCGGGCAGGCTCCATATCGGGCCGAGGCCATGGTCGACCCCGGTCGAGCGCTCTTCTCCCTCGCCGTCTTGGTTGGAGTAGGCATTGCCGCGATCGATGTGTGCGGAGACGTTGACTTCGTACTGAGCTCGACCGCCCTGGTCACATCAGCGATGGCGTTCCTATAGTCACCCTTGTTCGTGTAGGCGATGCCGCGGCTGTTGTAAGCATTGACATACGTGGGATCGATCTCGATGGCTTTGGTGTAGTCCGCAATCGCGTGATCGTACTCGTTCTTGCTGGCGTAGGCGGTACCGCGCCTATGATAGACGATCGCCAGTATAATTCTCTGGCTCAAACCCGGACGGCCATTGATAACCTCAGTACAGCCGCGAATGATGCGATCTACATCGCTGCTGAAACAGTCCTCTCTGTCATTTGCTATGCCAGGCCCCGACAAGGCCAGAAAGGCCACGCTCGCCGATAAGAGCAACATCCTGCGCATAGGCTTCCCCCAGCGCTGTGATGTATCCAAGCACAGGCATATCACTCGGCGCCGGTGAGAATGTGGCGACGCAGGACGAGGGGGCTTTGTTGATCTCCTCACGGGCGATTTTCAAGTGCGAAGCCTGAACGTTGGGGTTTCTCAACAGGCCCTCAGTGTTGAGGCCAACCTCCGCAATCGTGAGGAACGCCGCTGGACTGCTGCGCTGCACGCGCTGCGGAGCACGGGGGGATGTTGCTGGCCGGTGCCCTATGATACGCGGGGCAGGAGTTAAACAGAACCCGCGGGCCGCGTCCGAGCGTTGCGAACGCGGCCCCAACTTTGAGGGTCGAGCCTTGACCGAACTCTGGCCGGGCAGCCCAAAAAGCGGGGCGGCGCATGGCTCGCTTCGACACGGACCTCAGATAGGAGGCCACCACCGTCCTGCCGGAGACCCGCTGCGCGGTGAGAGGTCTGCCTTAGGCGGGCTATTGCTCAAGGCTGTCGAGCAGGGCGTGCCACCTCGCGGCTTCGAACGTTTGCCCCGGAGAGTATGAATGAGTGTCGAGACCAGCCTGCCGTTCCGTGGCCTCTTCCGCCTCGGCCGATGCACGCAGGCCCTCGGGCGCATGCTTGGCGCTTACGAGCACCAGGAGGCCCACAACGACGAGGATTGCCAATACGCCACTCATGGCGTCTTGTACATTGCTGCAATTAAGGCTCTGTGAATGAAAGTGCCAAAAAGACGTCCCGCTTTGGCACCGCCGACTTCAATCGAATTCAGACACTCAAAGATCTTGCTGCGCCCCTTCCTCATGGGCGAGCTTTCTATGTGGTGGTCTCGATCCGGCGATCCGGAAGGAGCCACATTAAGGCAACCAGCACATAGATCGTGTAGGAAATCCAAGGGATGAAGAAGGCAAATACGATGGCGGCGGCGTACAGGACCGGAGAGATTTTGCCCTTGAAGTCGTCTTTGCCAATCGCTCGCGCCAGATGGCTGTCCCAGCCGTGGCTTCGGATGATGGCGCGCTGAAGGATGTAATAGGCGATGGCGGGCATCAGCAGGGCGACGCCGTAGAGCGCCGTCGGATGGCGTGCGAAGTTGTTCTCGCCCATCCAACCAGTCGCAAATGGAATGAGCGACAGCCAGAACAAGAGGTGCGTGTTAGCCCACAGGATCCTGCCGTCGACCCTAGACACCGTGTGCAGCAGGTGATGATGGTTGTTCCAGTAGATCGCGATGTAGACGAAGCTCAGAACGTAGCTCAGAAACACTGGCAGCAGCTTCGCGAGGGCCGACCAATCGGCACCGTGAGGAACCTTCAGCTCGAGAACCATAATCGTGATGATGATTGCGATGACCCCATCGCTGAATGCGGCCAGGCGTTCCTTTGGCATAGTTCAGCCTCCTGCTTCCGTCCAACCCATGACAGAGGCCGGCGACGCGTGGCAAGGTCTCCCTTGGTCGTCATAAGGGAGGACGTCACCTGCACACAATCATAGTCATCGCCGGAGGCCTCGCCTTGCTTGTTGCTTGCCTGATTGCAGGTCACTTCGCCGCCACCGTCTCAAGAGGTGCGCTCGCATTCCTGCCGCTTTGGTTCATCGGTGCAGGGGTCAATATGTGGATTGGCGTGACGCGGGCGGGCTACCCCATCTCCGCTGAGTTGCCAATTTTCCTGCTTGTGTTCGGCGTGCCCGCCGCACTTGCTCTGGGTGCGTGGCGGTATTTTAGTTAGTTACATTTTAGTTAGTTACAGGACGTATAGAAAACCCCAAGAAAATAGAGCAGACTCTATGTCTGCTGGATTTCTGCTTGGGTTCACGCGCTGAAGCTACCCAGGTGCCGGCAGTGCAGGGCCGGTCCTTTGTCGAGGCGTACCGAAAACGTCACGGTCGAGATCCGAGCTTCAGTGAGGTGCGCAACACCCTGAGGCTGCCGCCCTCCACCGCCTCGGTCTACTTGCGCAAGGCCTTGGCCAGATATTTAACGCTAGCCGCGGTCCTGCCTGTTCGCTGCAGCGCAGCGGATGGTCCGCTTTCTGAGGTGCTGCTGCCGTGGCTCAGAGGGCTCCTCCCACCGTTTTTGACCCCAAGCAGACTTCATGCAATCGCGGACGCGTCAGTTCAACCCTTCTCCTCGAACTGCGGCTGCCACCGCAGCAGATAGGCCTGCACGCGCCTCACGACCAACGACAATGCAATACCGACAATCATCATCACGAAGATGGCAACCATCATCTCAGCGGCGTTCGCACGTGCTTCTGCTTCGATGATCAGCTTGCCGAGCCCACGCTCGGCGCCGATGAACTCGCCGACGATGACGCCGATCAGGGCAAATGACACAGCGGGCGTCAGCGACGCGAACACCCAGGCTAGCGCCGAGGGAATGACGACGGTCCTGAGCACAGTGAGCTCGTTAGCGCCGAGCAGTCGTGCCGCGGCGATTTGGTCGCGGTCGACCGAGCGGGTGCCCTCGAACGTATTGAAGAACACCACGAAGAATACAACGATCCCGGCCGTTACGACCTTCGATAGGTCGCCGAGCCCGAAGATGAGGATGATGAGAGGGACGAGCGCGATGCGCGGGATGGAGTTCATGGCAACGATGTAGGGCTCGAAAATCTGCGACAGGTACTCCGAGCGGCCAAGCGTGAGACCTGTCACGATGCCCAGGCTCGTGCCCCACAGGAAGCCCCACCACATGTTCTTGAGGGTGACGAGCGTCGCCAGCCAAAGGTTGTTCGGGTTCTCGTCGAAGCATGCCAAGAAGCCCGCCCTATCAGCGAAGCAGCCCAGCTTCAGAAAACTTGCCCAAATTGCGGTCGGCTTGGATATGAAATAGGGATCAAGGATCTTTGGTACCCAGGGCTTGGGCAGAAACGCCCTGCAAACGTCGAAGCCCCACTGCCAGATCGAGAGCGTGACCAGCAGGATCGCAAGCTGCCAGAACAGGATGGCGGCACGGGAATGGCGCATCGACCGCTCCGTGCTTCGTCATTCGGCCTTCGTGCGCCGGAACTCTTCGCCCAGCGCGTGCCAGATGTGGGAATAGAGTCGACCGAACTCTGGTGTCTCGCGAAGGGACACGGCATCACGCGGGCGCGGAAAGGGCACCTCGAAATCCTCCTTCAGTCGACCGGGGCGCGCCGAAAGCAGGATGATCCGGCTCGATAGGGTCAGAGCTTCACCAAGATCGTGCGTGACGAATAGTACGGTCTGCCGCTCACGCTCCCAGATCTCGAGCAAGGTCTTATGCATCTCGAGCTTGGTATGCGTGTCGAGGGCGCCGAAAGGCTCGTCCATCAGAAGGATTTCAGGTTCCATGATAAGCGTGCGCATGAGCGCAACGCGCTGACGCATTCCGCCAGAGAGCATGCGCGGGAAGCTCCTGTCGAAGCCAGCCAATCCGGCGACCTCGATGGCACGCTTCACCCGCTCTTGGCGCTCTGGTCTCGGCACGCCAGCGATCTCCAGCCCGTAACCAATGTTTGCCTCGACTGTTCGCCAAGGGAACACAGTATCGCGCTGAAAGACATAACCCACCTTGCGGTTCACGTACCCATACCGCACCTCGTCGTCGTCGAGGCGAACCAACCCACGCGTACGGTCGAGGAGGCCGGCGACGATATTAAGAATGGTCGATTTGCCGCAGCCCGATGGGCCGAGCAGGGCGACAAACTCGCCCTGCTCAACCCCGAACGAGACGTCCTCGACCGCATTGACTTCCGTGCCGACCGTTCGATAGCGCATGTCGAGGTGCGCAACGCCGATGCGCACCCGTGCGGTCGGTGGTGCGACGACTTGGGGTTCACCAGTTGTCGCGCGAATCCCTTTGGTAGCGACTTGTGATGGTTCAGCCGCGCTCACTTGAATTTCGCCTGCGCGGTATCGAGGAAGCCCATCTCCACGAGATCCTCGTACTTGGACTCAGGGATATCCGATCCCTTGCGATACCAGACCTTGCCACCCCGGTCGAACGACGCCTTGTCGATGCGCCCGTCATAGGTCCAGGTTGCCTTGTCGAACCCCATCTCGACCTTGACGGCGACCGGATCAACTCCGGCGAAGTGCTTCTCGCCGACCAGCTTGTAAACTTCGTCGATCGGAGTCGCCTTCACCCACTTCATCGCCTGATACATCGCGTTGACGAAGGACTGCACCAGCGCCTTCTTGTCCTGCGCCGTCTCCTCGAGCGTATAGAGGACAAGCACGGGGACAGTGCCGCCAAACGCATCCACGAACACGCCGGGCTTAGAGGTATCGTAGATCACCTTGCCGAAGCCCTTGTCCTCGCATTCGATGACCCATCCGGGAACGGCCATTATTGCGTCGAACTGCTTGGTTTCGAGGCCCGGGAACATCGTCTTCGGCCCGCCGCCCGCGACCCAGTTGAGCCTGTCGCCCAGCTTCTTAGACTCGAACACATAGGTTCCATACATCCAGGTCCCCGAGCCAATCGCCGTCGCGGCGACAATCGGCTTGGAGCCATCAGGCCGCTTATAGTCGGCGAGCTTCTCGACCGTCGTGATGCCGGAGTCGTGGAGGTCCTTTCTCACTACGATGTTGGAGATGGAGGCGATCATCTGCGTCGCCATGATGATCTTGCATTTCTTGCCGCGCGTGGAGAGCTGCAGCGGGTGGCTCGCGTCGCCATGCGCGAACAGGGCCTGGTCGGCTGCCAGCGCCTGCCGTCCATGCGTACCGGCATTGCCGAGCACGAGCTTGAAGTCCAGTCCTTCTGATTTGAAGAGCCCTTTGGCCTCCGCGATCATGCCGAGCGAATAGACGGCCGTCGCAGGGCCGAACGCCAATGTTGCGGTTGCCGATTGGGCGCGGGCAATCGATGGCAGCAGCCCGGCGCCCAGCGTTGCGGAGCCGGCGATCAGTGTCCGGCGTCGCGTGATGTTCATAGGATCCTCCCTTGGTTTTCGATTGTGTGTCTGAACCGCGCCGGGGCGACGCGAGAAGCAAACGTCATTCTCGCAGGCCGATGGTCCCGGCTTCAGCAAGCGCGCCAATATCGGCCTGCCCATAACCGATGTCGGCCAGCACCTCGCGCGTATGCTCGCCGATGCGCGGGGGATCACGATAGTTCTGCAGTCGCTCACCGTCGATCGAAACGGGCAGCGCAGGCGTCTTGGCGCACCGGCCGTCCGGTAACCGGATGCCGATCAGACCCCCGGACTGCGCGAGATGCGGGTCGTCGACCAGGTCCCCCGGACGGTTCACGGGAGCGAACGGCAGTCGCAGCTCTTCGAGCACTTGCGCCAGTTCGGCCGCTGGCCACTGGCGGAAGATGGCGGCAATCTCGGGGATCAACCATGTGCGCTGGTCGACACGCCCCTGGTTGGTGGCGAGCCGCGGATCGCTCTGCCATTCCTCGCGTCCAAAGGCGCGGCAGAAAGCGCTCCAGTGTTCCTCGCCGACAATCGTGGCGAACAGTTTGCTGCCGTCCTTGGTCTCGAAAAGGTCATACACAGGCCAAGGGCTGTCCTTGACCGAATAAGGAACGGACTGTGTTCCTGTCACCGCTTCGAACATCATGGCCTGTCCCATCAGGAACACGTTGTTCTCGAACAGCGCACTTTGGATGTGCCGTCCGCGACCAGTGAGCTTTCGTTCCATCAACGCGGCCTGGATGGCGATCACAGCAAACATGCCGCCCATCACATCGTTCACCGAGGCGCCGGCACGCATCGGACGATTGGGCAGACCCGTCATGTAGGCAAGGCCGCCCATCATCTGAACGACTTCGTCGAGCGCCAGCCGATGCTCGTAAGGGCCCGGCAGATAACCCTTAAGCGAGCAGTAGATGACCTGCGGTGCGAAGGCGGCCACGCTTGCATAATCGAGGCCGAACCGCCCAAGCAGCCCCGGCCGGAAGTTCTCGATCAGAACATCAGCCGTGCCGATAAGCCGTCGCGCCACATCCTGCCCGGCCGGCGTGGTCGTATCCAGCGCGAAGCTGCGCTTGTTGCGGCAGTAGTTGGCAAAGAAGCCGGCGGCGGGGCCCTTGAAGAAGCGAGTGCGATCGCCTTTCGGAGGTTCGACTTTGATGACATCCGCGCCGAGGTCGCCCAGGATGAGGCCGCAGGTTGGCCCCATGACCATCTGGCTAAATTCGACGACCCTCACCCCCGCAAGCGGGCCGAATCTCGCTGGCCATCGCCGGTCTGCTTGAACCTCGGTCACGCGCAACCCTTCCCAACGGATTGTATTTCCTTTACAGGAAGGACAATTGCCCGCCTCTTGTCAATCTGATCGTCGTGGTGCCGTTGCTCGCGTGCTAAGGCGGCTGACATTGGAAGCAAAAGAATGACCACGCAGAGAGCCAAGCAGGTCGCAGCTCAAATACTAGCCGTCGCTCGGCGCGAAGGACTGGAGGCCGGCGCACGTCTTGTAGAGCAGCGCTTTGCCGACGCGCTCGATGTATCGCGTGCGCCGGTGCGCGCCGGGCTCAAGGTCTTGGCCGACACAGGTTTCGCCACTGCCGAGCGCAACTGCGGCTACGTCCTGACGAAGAGTCCCACATCGAAGCCCGCTAAAACAGCTGTCGTCATGTCTGACGATATCGAGCTATGCTATCGACAGATCGCCGACGATCGCTTCGAGGGTCGCCTTCCGGAGGCGATCACAGAGGCGGAGCTTTTGCGACGATATCCGTTGACACGAGCCCAGCTCCTGCGCGTTCTCGACCGGATTGCCAGCGAGGGGTGGGTCGCGCGACTTCCGGGCTACGGCTGGCGCTTTGCCGAGACATTGTCGGACGCAGATGCCTACGCCAAGGCCTCTGCCTTCCGCGCCGTGATTGAGCCTGCCGCTCTGTCCGAGCGCGGCTATCGTCTGGAACCGACGGTCCTCGACAAGCTTCGCCGTCACGAGCATCACATGTACGATCGCGGCCTCGCGTCGCTCACCATGGGCGAGATATTTCAGGCCGGCTGCACGTTCCACGAGGAGATCGCTCGCGGCGCCGGGAACCCCTTCTACGTCGATGCTCTGAAGCGGGTAAATGCTATCCGCCGGCTGTTCGCCTACCACACCTTCGCAGACCATGAGGGCATGCGTCGACACATTCGCGATCACCTGCGGCTACTGGACCTGATCGAAGAAGGGCGCATAACAGATGCCGCGATGCTCATGAAGCGGCACCTTGCACGGTCACCCAAGGTGCAACTTGGATAGCGATGTTCTGTTGTGGCCAACAAGCGAGTGCTCGATGACGTCCGCCAGTGGCACGACTCTGAAGTTCTCGCATGTGCAGCGATTTAGGCAGCTTTTCTGGGGTCGAGCTGACGTGCAGTCAGCATCGCGGGATCGGCAAGTTCTGACCAAGAAGAGACGTGACTCAGGCGCTCATTCTTCGCAGCACTGCGAATTGCGACGGCTAGCCTAGCGTCGCCTTTTGGACAGGCTTCGAGAGATTTTCTTGGGAAGCGAACCACTACTTTACTGAGCTGCCGGTTCCCCCGCCCATCCCCCGTTCAGGGGAAGCATTTCGTCTTGTTGCAGCGCGCACAGGCAGTGCTACAAAGTTGCGTGCGGGCGGAGAGGCAAAATGTACAGTTCAATTTCCACCCGGCGCGGCGTCGGGCTCGACGGACTCTTCCAATGCGGTGACCACGTCTGTCACTTCTATCACTCGGCCGACGACCTCGGCGAAGTCCTCGTCCCCTACTTCAAAGCGGGCCTGGAGCGCAACGAGCGCTGCTTATGGGTCACCGCCCACCCCTACGGAAAAGATAGAGCAGCCAGCGAGATGCGCGTGGCTATGCCGGACTTCGACCGGAGGACTGCCGCTGGCCAGATACAGATTTTCGGTGAGGACGAGTGGTACGCGACGCTCGCAGCACAGAGCACCGCCGAGAAGGTCCAGTGCTGGTTGTCACAAAAGGACGAAGCTTTGGCACTGGGGTACGCGGGTCTTCGCGGCAGCGGCAACACATCGTTTCTGGACGAAGGCAGCTGGGATGATTTCCTGATCTACGAGCGGGCCGTCGATGAAGCTTTTAGAGATCAGCGCATCCTCGCGCTGTGCAGCTACCCCGTTAACGGGTGCTCAGCAAACGCGATGCTCGACGTCACGCATTGCCACGGGCAGGGCCTTGCGAAGCGCCACGGCCATTGGGATCTGATCGAAGTCAGAGGCGACGATCGCGCAGCCTCGGCCGGGGAGCATGATCAGCACGAGACTTCAGCGCTGCAGGGAGCAGACCTTCGACAGGTCATCGAAGATCAACTTGCCATACTGATTGGGGCGTTTCCCGAGCGTATTTCGCTGACTGGCGCCCACGTCCAGCTTTCACCTTCGCAAGCGGCCAAACTCGCAGTCTTGCTCAGTGAGCTCGCCGCGAACGCGGCGAGCTACGGCGCGCTTTCCTCATCCCAAGGTAAGGTCGACGTACAATGGCGCCTCGTCATCAATGGCTCAGGCTGCCTTCACATCAAGTGGACCGAGAAAGGGATGGCTGGCCTAACTATCCCCAACAAGATCGGGCGAGGGACACAGCTACTCGCCCGCACCGTCGAGAACTGCGTGCGTGTTTTTCACACCACTGGCATGGTGTGCACATTCGAGCTGGATTGCACTGCTCCAGCGAGAACAAAACCGCTAGTGTAGTCCACAGAATTTCCATTTGACCGCAAACAGTCAGGTTGCGGCCATGAGGCGACATGACAGATCCATCTACGTGGGCCAGGGCTAGGGCAAGTCATTGAGGACTTCGGTCGGTCGTCGATTCATACCTTTCGGAAAGCCACCCGCCATTCAATTGGCTCCCCATCGACAGTCTCCGCAATGCGATCCAGCTTTAGGATGTCGGTCCCCGCCGCAATCCCGAGATGCAATGCGACATCGTTGGAAGCTCGGACCATGCTGATGCGTTCAGAAGCCCGCCCAAGTGAGATCCCATAACGCTGAGCAAGCTCGATGATGTCTGGAACGTCGCTGCCATTGGCGGTCAAACCAGGAAATTTGTCCAGCACCAATACGACCTCTTCAAACGCGATAGGGCTATCCGGCGCGTCATATAGGACGCGCGTCATTCTCAGAACGCGCCCTTGGGGCGAGTTCAGTGCCAGTTTCGCCCACTCAACGAGGTTCGCGGTTTCGGCGGCCTGTGCAATCACAACATGCTGCACGAGTTTCTCCCAAGTCGGAGATCACGCCGTCGTGCATCCCCAGGTACGCAACACGAGGTCAGGTGGACCTAACAGGGCACGCCTGATGCTCAGTAATCTTTGCTATACTAACTGTCTGCAACGCAGCTGCACTAATCTAGATTAGTGCGAGCGTACGCCGAGTCGACTGAGTGATACCTGATCCGGAGCACGATGGAAGACATCAATGATTTGGCTAGGAAAATGATTAGGGATCAGGTGGCGCGACGTAGGCACCACGCCAAGCTTGAGCGGAGCGGAACCGCGGTTCGACAGTGTGCTCGCCAAGAAGTTGAACACCTTCGTCACCTTGTCTTCTCAGGAGTTGAAGTGCCTGGCGGACGTGAAGTCCAACGCGATTAGCGTCACTGAAGCGTTGAGCGCGGCTGCCTCACTCCTTTCCATGTTGAATCACGGGGTGATGGTTGATTCCGGCAAGTGCAATGACTGCTGTGGCACGACGCGGAAGTTCTCGCTGGTGCAACAACTTCGGCAGCTATCAGGGGTACAAGAGGCGTGGTAGACGCGTCGGCTCCGGGACCGCCTTTGACCCAGACCGGTCTTCGGCAAACTGCCACCTACGCGAAGCGGCGACTTCAGCTGTGTCCGGCAGAAGCGGACATGAAGGACCTTTCGCCACGCCGCTTGGGACCATCAGCGTTGGCACAACTCCCTCTCAAGCCACTTGACCTTCCCCTCGATGGGAACCATTTTTCTAAGGACCATCGGATTGCCCAGTTTTGTGCTAGAAAACCCGGATGCGTGGTGGACACCTCCTTTCGCGCCTGTTGATGGCCGTGACCCTTGTGGTCGCTGTCCTTACTTTCGCGCCCCCGGGTGCCCAGGCGCACGCGGGTCACAGCCACGGTGTGCATCAGGCCACATACGCCGCAGAACCCGTTATCGAACCGACTGCAGTCGCGCGGGTTCTAGAGATTGCGCCGAGCGCAGGGCAAGATGAACTGACCATTGGTCCGAACAGGGGCGAATCAGGGTCGCTTCTAAGCATCCACGGGTCGAAGACTCCACAAAGCTGTCCGGGTGGATGCTGCCATTCTCCGGGAACCGGCTGCTGCGCGGCCTGGTTTTCGGCACCCCTTGAAATTGTTGTTCCCGCCCTTGACCGCTCGCCCTTCGACGTTGCGGTCATTGGAGGAGCCGGCATTACGCCCGGCGCGTTACCAGAACCACCCAAGTCGTTGGTCTGATCGAGGCGCGGAACTCCTCCGCGCCGCTAACCGCATTTTGCGGCGACGGAACACGCGCGTTCCCAGCAATCGACCAAAGGCTTTGCCATGACTTTCGTCTTTTCGCTCTTCCGATCGACGCTCATCGCCATGGTGTTTATGGCTGGTAGCGTGGCGGCGCAC
>Ga0209382_10009339_pt1 | contig 12283 bp, 8 predicted proteins | sample SoiMetdeltSBSDD5_FD_187599 | JGI IMG/M metagenome (GOLD analysis project Ga0209382, IMG submission 187599) | Bulk soil microbial communities from a Populus tree surrounding site in Tennessee, USA - Soil MetaG P. deltoides SBSDD5 (SPAdes) (version 2) | ecosystem: Environmental > Terrestrial >... | reverse complement strand
GCGTTCCGGCGACCGTGTTCGGATCAATGCTCAACTAATCGATGCCCTCAACGGGGGTCATGTGTGGGCGGATCGCTTCGACGGCTCGCTCGCTGATGTCTTTGTCCTGCAGGACAAAGTGACGAATACCACTGCCGATGCTCTAGCGCTCAGGTTGACCGCTACACAGCAGGCGTCGCTCGCTCAAAATGAAACCAGCGATCCAGCAGCCTACGAAGCATTTCTGCGCGGTTGGGAACATTACCGGCGCACCACCCATGAGGATGATGCCAAGGCGATTCCCCATCTGGAGGAAGCGATCAGGCTTGATCCGAACTATTCCCGTGCCTACGCTGCGCTGGCCCTGGTTTATATTAGAAGTTACGGGTGGGGGTGGGCCGGCAGCTTGGGACTTACCGGGCGTGAGGCGCGCGTCAGGGCAACGCAGAACGTCGAAAAGGCACTCAAACGACCGACTGCCTTGGCCCATCAGGCCGCTGGATACATCCTGCTCGACAGTCTATCACCCAACGAAGCGCTTGCCGAGTTCAAGGAAGCCATTGCTCTTGATCCAAGTGACTCCTGGAGCTACGCGTTGGCGGCATTTGCTTTGACTATCGCCGACCGGTCAGCCGAGGCGATCCCGTATATCAACGCAGCCATACGCCTTGATCCGCGACCGCCCGCGTTATTCCTGTACTATCTTGGAATGGCCCAGTTCACTATGGAGCAATACGAGGACGCAGCAGCATCATTGCAAAGCGCGACGCGGCTCAATCCAGATGATGAGTTTTCGTTTCTCGCTCTTGCTGCGACCTATGGATATCTCGGCCAAAAGCAAGACGCAAAAGCCGCTATCGCCCGCTACAACGCGCTTGAAGTCACGCAAGGTGGTATTCCAGCCACGGTAAACAACTGGGTGGCTGGATTTTACTACCTCTACGGAAGCCCCCAATACCGGCGACTCAGGGCGGGCCTCCGCTTGGCCGGTGTGCCGGAGTATCTGTCGAATGGAGAGTTTGCCGATCAGAATAGGCTCACCGCCGACGAAGTGCGCTCGCTCATGTTCGGCCACCGGCTACACGGAAAATCGAAGGCAGGACGCTTTATAGAAAGTGTGGAACGGGCTGCAATCTTCACAACTGACGGTGTTGTCTCAATGTCCGGCGACTGGGTATCGGGTATATTGCCGCTGACAGACGGTATCGCTCGGTTCAAAGGTAACGAACTGTGCACGCAGTTTGGTTCGCAAATTTATTGTGGTGCCGTGCTGCGTAATCCGGGCGGAACGAGGGCGAAGGAAAACGAGTTCATTTGGCATACTAGTGAGGCATTCACGTTCTCGCAGGTGGAATGAGCTTGCTATGATATTGACGTTCATTCAGCCTTCGCTGCGTCACGCAGTGCCGAGCGATAAATGTTCTGCCGTCGTTTTGCGCGTCTAATAAAATGACGGTGACCGGCTCTACCTGAGGCGCCTGCGATTGAGGTGTTGGAAGCGGGCGCAGATAACTTCCGAGAGGCTACATCGGCCGAATGTCCGGTTAGGGTCAGAGTCGGACATTCCTATCACCCGCCACTTCCCGCTTGGGTCAATAGCGGCGGTAGAAACGCTTAGGCGGCGAGCCTGTTCGCCCCCAAAAGCGGAAAAATGCGGGCGAAGTTAATGGGCCTGCTTCGTGCCAGAAGCAGCCATCCCCGTACTGGCCGGCTTAAGACAACCCTTCTCAACAAAAGGAAGGGCGCGTAACTTGAGCGTGGCATGAAGTTTGTGGCGATTAGTTGCAAAGCTGGGGATATTATGAGCCTCAAGGAACTGACTGCTCTTGTCAAAACGGAAAGGATCTCACGCCGCGAGTTCGTTCAACTATCAATTGCAGCTGGCGTTAGTGCGGCAGCAGGCTTGTCCTCATTCGCCAAGATCCTTCGGGCTGCGCCCAAAAGGGGAGGATATTTCCGAGCTGCCATCGGTCATGGCAGTACCACTGATATGCTTGACCCCGCGACGTGGAACAACTCCTTCGACGGCGATCTTGGCCAGGGAATTTACGGCAACACGCTTCTCGCAATTAATCTCAAGAACGATGCTGTTGCGGATTTGGTTGAGAGCTACGAAGGTACGAGCGGACTAAAGGTGTGGGTGTTCAGGCTTAGAAAGGGTATCACCTTTCACAATGGAAAGAGCTTGACTGCCGAAGACGTGGTTGCCAGTTTCAATCACCATCGCGGGTCGAATTCCAAATCCGTCGTAAAGTCCCTCCTGACGAATATCGACAGTATTACAGCTGACGGCAAATACTCAGTGGTTTTTACGTTGAAGAATGGTTATGCCGATTTTCCGTTTACGGTTACCGACTATCATTTGCCAATTTTGCCCTCGAAGGATGGCGTTGCAGATTGGCAGAATGGTATCGGCACAGGTCCTTTCATGCTCGAGGCGTTCGAGTCCGGCGTTCGCATAAAGGCCAAGCGTAACCCAAACTACCACGCTGATGTTTTCTTTGATGAGGTCGAAGCACTTTCGATTGTCGATGTAACAGCGCGGACCAACGCACTACTGGCGGGGGAAGTCGACTACATTGATCGCTGCGATCTGAAAACGGTCGCGTTGCTAGAGAAGGTTCCCGAAGTCGAAGTGGACAGCACCACCGGTTTTGCTCACTACGTTGCTCCCATGAACGTAACTCAGGCACCGTTTGACAACGTCGATGTCCGTACTGCTCTGAAATGGGCGATAGACCGCCAGGAAATCGTAGACAAGGTGCTCCTCGGCCACGGTAGACCGGGGAATGACGATCCGATTGCGCCCACACTCAAGTTTGCGACCAATCCTCAGCCGGTATTCTCCTACGATCCCGACAAGGCCAGATATCATCTCAAGAGGGCGGGGTTCTCTACTCTGAAGATTGACCTTTCGACTGCAGAGGCGGCCTTCTCCGGGGCAATCGACACTGCTGTGCTCATGAAGGCGCAAGCAAAGTCGGCCGGAATAGAGATCAATGTTATCCGCGAAGCCGACGACAGCTATGGGGATAGTGTCTGGATGAAGAAACCATGGTGCATGTCATATTGGTTCGGCCGACCCGCAGTCGATTTAACGATGTCACTTTCATATGCGGCAGATGCAGCCTGGAACGATACATTCTGGAAGAATCCTCGCTTCAACGAACTCTTGATCCAAGCCCGAGCCGAGACCGATGAAGCCACACGAGCGTCGATGTATTCCGAGATGCAGCAGATCCTCCATGACGATGGCGGAGTCATTGTGTTGATGTTCAACGACTATGTCACAGCACATAGCGCGCGGGTTGCTCATGGCAGTTTGAACTGTAACTACGACCATGACGGTGGGAAAATGTACAGCCGATGGTGGCTCGCCTAGTTCAGATAGCAAGAAGTCTCGTTGGAGACGCTGATGAAACGCCGGCTTGCTGCCATACTCATCTCCGACGTCGTCGGCTATGCGCGCCTTATGGAAGCGGACGAGGCAGGCACTCTTTCAGTCCTGAGTGAGCGGCACAAGAAAATTGTGGAACCATTGGTTCGAGCCCATTCGGGTCGGATCATAAAGCTCGTCGGCGACGGCACGGTCGTTGAATTCACAAGCGCTGTCAGTGCGGTGGCTTGCGCTCTCCTGATTCAAAAACAAATGGAGGTGGCCAATGAAGGGACACGCGAGCAAGCCCACATCGTTCTAAGAATCGGCATCAATCTCGGCGAAGTCATCGACGAAGGTGGCGACATTTTTGGCAATGGGGTGAACATCGCTGCACGTCTAGAATCATTAGCAGGACCTGGCGGTATTTGCATTTCCGGCAAGGTGTACGACGAAGTCCAGGGAAAGCTAGACTTGAGCGTTAGAGACATGGGCACGGTTCAGCTGAAGAACATTGCCAAGCCGGTGACGGCCATACATTTATCGCTGCCTAGCGAAAGGAAGATCCCCAGAACGGTGCGAAGCCCGACGCCCGATATGCCATCGATTGCAGTCTTGCCCTTTGCCAATATGTCGAGCGATCCGGAGCAGGACTATCTCTCGGATGGTATCTGTGAGGACATTATCACTGAGTTGTCCCGCTTTAGGGACCTTCTTGTGATCGCGCGCAATTCATCTTTCGCCTACAAGGGAAAATCAGTCGATATCAAGAATGTGGCCCAGGAATTGGGGGTCCGCTACGTACTCGAGGGCAGCGTTCGTCGAGCTGCCAACCAGGTTCGTATTACCGCACAGCTCATCGACAGTGATATGGGGAGTCATGTTTGGGGCGAGAGGTATGATCGCAACCTGGAAGAAATTCTGGCCCTGCAGGACGACATTACGCGTCAGGTCGTAGGAAGCATTGCGCCGCAAATTGAACTTGCCGAGCTCAAGCGAAGTCGAAAGTTAGATGGGTCGAATTTGTCCGCATATCAGACAGCTCTAAAAGCGCAGGCTCTACTGTACGATGCAGTACATGCCGGAGATCCGACGGCTCTCAATGAGGCAATTTCCCTTGCAGGAGATGCCCTTAGGTTGGACCCACGAAGTAGTCACGCGCTTTGGACTCAAGGTTTGGCCTATGGCTATCAACATCTTTACCGGTGGGGGCCCGATCCTGATGGTGCCCTCAGCTTGGCCGCTGTCGTTGCCGACAACCTAATCGGAACCGACCCATCAAACGCGAGAGGATATCTGGTCCGAGCCTGGGTTCAGCAATTTAGAAAGAATCATGATGCAGCATTGATAGACTACCGCCGCGCCATTGATCTCAATCCGAACTTTGCAATTGGTCTGTTCACAATGGCGTGGGGCGAGGCGGTCGCTGGTATGTCGACAGCCGCAAAAGACCATGCGCTGTTGGCTCTGCGCCTCAGTCCGCGTGACACGAATATGTGGCTGGGGGAGGCCTATCTCGCCCTAACGCAAGCGACCTTCGCAGAGCGTGAATTTGAAGAGGCACGTAAATGGGCCAAGCTTGCGATTCAAACTGGCCCGAAGGCACCAATTCGCCGAGCGATTATGATGGCTTGTTGTGGTCATCTGGGGGATCTTGGAATGGTTGAAGAGCATGCACATGCCCTTCGCGAGTTTGCACCGAACTTCCTAGTAGATCTGTTCGCAGGTGCGATCGAAATATACAGAAACCCGGAACACTATGAGCTCATCATCGACGGGTTGCGCAAGGCGGGCGTCGTGCGGTCTTTGTAGGGAGGCGCAACTGTGCGAATCACGAGACAGGGGGATCTATCAGCAGGCTGGCCAGCAGCCTGAACGACTGACTAAAAGAGATGAGGATCTAAATGTCCGCTTTGGGTCATAAGCGGACCCAGTGACGATGTTCATTGAATGTCCGCTTAGCCCTCAAAACCAGACATCATGGCAAGTGTCTGGCATGTCGCCTTAGTGCCAGAAGCAGACACCGGTTTTGATAAGTGGGTGGTGTGAAGCAAGTCTTAGCGGCACCTGGAGCTCAGGTTACGTTATACAACTGTCATGAATTGGCGTTTTGTAGAAATATGTCAGAACGCATATTCACAGTGCTCTTTCTCTGCACCGGCAACTCGGCCCGTTCGATCATGGCGGAGGCCGTTCTTAATCGGGAAGGGAGCGGTCGCTTCAAGGCCTATAGCGCTGGCAGCCATCCCAAAGGTGCGGTTCATCCTTGCGCACTCGATCTCTTGAAGAAGCTGAACTACCCGACCCATGACTTCCGTTCGAAAAGCTGGGAGGAGTTCGCTTCCGAAACGGCCCCTGAGATGGACTTCGTTTTCACCGTTTGTGACAGCGCTGCGGCCGAGGTTTGTCCTGTGTGGCCGGGACAGCCGATGACTGCCCATTGGGGCATTTCCGATCCCGCAGCAGCAGAAGGCACCGAGGCCGAGCGGCGACTAGCTTTTGCCGATGCCTACCGCATGCTCAGCAACCGCATTAGCATCTTCGTCAACCTGCCGATCGCCTCGCTTGACAGGCTCAGCCTGCAGAAGCGGCTGGCCGATATCGGCCGGACGAAGGATTAAATGATACACAGCCGGCTCTCACAGCGCCTTGGAGCGGAAGGGCTGGGCACCGGCTTCCTGCTCGCCACCGTCATTGGCTCCGGCATCATGGCCGAGCGGTTGGCCGGCGGCAATCAAGCTATTGCTCTCTTATGCAATACGCTGCCCACAGGCGCCATTCTTGTGGTGCTGATCACTATCTTCGGCCCGGTTTCGGGGGCGCACTTTAATCCAGCGGTTTCGCTGGTATTCGTCCTACGTCGGGAGATCAGCTGGGCCGATTTCATTGCCTATACGGCCGCGCAGATTACCGGCGGCATTCTGGGGGCTCTCCTAGCCCACGCCATGTTCGAAGTACCGATCTTCCAGATCTCGGCAACTGCGAGAACCGGCCATGGCCAGTGGCTCGCCGAAATGATCGCTGCCTTCGGGCTGATCCTGACCATTCTCGGGTGCCTGGCCCGCAATGCCGCCGCGGTGCCGATGGCAGTGGGTTTGTACATCACGGCGGCCTATTGGTTCACGGCCTCGACATCTTTCGCCAATCCGGCGGTCACCATTGCGCGCTCTTTTTCCAATACATTTGCAGGCATCGCGCCAACCGATGTCCCAGCATTCATCGTCGCGCAGATCATCGGTGCCATTCTAGGTCTCCTCACTGCGCGGAGACTTTGGGCCGAACCCTAGTGCGGAGTTACCCGCCGGTCACGCTCATATGGCGGGCCACCGCCGGCTTATTGTGTCGGCGGTCGATGATGAAATCATGACCCTTGGGCTTACGGCCGATTGCTTCGTCGATCGCCGCATGGAGGAGAGCATTGCCTTCCGAAGCCCGCAAGGGAGCCCTGAGGTCGGCTGCATCCTCCTGACCCAGGCACATGAACAAGGTGCCCGTGCAGGTAAGCCGCACCCTATTGCAACTTTCGCAGAAATTATGGGTGAGGGGCGTGATGAAGCCAAGCCTGCCGCCCGTCTCCTTGACCCTCACATAGCGCGCCGGCCCTCCGGTTTTGTAGGGAATGTCTTCGAGCCCGAAGCGCTCCTGAAGCCTCGCCCGAACGAGCGACAACGGTAGATATTGATCTGTCCGGTCGCCATCGATCTCGCCTAAAGGCATGGTCTCGATGAGGGTCAAATCCATGCCGCGCTCATGGCACCACAGCAGCATGGGCTCGATCTCCTGCTCATTGAGCGACCTGAGCGCCACCATGTTGATTTTGACCGAAAGCCCCGCGGCCTGCGCGGTCTCGATGCCGGCGAGGACCTTGGTGAGCTCGCCCCAGCGCGTGATCTTGTGGAATTTGTCCGGATCGCGCGTATCGAGCGACACGTTGATGCGCTTCACCCCATGACCGGCGAGCTCCCCGGCAAAGCGGGCAAGCTGGCTGCCGTTTGTGGTCAGCGTCAGTTCTTCCAGGGCGCCGGAACGCAGATGTCGCGACAGCGATACGACGAACTGCATGATGTTGCGGCGCACGAGGGGCTCCCCGCCTGTGAGCCTCAGCTTCTTGACGCCGCGCTCGATGAAGGCGCTCGATACGCGGTCGAGCTCTTCGATGGATAATATGTCTTTCTTCGGGAGGAAGCTCATATCTTCCGCCATGCAATAGACACAGCGGAAATCACAGCGATCCGTCACTGACACACGCAGATATGTGATGCGCCGCCCGAACCTGTCTATCAGGCTATCGTCGGCATCCTTGGTGATTGGTGCTAGAGAGGCCACGATATTCATTTGCGCCGTGCAGACCTTCTCTTGCCCCGATCAAAAGTCTGATCGGGGCCATCTACTCTAAATGAAGTCCTAGCCTGCCGAATACTCGGGCGATTTGAATGTCACTCCTCTAGTAACGGCGGGCGCATCCGAGATCTTGCGAATGTCGGCCCACGTCTGTTTGTAGTTGGGCAAGATCAGCTCGTTTACCCCATCATTGATTACATTGCCGACGACGCCCGTTGGATTGGCAAAATCCATGAACGTCTCGCCCTTCTTTGCGGTGGGGGTGGGGTACACCATGGCTTGGGTTGAACCATCATCATTGTAAACTTCAACGAGGTCCCCCTCTTTAACTCCAAGTTCTGCCATGTCGTCGGGATTTATCTGGATAAACGGAAATGGCCACCGATCCATGACAAGCTCGTTTTCTTGATCAAGGTATGCACTCTGCCAGATGTGGTTCGTTCGGCCATTGTTGATGAGGTATTTAAATTTCTTCTTCTGCTCGTCTTTGCCCGGTGCCTGCAAGCCACGCCACTGGGCTTCCATGAAATGAGCCTTGCCATCCTTGGCACCGAACTTGCCATCCGTGAAAAGCCGTTTTGTGCCAACGATCTTCCCATCTTTGAAATCGGTAGCGGGCTCTTGGAACCCGTTGGTACCCATGGCACGTAGGCGTTCATAGGTTACAAACTCGCCGCCTCCGGCATTCGCATGGTAACCATCCATGAAAGCATCTTCGTCTGTTTTCCAGTCAAAACCCTTGAACTGGTCGGCATATTTTTCATCGCCTCCTTCGCGGATGACTCGCTCAAGATTATTGGCAATTCTTGCAGCGATGAGACAATCTGGCAGGGCGTCACCCGGAGGATCCATATACCGCTCCGTCAACCGCATGCGACGTTCGCCATTCATGGAGGTGAGGTTCATCTCACCCGATGTCGCCGCCGGCAACCACACATGACTTGCCTGCCCGATCTGGGTGGGAACTATGTCGACGTCGACCGAAAACAGGCCGCCTTTGTGAATGGCATCCATGATCGCATTGACCAGCGCTGTTCTGTCGCCCCACGGAACAGCGGACATGGCGTCCTTCACCAGGTCCGTCCGTTTCTTGTAGTTCTGTTTGAAACGGTGAGCGTTCAGTGTCGTCTTGTAATGATCGCAGGCCCAGATGTGGTGAACGCCACCCTTGCCTTCGAGCAGCAACTTATCGACGTATGCTGCTGGACGGCCTACGTGAGCATCACTCGGCCGAACATAGCCTTCTTGGTGCCCACCCATGCGTACACAGCCACCACCCTCGCGTCCAATATTGCCTGTGGCGAGCGCAACATTCACGAGAGCTGCATTAGTGCGGTAATTGTCATTGCCCCAGATCAACCCCTTTTCATAGGAGAACATCGTTCGACGCCGTTTGCCGTCCTTCGGTTCAGCAATCCAGGCCGCCGACTGCTTTATTTGATCAACAGTAAGACCGGTAATCTTGGCCGCTTCTTCGAGACTTGTTTTGTTGCCTGTAACAGCCTTGTCGAAATCGACTGTGGACTTTTCAATAAAGTCTTTGTCGGTCCACCCCTGATCAGCAATGTAAGTAAGCCATGCATTGAACAGGGCCAAGTCGGTGCCCGAATTGATGGCAAGATGCATGACCCGATCTTTGCCAGCCTCGGTTTCGCAGGCGTTTACGGTGACGGTGCGACGTGGATCGACTATTACAATTCTGCCTTCCTCATGGGGCTCATCTGGAATCTCCTTCTTTTTCTTATCCAGCGACGTGCCCCGCAAATTTGGCACCCAGTGATTGAGGAAATAATTGGTCTGGGTCTCAAGGGCATTGGTACCCACTGCAACGATTGTGTCCGCGAGCTCGGCGTCCTCGTAGCAATTGTTGAGTTCACCGACGCCCATGTCGCGCGTGGCGTGAACCTCGGAGTTGTAGGCTGGACGATTGTGGATTCGGATGTTCTTGATCTTCATGGCGCCGAAATAGAGTTTTCCGGTGCCCCAGGTATTTTCATAGCCACCGCCGGCACCACCATGATCAAAGGCTGAAACGAAAAGACCATCCTCACCCTGCTCCTTGATCACCTGAGCTGTGACCCGCGCAACAAGATCAAGAGCATCGTCCCAGGACGTAGGCTGCATCTGGCCGTAGCGCCAGACCATTGGACGAATCAGCCGTTGCTGTTGTGTCGATCGCGCCTCCGAATAGCTCATTTCCGCCATACGAGCCCCGCGTATCGAACCTAGTCCAGAATTCACCACACAGTCGTGGTCGGGCTTGATGACGATATGAACGTCTTCCCCATCCTGTTTGACGATGTTGTACATGGAAGGCGAATACCATGCCGTCGTCTCAGGAGCCTGCTGTTTGGAGAGATCAGCAGCGAATGCATTCTGATCGGGGGCCGTGCCGCCCTGCTTATTTGCCGGCCACGTGTATGCGTGATATCCGCACCCAACGATGCAATAATGACAGACGACGTTGTGCTTCTTGGCGCCGGCCGGAATGATCGGCAGACGATCTATTTGACGCTTGTAAGCCATGATCCGATCCTCCCTTAAAGAACGTTGCTCAGCCGGCCGTAGAGCAGCTCATCCAGCCCTTCGGCATAGATGTCACCCTTGTCGTCTACACGCAGCGTGTATTGCGGGAGGTTTTGCGTCGCGTGGCCCCAAATCTCCTGTCCACCCGACTCCGCATCAAAACGCGAATAGTGGCCTTGGCAATTGAAGCTGTTGTCTGACGCATTGTAAGAAAGGGGAAATCCCTTGTGCGGGCAAATCGTCGTAAAACCGACGATATCGCCGTCTGGGCCCGCTCCTCCGGAGACCTTCTTACCTAGCTTCAACAGTACGCCGGGTGCATCTTCATCCGGGTAGCTTACTTCCAGCGGTTCGTTGGGCTTGAGATCGGCGATATTAGCAAGCCTATTGGAAGGATATTCCACGCGCGCCGAACCTGCCGCCCTGGCCTTCTCGGGCAAAAGAGCTACAGCCGGCATAGCCGCCGCAGCTATGACTGCGCCCGTCAGAAACTGACGACGGCCGACTTCGGCAAGTTTGTTACACCTTTTCATCGCTAATGCTCCCTAGCTCGCACTATTTGTGGGTTGGGGAGATGCTAGTTGACTGGCAGACCACGTCGTCGTTCATCCATCAGGGATAGCAACCACTGAATTCCTTGAATGTTTTAGAAAACGACGTCCGAGAGTTCGGACATGTTGCGCCGCCGAAGGTTCGGAAATCCGAACATCATGGTAAGAAGTTTAACCGGCTGTGATGCTGAGCCGCTTCATCTTCTCCCACAACGTCGTGCGGGCAATGCCCAAAAGACGCGCGGTCTCGATGATCTGGCCGCCAGTCTGCTGAAGCATAAGCTCGATCTGGCGTCGCTCAGCAGAATCCCTGATCTGAGAGAGTGTGGGAGTCGATGATGAAGCCGAGCCGACGGTCGCCGCTTCTGGAAACATATCGGCTGGCATGACATAATCATTTCGCGCGAGGGCAATCGCTCGCTCGACGCGATTGCGGAGTTCCCTGACATTCCCTGGCCAATCATACTCAACAGCGACTTGTTGGGTAAGCGAGCTAAAGCCTCGCAGATTGCTTTGCCCTTCGCCCCGGAACTGGTCAAAATACAGATCAATGAGCCACGGAATATCCTCGCGGCGGGCGCGCAGAGGCGGGACTTCGATCCGTACTCCATTGATTCGGTAATAAAGATCTTCCCGAAATGCACCACTATCGATGAGCCTCTGGAGATCGAGATTCGTCGAGCATACAATTCGACCGTGAAATTGCATCAGTTGCTCACCGCCAATGCGATCAAACTCGCGCGCTTCAACCAGTCTGAGCAGTTTGGCCTGAAGCGGGAGGGTGGTATTGCCAACCTCGTCGAGAAACAGAATCCCACTCCTGGTTCGTTCCGCATAACCACGGTGCAGGCCCTGCGTGCCATGAGCGCCGGTGCCTTTCTGCCCAAAGAGCTCGCGCTCCATCGCCTCTGTAGGAATGGCAGCGCAATTCACTGCGATGAATGGCTCCTTGGAACGCGCAGAGATTCGATGAAGGTATCGCGCACACACTTCCTTGCCGGTGCCCGTCTCCCCGGTGATGAGGACCGGACTCTGGAGAGGCGCAATCTTGTTCAAGACCGTTTCCACCTCGCGCATTGCTGCTGATAGGCCAAGGGTCATTTCATTTTTGTTGGGATGACGCTGTATCAGCGACTTTGCCCGTTCAATGAAAATGCTCATGTTAAAGGGCTTGGTGACATAGTCGCCCGCGCCTGCTCGCATTAACGAAACGGCTTGATCAATGTCGCCGTAGGCGGTGACGAAAAGGAATGGCGGAATAGTGGCTGACGACGCGAGTCGAGTGAATACGCTCGCTCCATCAATATCCGGAAGCCTAATATCGCATACGACGAGGTCGGGACTCGTTGCCCTGAGTCCCTTTAAAGCCTCGCTGCCTGTTTTCCACCAGTCGACATGACAGCCCTCAAGCATCAGGCTCTGGACGAGTGACTCGCCCATGATGGGGTCATCTTCGACCAAGCCGATAACCCTACCTTCAAGCGACATTTTTCAGCACTTTCTTTCGGAA
>Ga0209382_10009338_pt1 | contig 12283 bp, 8 predicted proteins | sample SoiMetdeltSBSDD5_FD_187599 | JGI IMG/M metagenome (GOLD analysis project Ga0209382, IMG submission 187599) | Bulk soil microbial communities from a Populus tree surrounding site in Tennessee, USA - Soil MetaG P. deltoides SBSDD5 (SPAdes) (version 2) | ecosystem: Environmental > Terrestrial >... | reverse complement strand
CGCGGACAGCAACGCCACGCCCACGGAGCCAAAGCCCACACTGGAGATGAATGAACGACGGCTCAGTCGTCGAATGACACGCATGGTCACGTCTCCCTCTTCTCCCTGGCCTGAATCGAGTCGGTCCGACGGGGTTTTGCCTGCTCGGCGACCGACGCGGTCGCCGAAACGCAGCCGAAGTGAACGGCGAGGTCAGGGCGCCGGTCCAGCGCCTCAGCTTCGACCCTCAGCGTGGCGGTGCAGCCGGCCAGGTGCTTGACGAGGCCGCGCTCACCGGTTGCGAGATGGCGAAGTACCGCGGCTTCGGCGCGGACCGGGTCTCGGGCGCGGAGCGCCTCGAGTATCGGCGCGTGCCAGCGGTGGTACGGGCGTGGACCGTACGCGGTCAACGCGGTGTCGCGCAGGACGCCCGTCGCGACCAGGAGGACACGAATCCTGGCGCGCAGATTTCCCCAGGCCTCCTGAAGCTGATGGTGCCCGCTCAGCCGGTAGATCTCGTCATGGAACGCCAGGTCGAGCTCCGCCCGCCGAATCAGATTCTCGGCACCCTCGGGTGGAAGGTCGTCGGCCTGCCCGATCAACTCTCCCATCAGCGCCAGGTCGCGCTCGGTGCACCTGCTCACGGCGAGGCGGGCCGCATACGACTCGTAGATCGCGCGGAGGCTGTACGCCTCGCTCGCTACGGTCGGCGTCAGCTCGGCGACGAACGTGCCGCGTCGTGGATAGCTGACGACGAGGCCGAGCCGTTCGAGCTCGCGGAGCGCCTCGCGGACCGGCGCCTTGCTGATCCCCATCTGCCGCGCGATCTCGGACTCGACGAGCCGCTGGCCGGGCCCGACGGTGCCGATCAGGACGGCCTTCTCGATCGCGACGACGACCTCGTCTCGCAGGCCAGGGGCGCGGGCGGCCTCGAACGCGGACGGCGCGTCAAGGACGGAGGTGCTGGACGCCAATGTCCCCTCACGGATCGGAGCTGGGTTCCAGAGCGTGGAGAGTCGACCGTCGACTCCAGGCCCAGGGTACGGCGATCGGCGCGTACTGTCAAGCCCCGTCCATGGGTTGCGGCCTCAGACCACGAGGCAGCGGCCTCCGAGTCGCCCGATCTTGTCTGGGATGTGGGCGTAGCCTCGCTCGACGTACTGCGCCCCGTCGATCGTCGACGTCCCCTTTCCGACCAGCGCCGCGATTACGTAGGAGAAACCGGCCCGAAGGTCTGGGATCTGCATCGACGTGCCGTGTAGCGGCGTGGGGCCCTGGACGAGGCAGCTATGGGGGTGATCGCCGTAGCGGTAGCGGCACGGCTTGGCGCCCAGGCAGGTCTTGTACAGCTCGATGGTGGCGCCCATCTCGCGCAGGACGCTGGTGTAGCCGAAGCGCTGCTCGAACACCGTCTCGTGGATCACCGAGAGACCGGCCGCCTGCGTCAGCAGCACCACGAACGGCTGCTGCCAGTCCGTGGCGAAGCCAGGATGGACGTCCGTTTCGAGGGCGATCGAGCGAAGCTCGCCGGTCTGGCCGCCCCGGTAGAACCTGATGCCGTCGGGCCGAACGTCGAACTCGCCGCCCACGCGGCGCAGCGCGTTGAGGAACGCCGTGATCTGGCCCTGATCCGCGCCTTCGATGAAGATGTCGCCGTCTGTTGCCACCGCAGCGGCGGCGAACGAGGCGACCTCGATTCGGTCGGGCAGGAGCGTGTGCTCGGCGCCGCGCAGCCGCGACACGCCCTCGACGACGATCGTCCGATCGACCTCGACGGCGATCAGCGCGCCCATCTTCTGGAGGAGCAGGATCGTGTCGATGATCTCCGGCTCGACGGCTGCATTCCGGATGACCGTCGTGCCCTCAGCGAGGACCGAGGAGAGCAGCGCGCTCTCTGTCGCGCCCACACTCGGGTACGGCAGATCGATCAGCGTGCCCTTGAGCCGGTCCGCCGTCGCGCGCCAGCAGTCGGGTTCAAAGGTGATGGTCGCCCCGAGCTGCTGGAGGGCCCCGACGTGGTAGTTGAGCGGTCGCGCGCCGATCTCGTCGCCGCCGAGCAGCGGCACGGACGCCGCGCCGTACCGGTGGAGCAGCGGCCCGATCAGCAGGACCGGGATCCGATTGAGGCCGGAGAACGCGACCGGAACCTCGCCGCTGTTGACGCTCGCGGCGTGGAGCAGCAGCGTCGAGTCGTCCGTCCACTCGACCTGGGCGCCGAGCGACTGCACGATGTCGATCGTGATCGCGACGTCCCCGATCTGCGGGACGTTGTGGAGGACGACCTCCTCGTCGGTGAGCAGGCTCGCCACGATCTGCTTGGTGGCAGCGTTCTTGGCGCCGCTCGCCTTGATCCGCCCTTTGAGCGGGGCGCCACCCTCGATTCGGTAGGTCGACATCCGCCGCTGTCCTCGCCACCAGGCCCGGGACGTCTGCCCCACCGCCTGGTCCATCAAGTGACTCGTCTCAGTGTCTGTGGCCATCGTACCACCCTGTTAGTCGCGGACACCCCCGGCCAGTCGGCCTTCCTAGCCCTGCGCGGGATGAGAACGGCGTCGGAGCGAACCTGGCCGGGGGGCCGGGCCGCACGGAGTATGCCGTTTCGGTCTTCTGTCTGGCACGCATCGTGCGCCTCGAGAAGCCGGACAGACTGAGGAGGTGGGACCAGATGGTTGGCAACTGGATCGGCGGGGTGTCTGGCTCCTCGCGTCTGGTCGGGCGGCGCGGCAGATGGTGGCGGCTCTCCTGGAGATACTTCCCGCCACGCGGTGCCCGCCAGTCCACCCGCCGAGCCAGCGCCGACGAAAAGGCTCGACGGTTCGACACCTTCCGATACCACCTTGGACGCGGTCGACGTGCTCGCGATGCTGGTCGTTTCGAGGCCGGAGCGAACGAGGCCCGGCGGGCGCTCGCCGTGTACTCGTCGGAGCCCTGGGCGCTGTCGCTTCTCGGGCAGTGCCTGCATCGGCAGCGCGAACCCGACCTTGACGGTGCTCGCCTGGCGCTGCAGCGTGCCTGGACCCTTGACCCGACCAACGGGTACTTCGTGGGGCTTCTCCTCGACGTGCTGAGGGCGCAAGGCGACGAGAACACGGCCCGAGACGTGCTCGAATGGGCGTGGTGGCGTGGTGCGCCGGTCGAGCGCTGGCTCCCGGACGGCCCGCCGATGCCAGCCGACGCGCGACGACGGTCGATGCCGGGCCCGGCCGGCCAGCGTGCTGAGAGCGAGCCGCGACCGCCAGCACCGGCAACACGCGGCGCCGGCACCGGACCGCTCGTGACCGGCCGGCAGCCGATCTCCGCATGACTGCTGACGCTGACGGCGTCGCTGGTCGCTACCGTTCGTGCTCGCGCCCCGCGCGGGCGCACTGAAGGTGATATGCGCTCCTGTTTGATCGTGAATCCCAGCGCTGGCCAGAAGGCCGGCCTGACGACCAACGCCTTCGGCGTCGACGATGCGCGAGCGCTGCTCGAGCGACACGGCATCGAGGCCGAGATCTGGGAAACCGAGCGAGCCGGCCACGCGACCGAGCTGGCTCGTAAGGCCGCCCGGGAGCGGTACCGCCGGGTGATCGCGGCCGGCGGCGATGGCACCGTCGAGGAGGTCGCCGAGGGCCTGGTCGGCACAACCGTCGAGCTTGGCGTCCTGCCGCTCGGCAGCATCATGAACATCGCCCGGATGCTGGGCATCCCACGCGATCTCGATGCCGCCGCCCAGGTGATCCGCGAGCGCCGCGTCGCCCGGATCGACGTCGGGCGCGCGAGCACGCAGGCGCGCAGCGACTATTTCATCGAGGCGGCGGGCGTTGGCATCGACGCCGGCCTGTTCGCCTACGTCAACCAGATCGACAAGGGCAACTGGCGCTCCCTGCGTCCGCTGCTCACCTTCATGTGGCGCTACCGGCCCCGCCGGATCGCACTGGTGCTGGACGGGCGCCGGATGCAGTTTCGCGCAATGATGGTGTCGGTGGCGAACGGCCCATACGTCGGCGCGGCCCTGGCAGTGGCGCCCGACGCCCGCCTGGACGATCACAAGTTCGACGTCGAGATCTTCACGCGGTTCGGCAAGTTCGAGCTGATCCGGCACCTGATGTCGATCGCCGGCGGGCGGCGTGTCTTCAACCCGAAGGTCAAGACGTTCCGTGCGCAGTCCGTCGAGGTGATCTCGGACTATCCGATGATGGTCCACGCCGACTCGCGTCCGCTCGCGACGACGCCGGCCCGTTTCGAGGTCCTGCCGTCGGCGCTGGCGGTGATCGTCGGCGGCGAGCCCGGCTGCCTCCCGGCCCTGAAAGACGTGCCGCCGGTCCAGGAGCCGCGCATGGAGGTGGAGACCGTCGAGCCGCCGTTTAGCGGCACGCTTCCAGATCCCGACGCGAGCGACGTCAAAGTGGCGGCCGTCGTTGGCACGAAGCCGCCCTCGCCCGATTCCCCGGCCAACGAGCCATTTGCCGTGACACCCGTCGCCTCATCAGGAGAGTAAGCCGGCTGCCGGACAGGCAGTCGGGATGTGTCACCCTCAGGCGCCTTGAGCCTGGCGCCCCACCGGCGCTACCGTTGAGGGACCAACGGCAGGGACGGCTCATGGACCTCAGCCAGCTCGGTTTCACGTCGGCACTCGATCTCGCCGCCAGCGTCCGCGGGAAAGCGCTCTCACCGGTCGAGATCGTCGACGGCGTGCTGAGCCGCGTCGAGCAGCTCAACCCGACCCTCAACGCGTTCTCCGAGGTGCTTGCCGAGGATGCGCGGGCGGCGGCGCGCGCGGCCGAGGCGGCCGTTCAGCGCGGCGACGACCTCGGCCCGCTCCACGGCGTGCCGGTTGGCGTCAAAGACCAGATGAACGTGACCGGCGCGCACGTGACCTTCGGCACCAACCTGCTCGCCGACTACGTGGCGACTGAGGACGCGCCGGTCGTGGCCGGGCTGCGCCGGGCCGGCGCGATCGTCATCGGCATGACGACGATGCCGGAGTTTGGCTGGCAGGGGATCAGCTGGAGTCCGCTGTACGGCATGACCCGCAATCCGTGGGACCTGGAGCGTTCTACGGCAGGATCGAGCGCTGGCAGCGGCGCGGCGGTCGCGGCCGGGCTGGTGCCGATCGCCGTCGGGTCGGACGGCGCCGGCTCGATCCGGATGCCGGCCAGTTTCTGCGGCATCGTCGGACTCAAGCCGACCTACGGCCGGGTGGCGATGTACCCGGTCTCGGTGAGCGAGCTGGTGACGCACTACGGCCCGATGAGCCGAACGGTCCGCGACACGGCAGCGCTGCTCCAGGCGATCTCCGGCCCGGACCCGAGAGACCCGCACTGCCTGCCCGCCAGCGACGAGGACTTCCTGGCGTCCTGTGAGGGCGGTGTCAGGGGCTCGAGGATCGCGTACAGCCCCGACCTCGGCTACGCGCAGGTCAACCCAGAGGTTGCGACGATCGTCGCGGATGCCATCAGGCGCTTCGAGGAGCTTGGCGCGATTATCGTCGAGGCGACGCCCGGCTTCTCGGACCCGATCTGGGCCGCTGACCAGTATCTCTGGGCCGGCGCTGCCAACCGGGCGTACCCGCGACTCGCCGAGATGCGCGACAAGATGGACCCTGGCTTCGTCCAGGCCGTCGAGATGATGGCCGAGCGCTCGCTGTTCGACGCGTCGAAGGCGCGGCTGGTCCGACTGGAGCTGGCCGCGACGATGGGGCGCTTCTTCGGCGAGTACGACCTGCTGCTGACCCCGACGATGGCTGACACGGCGTTCGGCCTGGATCGGTCACTGCCACAGTACGGTCCAACGTTGGCCTGGAGCCCGTTCACTTACCCGTTCAATCTGACGGGCGAGCCCGCGATCACGGTGCCCGCCGGCTGGAGCGGGGCCGGGCTACCCGTCGGGCTTCAGATCGTCGGGCCGCGCTTCGCCGAGGCCCGGGTGCTGCGGGCCGCTGCCGCGTTCGAGGCTGCCCAGCCGTGGGCTGACCGCCGCCCGCCAACGTCGTAGGGGCCGGTTTCCGGGCCCGAATGCGCGGGGGCGTCATCACGATCCGGAGGGTGTGCCGCTCGTGCCGACGTTCGCCGTCGTCGCGGGAGGCACTGGATCCTCTTCGTCCTCGAAGTCGTCGTCAAGGTCGTCGTCGGCGCTGGCGCGACTCGCCCGGGTCCACTGGAAGACCAGAATCCAGAGGGCACCAGCTCCGACTGCGAACGCCAGGAACTGCGCCTGGCTCAAGCCGAACACGAACGGCTGATCGAGCCGGTAGAACTGCACGACGAACCGGCCCGCCGAGTAGAGCGCAATCATGGTGGTGAAGACCATCGAGTCGCGCGGCAAGATTCGCTTGTACAGCAGCCAGGCGCACACGGCGAAGACCAGCATGTCCCAGATCAGCTCGTAGCCGACCGCCAGGTGGACGTGTGCGCCGATCTCGCCGAGGGTCTGGGGGTGCGTGTAGTTGACCGAGAACGGGAGGCCGACCGCCAGCGAGCCGTGATGCTCGCCGTTGACGACGTCGCCCAGGCGGCCGATCGCCATGCCCAGGATCAGGCCGAGGCCGCAGATGTCAAGCAGGCGCGGTATCGAGAGCCCGTTCCGCCAGGCGTAGAGCGCACCGCCGATCGGGCCGCCCACGATCGTGCCCCAGATCGCCAGGCCGCCTTCGTTGACGCGCAGGATCGCGATCGGGTCGGCCGCGTAGTACTCCCAGGCATCGATGACGTGGAAGAGGCGCGCCCCAATGATCCCGCCGACCACACTCCAGAGCGCGATCGACATGATGTCGTCCTCGGTGTAGCCGCGCTCCACGGCGAATCGAGTCGCCAGCCAGATGCCAGCCAGCACGCCTACGGCCGTGAAGAACCCGTGCCAGGTGATCATCAGTGGGCCAAGACGCACCAGAACCGGGTCGATGTTGATCTCGATCATCGTCAGACGCATCCTTCGGCGAGCGACGCTGCGCAGTCGGTTCTGCCCCGGACGGTCAGTGGGACCGACGTATCATGTCGCCGCTGTCCGTCGAAGTCGTTCCGCGACTGGAGTATAACTCTGCCCGGGAGTCTGGACGGCGGTGCTCGTACTCCACGGAGCCTGGGGCGTCGAAAGGAATACCGGCGATGCCGCGTTCCTGCTCTGGGCCGAGGACACCGCGCTGGCAGCGGATCCGTCGCCTCGGCCAGAGCATGGGAGCGCGGACGTGCCGCTGCATCCCTTGCTCGGGTCCAACGCCAGCTTGCGGGCGGCGCTGACGACGCTCGCGGAAATCACTGGGCGCGCCGGCGCGCCAGTCAGGTCGAACGGCGCGTCCTGGGCCGTCCGCCTCCCGACGCGCGCCGGCGCGCCGCTGCCGTCGCCTGAAGCCCTCGGGGCGGGTGCCATATCGACTGGTGAGGATGTTGGTCGGCTCGACGAGGGTGAGATGCTGGACGGGCCCGCACCCACGGAGCCTGCCGTCTCGTTGACGACGTGGCAGGTGCGCGGACGCGCCGTGCCGGCCAGCCAGGCCGTCTGGCTGCTCTCGCTGCTCCCAGCGACCGACGACCCGCTCGCCCAGCAGATCGTGCTCGGCGCCGACGCGCGCTACTGGCGGTCGGTGGCGAAGCTCGCTCTCGACCTCGTCGCGCGTGAGCGGTTCGTGCCGACGCTCGAGGCTCGTGGCGAGCCGCGTGCCCGCTGGCGCCCCGTCCTGATCGACCCCCGCGACGCCGCCCGATTCGTGCTGCTGGCCCGGGCCATGCCGCCCGCCTGCCGAGCGGTCGGCGACGCCACGCAGAGCGCGGACGTCGTGCTTGGCCGAGCCCTGGGTGCCGCCGTCGACGCGCTGGTGGCGGACGGTCTGGCCGGGGCGGGGACGCCGCACACTGCCAACTCGGTCAAGCCGCCGTCCGCCGCCGACGCCTGGCTCTGGTCGCTGGTCAACTGCGTCAGCGCCGTCCCAGATGGATCGTACGACCTCATGGCGTACGCCGAACGCGTGAGCGAGTGGGCGGCGCCGGTTGGCGGGATGGCCACGGCTCGCGGCCTCCGAACCTGCTTCCAGCTAGAGCCGCCGCCCGACGACGCGAAGGTGACCGGTGACGAGCGGGTCTGGACGCTCCGCTTCCTGCTCCAGGCGGCCGACGATCCTTCGCTGATCGTCCCCGCCGAGCGCGTCTGGGACGAGACCGGCGATGCGCTGATCGCGTTTAGTCGCAAGCTCGAGCTGCCGCAGGAGCGGCTGCTGACCGATCTCGGCCGGGCCGCCCGGCTGTTTCCACCGCTCGAAACCGGCCTCCTCGGTGCCCGCCCGATCTCGTGCCGACTCTCGACCGCCGAGGCGTACCAGTTTCTCCGTGAAGCGGTGCCCCTCCTGGAAGAGAGCGGCTACGGCGTGCTGGTGCCGGGCTGGTGGACGCCGCGTGGTGCCCGCCGTCTCGGCATCCGTGTCCGTCTCGGTTCCGCGCCGTCCTCGGCCGGCGGGGACGGTCACGGCACGTTCACGCAGACGGCGCTCGTCAAGTTCGATTGGAAGCTGGCGATCGGCGACGACGAGCTCGATCCGCGCGAGCTGAAGCGGCTGGCCCGTCTCAAGGTGCCCCTGGTGCAGGTACGAGGGCAGTGGGTCGAGATCGACGCCAATCGCGTCGAGGAGGCGATCAAGTTCTGGGAGAAGCGCCGTCGGAGCAAGGGCGTGAGTGCCGCCGAAGCGCTCCGCGTCGCACTGGCTCCGACGGCCGAGTCCCCCGGGTTGCCGGTCGTCGAGGTCACCGCCGAAGGCTGGCTCTCCGACCTGTTGAATCGGATCGGCGAGGGGTTGCCGGCCGTTGCGCCGTTCGACACTCCAGAAGGCTTCGTCGGAGTGCTGCGGGAGTACCAGACGCGCGGCGCGGCCTGGCTGACGTTCCTCGCCAGCCACGGCCTGGGCGGCTGTCTTGCCGACGACATGGGTCTTGGCAAGACGATCCAGTACATCGCCTTCCTGCTGGCGAATCGCCTGCCGGAGGAGGCCCGGCGGCCGTCGCTGCTGGTGTGCCCGACGTCGGTGATCGGGAACTGGCGCCGCGAGCTGCGGCGATTTGCGCCAGACGTCCGGGTGATGACCCATCACGGGCCGGACCGCCGACTCGGCAAGCGCCTGGTCGAGGCCGTCAACGGGCACGACGTCGTCCTCTCAACCTACTCGCTGCTCGACCGGGACGAGTCGACGCTGAAGCAGGTCAACTGGGCCGGGATCGTGCTGGACGAGGCCCAGAACGTCAAGAACCCGGCCACACGACGAGCGCGAGCTGTGCGGACCTTCTCCGGCGGCTACCGCTTTGCGATGACCGGCACCCCGGTCGAGAATCGGCTCTCCGAGCTGTGGGCGATCGTCGATTTTCTGAACCCTGGCTACCTCGGGTCGCGCGAGGCGTTCCGACGCTCGTTCGCCGTCCCGATCGAGCGCTGGCGCGACGCCGACCGCGCCGCCGAGCTGCGGACACTCGTTCGGCCGTTCGTGTTGCGACGGGTCAAGACCGACCCGAACGTCATCCAGGACCTGCCTGAGAAGCTGGAGTCCCGCGTTTACTGCACGCTGACTCGCGAGCAGGCATCCTTGTACCAGGCGGTCGTCGACGAGATGCTGCGCCAGATCGACGACGCGGAGGGGATCGAGCGGCGCGGCCGGGTGTTAGCAGCGCTCCTCCGCCTGAAGCAGGTCTGCAACCACCCGGCTAGCTTCCTCGGCGACGGCGACAAGCGTCCGCTCGGTGGTCGTTCCGGCAAGCTCGCGCGGCTGGAGGAGATGCTGGAAGAGGTGATCGACGAAGGTGAGGCGGCGCTGGTCTTCACCCAGTTCGCCGAGTTCGGCCATCGCCTCCGCGAGTACCTGCAAGTTCGGCTCGGGCGTGAGGTGCTCTTTCTCCACGGCGGCACGCCGGTCCGCGCTCGCGATCAGATGGTCACGCGGTTCCAGTTGCCGGACGGCCCGCCGGTCTTTCTCCTCTCGCTTAAGGCCGGCGGCACCGGCCTGAACCTGACCCGCGCGACGCACGTCTTTCACTTCGATCGCTGGTGGAACCCGGCCGTGGAGGACCAGGCGACGGACCGGGCGTTCAGGATCGGGCAGGCCCGGACGGTACAGGTGCACAAATATATCTGCGCGGGTACCCTGGAAGAGCGGATCGACGCGCTGATCGAGAGCAAGCAGGCACTCGCCGAGCAGGTGGTGGGCGCTGGAGAGACCTGGCTCACGGAGTTGAGCAGCGCCGAGCTGCGCGACCTGCTCGCGCTGCGCTCCGAAGCCGTACTGGACGACTGACGAGGGATGAGGGGCGAGGGATGAGGGCCGAGGCGTGGTAGCGCGGGGAGGGGAGCTAGCTTCGAGCTGGTGGGCGCGGCGCTGGATGGCCACGCTCGACGGCTTCGGCTGGGGAGGCCGGCTCGCGAGGGGGCGCACGTACACTCGCAACCGGCGCGTGGTAGACGTGGACGTCGCCCCCGGCCTGGTGCGGGCGCGCGTCCAGGGCTCACGGCCCAGCCCGTACCGAATCGAGATGACCGTCGAGCCCTTTGCCGACGCTGTCTGGGACCGGGTCGTCGGCGCCCTCGCGCGCCAAGCGATCTACACCGCCAAGCTCCTGGCGGGCGAACTGCCCGCCGAAGTTGTGCAGCTCTGCGACATGGCCGAGGCTCCCCTGTTCCCAGGCCACCCGGATGAGATCGTGATGAAGTGCAGCTGCCCGGACTGGGCGGTTCCGTGCAAGCACGTCGCGGCCGTCCACTACGCCCTGGCCGCCGAGCTCGATCGCGACCCGTTTCTGTTGTTCCGGCTGCGCGGCCGGACCCGCGAGGAGCTGACGGCGGCGCTGCGAGCCCGACGCGGCAGCTTCGGCTCGGCCGGTGCCGCGCGCCAGGCCGCCGAGGGCACGGAATCGCAAGCCACGGACGCCGAAACGCCAGGGAGCGACGACATCCCGATCGACGGCTTCTGGGAGCACGGCGCCGAGCTGAACGACCTCCACTTCGAGATTCGGCCGCCGGACGTGCCCGGTGCGGTTCTGCGACTGCTCGGACGACCGCCGGGCTGGGGCGGCCAGGACGACCTCCTGGAGACGCTTCACGACCTGTACCGCGTCGCCTCGGCGAGCGTGCGCGACGTCGCCTTCGCCGACCTCGACGAGACGCCAGACGGCTCCGGCGACGACGAGCCCGCAAACGGTTCGCCTGCGCCCGTGGACGGCGGGATCGAGGTCCAACCGACGAACGGCCGTCTGCCGCGTTGACAGGCCGCCCGTCGAGCCGGTACCACCCGGCCCCAGGATGACCGTACCAGCCGACCTGCACGCCGCCTCAGCCTCCGCGCCATGCGCTCGGTCGTCAGGCGAGGCGTCTCCACGCGCGCTCCAGTCCGAACGCGCCCGATCCGGCCGCCGCCTCGACCTCGTGCTGATCGGCGGGCTGGCCCTGCTGGCGCTGGCCGTCCGCTGGCCGAACCTCTGGCTGGTCCCGCGCTACACCGACGAGACGCTCGAAGTGCTGCACAGCCTGGCGATCGTCCGCGACGGCGCCCGTCCGCTGACCAACTACGACAGCTACTACGGTGCGCTCTACAACTACGCCGTCGCGTTTGCGCTCGCGATATCCGGCGAGAGCCCGCTGGCGCCTCGCGTCGTGGTCCTGCTGGCCGGCGTCGCGACGGTCGTCGCCACGTACCTGCTCGGCGCTGAGCTCGGCCGCCGATTCGCTCCCAGGCTGGCCGGTCTGCTCGCGGCCGGCCTTCTCGCCACGAACGGGGCGCACGTGGTCGTCAACAGCCACGTCGCCTGGTCCAACTGCCTGACGCCGCTGCTGACGACGCTGGCGTTCTGGGCGGTGCTGAAAGCAGACCCAACCTCCTGGACATTGACGCTGGCCGGGCTGCTGCTCGGCCTCGCGCTTCAGACCCACCCGCTGGTCGTGGCTATTCTGCCCGGCGTAGCCCTGACGCTGCTCATTCGCGATTGGCGGATCGTCAAGACGCCGTGGCCCTGGCTCGCCGTGCTGGCCTTCTTGATAGGGTACGCCAACGTCCTGATTTTCAACGCCGAGCAGGGCTTCGAGTCGTTGCGCAGCGCCCAGCGGATCCAGGCTGAGTACGCCCATGACCAGCAGGCGGCCTCCGGCTACCTGCCCACGGCTGGCGCGATGCTGCTCCTGCTGGCCCGGATCGTGGGTGGCGCCGTCGATCAGCGCGAGAGTGTCGCGGCGTACCTGGCCGATCCTGGCGTGCTCACCGTCGCCGGGTTGGCGGTCGCGGGAGTCGTGCTGCTGGCGATGCGACGCCAGCTCCTTCCGCTTCTGGTCTGCCTCAGCTTCTTGCTGATCCTGCCGGCCGCGA
>Ga0209382_10009337_pt1 | contig 12284 bp, 9 predicted proteins | sample SoiMetdeltSBSDD5_FD_187599 | JGI IMG/M metagenome (GOLD analysis project Ga0209382, IMG submission 187599) | Bulk soil microbial communities from a Populus tree surrounding site in Tennessee, USA - Soil MetaG P. deltoides SBSDD5 (SPAdes) (version 2) | ecosystem: Environmental > Terrestrial >... | reverse complement strand
GTCAGGCCCCCCACGCTTCGAGCCGCACTCACCGCCGTCGCTACAACCGGATAATACGAGTGGACGAAATAGAAGTACGCGTCCTCGGGCACGCCGTCGAACAGACGCAGGCGCCCGCCGTGCGCGACCCGGTTCCACCCCATGTGCGGCACCTTGCGTCCTTCCGGAAAGCGACGCACGACGCCGGGAATCAGATCGAGCCCGTTGCCCTCGCCGAATTCCTCGCTGCTCGAGAAGAGCAGCTGATAGCCGAGGCAGATGCCGAGGAAGGGCCGCGTGCCATCGACGGCGCGCCGCACGGCCGCCAGCAGTCCGAGCCGCGCGAGGTTCTCCATCGCATCGTGGAAGGCGCCGTCACCGGGCAGCACCACCGCGCGGGCGTCGTCGACCACGCGGGGATCCTGCGTGACCACCGCCGGCACGCCGAGGCGGACGAAGGCCTTCTCGACCGAGCCGAGATTGCCCCGGCCGTAGTCGACGATCGCGATCACAGCGCGCCTTTGGTCGAGGGCAGGATGCCCGCGATGCGCGGGTCATGGCGCGTCGCCTGCGCCAGCGCCCGCCCGACCGCCTTGAAGACCGCCTCCGTGATGTGATGCAGGTTGTGGCCGTACTGCATGGTCACGTGCAGCGTGATCTCCGCGTTGAACGCGAAGGCGCGGAAGAACTCCTGCAGCAGGTCGAGATCGAAGTTCGAGACGCGGCCGCGCGTCACCGGCACGTTGAAGACGAGATAGGGCCGGCCGGACAGGTCGACGGCGGCGGAGACGAGCGTCTCGTCCATGGGAATGGTTCCGGTGCCGAAGCGGACGATGCCCTTCTTGTCGCCGAGGGCCTGCTTCAGCGCCTGACCGAGCACGATGCCGACGTCCTCGACGGTGTGATGCTGATCCACCTCGACGTCGCCCTGGGCCTCGACCGCGAGGTCCATCAGCCCGTGCTTGGACCACGCCTCGAGCATGTGGCTGAAGAACGGGATCGGCGTCTTGACCTTCGAGGCGCCCGTCCCGTCCAGGCCGAGCTGGATCGCGATCTCGGTCTCCTTCGTCTTGCGCTCCACGCGCGCCTGCCGTCCCCCGGTCATTCCCGCGTCTCCTTCATCCGCGCCTCGGCGGCGCTTCCGTGCCCCTGCAGCCCCTCGATCCGCGCCAGCCGCTGCAGATGCGGCAGCGCCGCCGTCAGCCCCGACCGCGAGTACTCGATGACGCTCGAGCGCTTCACGAAATCCTCGGTGCCGAGCGGCGAGGCAAAGCGCGCGGTGCCCGCCGTGGGCAGCACGTGATTCGGCCCGGCCACGTAGTCCCCGACGACCTCCGGGGTATGACTCCCGACGAACACCGCCCCGGCATGCCGCACGCGCGGCAGCAGCGCCGCCGGCACGGCCACCATCAGCTCGAGATGCTCGGGCGCCAGCCGGTTGGCGACCTCGACGGCGTCCTCCACCGTCGCCACCAGGATCAGGGCGCCGTGGTTGGCAAGTGCCTCGGCCGCGATCTCGCGCCGCGGCAGCGCGGCCAGTCGCCGCTCGAGCGCCGCCTCGACACGGGCGGGCAGCGAAGCGGCGTCGGTGATGAGCACCGCGCGCGCCATGGGATCGTGCTCGGCCTGCGCCAGGAGGTCGGCCGCGATCCAGTCCGGATCCGCCGCCGCATCGGCCACCACCACGACCTCGCTCGGACCAGCCACCATGTCGATGCCGACCTCGCCGTACACGCGCGTCTTGGCGAGGGCGACGTAGACGTTGCCGGGACCCACGATCTTGTCGACGCGACGGATGCTCGGTGTGCCGTAAGCGAGCGCGGCGATGGCCTGGGCGCCGCCGACCCGCCAGCCTTCGGTGACGCCCGCCACGTGGGCGGCCGCGAGGACGACGGGATCCACACGGCCATCGGGACCGGGCGGCGTGACCAGCACGATGTCGCGCACGCCGGCAACGCGCGCCGGCACGGCGGTCATGAGCACCGTCGACGGGTAGGCAGCGCGGCCGCCGGGGATGTAAAGCCCTACACGGTCCAGCGGACGCACCTCCTGCCCCAGGCTCGAGCCGTGATCGTCCGTCATCCGCCAGGACTTCGGCATCGCCGCCGCGTGATAGCGCTCGATCCGGTCCGCGGCGTAGTCGAGTGCGGCGCGGGTCGGCGGGTCCAGCGCGGCGGCGGCGTCGGCGAAGGCGGCGCGCGGAATCTCGAGGTCACGCGGAGCGCGCGCCCGATAGCGATCGAAGCGCTCGGTGTAGTCGAGCAGCGCGGCGTCCCCGCGCGCCCGCACGGCGGCCAGGATCTCGTCCACGGCCGTGGACACGGCGGCCGGAATCTGGGAGGCGGGCCGGTCCAGCGTGGCGACCACGGCGTCGACGCCGAGCGCGCGGGCATCGAGCGTGCGGACGGTCACGGCCGGGCCACCCGCGCCCGCATGTCTTCGATGAGCTGGGTGACGGCCGCGTACTCCGTCTTCATGGAGGCGCGATTGACGATCACGCGGGCCGTCGACCGCGTGATCTCGGCGACTTCCACGAGGCCGTTGGCGCGGAGCGTCTCCCCGGACTGCACGAGATCGACGATTCGCTCGGCGAGGCCCACCAGCGGCGCCAGCTCGATCGAGCCGTCCAGCCGCACCATCTCGACCTGGATCCCGCGGCTCGAGAAGTACTGCTCGGTGAGGCGGGGGTACTTCGTCGCCACGCGCACCCACGACCACTTCGCCGGATCGTCGCGCTCCCACAGCTCGCGTGGCTCCGCCACCACCAGGCGGCAGAAGCCGAACCCCAGGTCGAGCGGCTCGTACACGTCGGGCTCCTGCTCGAGCACGATGTCGCGACCGACGATGCCGAGGTCGGCCGCGCCATAGGTCACGTAGGCCGGCACGTCGGCCGGCTTCAGCAACAGGATCTCCAGTCCCCGCCCGGGATCCTTGAAGATCAGCTTGCGCGACTCGGGATCGACGGCGCTCACGCCGAGCTCGCGCAGCAGCTCGATCGCCGGATCGAGCAGGCGGCCCTTGGGCAGCGCCAGCGTGAGGCCGGTCTTCACGCGCGGCGCTCGATCCGCGCGCCGAGGGCGGCCAGCTTCTTCTCGAGCCGCTCGTACCCCCGATCGAGGTGGTAGATGCGCGCGACCTCGGTGCGCCCGCGCGCGGCGAGACCCGCCAGCACGAGCGCCGCCGAGGCGCGGAGGTCGGAGGCCATGACCGGTGCGCCCTGATACTCCCGCACGCCGCGGATGACCGCGATGGAGCCGTCGGTCTCGATGTGGGCCCCCATGCGCGCGAGCTCGGCCGCGTGCATGAAGCGGTTCTCGAAGATCGTCTCCGTGACGCGCGACTGACCGTCGGCGAGACCGAGCAGGGTCATGAGCTGCGCCTGCATATCGGTGGGGAATCCCGGAAACGGGCTCGTCGTCACGTCGGCGGCCCGGGGCCGCTCGGGTGCCCGCACGCGGACGGACGTCGGGCCGACGTCCAGGCTCACACCGCATTCCTCGAGCTTCGCGAGCACGGCCTCGATGTGCTCCGGAACGAGATCGGTCACGGTCACGTCGCCGTGCGTGAGGGCGCCGGCCACGATGAGCGTGCCGGCCTCGACGCGATCGGCGACGACGCGATGGGTGGCGCCGCCGAGGGCGGGCACGCCCTGGATCTCGATGTGGCCGGTGCCGACGCCGTCGAGCTTGGCCCCCATCGCCGTGAGGAGGGCGGCGAGGTCAGCCACCTCCGGCTCGCGCGCCGCATTCTCGATGACGGTGGTGCCGTCGGCCAGCGCGGCCGCCATCATCAAATTTTCGGTGCCGGTCACCGTCACCAGATCGGTGGTGATGCGCGCGCCGCGGAGCCGCTTCGCACGGGCCACCACGTAGCCGTTCTCGATGGCGATCTCCGCGCCGAGCTTGGCGAGGCCCTTCAGATGCTGGTCGATCGGGCGCACGCCGATGGCGCAGCCGCCGGGCAGCGCGACGCGTGCCGAGCCGTGGCGCGCGACCAGCGGCCCGAGCACGAGCACGGAGGCGCGCATCGTGGAGACCAGCTCGTAGGGGGCGACGTCGTCGGTGACGCGCGGCACGCGAACGGTGACGCACGCGCCGTCGCGCTTGACGACGCCACCGTGCGTCTCGAGCAGCTTCAGCATCGTGCGGACGTCCCCGAGCTCTGGAACGTTCGGAAGCGTCAACGATTCCGCGGTCAGCAGCGACGCCGCCAGCGCGGGCAGCGCCGCGTTCTTCGCCGCGCTCACGGCCACCTTGCCCTTCAGCGGGACGCCGCCCTCGATCACCAGACGTGCCGCCATCAGCCACACCTCCCGGCCACGAAGCGCTCGACCCCGAGGAGGTCAGCGTGCGTGGCCACTCCGGTGAACCCCGCAGTCCGCATGAGCTCCACGACCGCGGGCGTCTGCGTTCCGCCCGCGGTCTCCAGCACCAGGGCACCGCCGGCGGCGAGGCGCGCGTGGGCCGTCGCGATCAGCCGGCGAATGAGCGCGAGTCCATCGACGCCCCCGTCGAGCGCGGCCCGCGGCTCGTGCCGCGCGACCTCGGGCGAGAGCGTCGGGAGCGTTGCCGTCGGGATGTACGGCAAATTGGCGACGATCAGGTCGGCGGCGGCCGTGCCGAGCGGCGCCAGCAAGTCGGCGACGACCACGCTGACGCGAGGGCCCAGCCGCAGCGCCTCGACGTTGGCGCCGGCGACGGCGGCCGCCGCCGCCGACGAGTCGACGGCCAGAACGCGGCCGGTCGGCCGCTCCACCGCGATCGCGCAGGCGATACACCCCGACCCGGTGCCGACATCCACGACGAGCCGCGGCGTCGGTGTCAGCGCGAGCGCCCACTCGACGAGCATCTCGGTCTCCGGCCGCGGCACCAGCACGTCCGGCGTCACGCGCAGCCGAAGACCGCGGAAGCCTTCCCAGCCGAGAATCCGCTGGAGCGGCTCCCGCTCCGCGCGCCGGCGCACGGCGGTGTCGTAGCGACGCGCCATGTCCGCCGGGAGGCCGGCATCGAGCTCGAGGGCGAGGGCGGCGCGGCCCACCCCGAGCAGTCCGGCCAAAAGCCACTCGGCGTCGGCGCACGGCGTCTCCACGCCGGCGCGGGCCAGTGTGGCGGCCGCCGCCTGGAGGTCGTCACGCATGCTCAGCTCTCCACCTTCTGCAGCCGCTCCGCCTGCTCGGCGGCGATCAGCGCGTCGATCACCTCGTCGAGATCGCCCTCGAGAATGGTGGGCAGCCGGTGCAGCGTCAGGCCGATACGGTGGTCGGTGACGCGGCCTTCGCGGAAGTTGTAGGTCCGGATACGCTCGCTGCGCTCCCCGGTGCCGACCTGTGAGCGCCGGTCGGCGGCCATCGCGGCCTGCTGCTCCTCCTGCGCACGCTCGAGCAGGCGCGCCTTCAGCACCCGCATGGCCTTCGCGCGGTTCTTCAGCTGCGAGCGCTCGTCCTGGCAGGTGACCACGAGGCCGGTCGGGATGTGCGTGATGCGCACCGCGGAATCCGTGGTGTTGACACCCTGCCCGCCCGGTCCGGAGGAGCGATAGACGTCCACGCGAAGGTCCTTCTCCTCGACCCGCACGTCGACGTCCTCGGCCTCGGGCAACACGGCCACGGTGACGGTCGACGTGTGGATGCGTCCGCTCGACTCGGTGACCGGCACCCGCTGCACGCGGTGCACGCCACGCTCGAACTTCAGCCGGCTCCAGGCTCCGCGGCCTTGCACGAAGAGGATGATGTCCTTGAGGCCGCCCACGCCGGTGGGACTGGAATCCATGACCTCGACCTTCCAGCGGTGCGCCTCCGCGTACTTCGAGTACATCCGCGCGAGGTCGGCCGCGAACAACGCCGCCTCGTCGCCGCCGGCGCCGGCCCGGATCTCGACGAACACGTTCCGGTCGTCGTTGGGATCCTTCGGAAGCACCAGGCGCTTGAGCGTCTCTTCGAGCTCGCTCTGCTTGCCCGCGAGCTCGTCGATCTCCGCCTGGGCCAGCTCCTGGAGCTCGCGGTCACCCCCCTCGCCCAGGATGTGACGCGCCTCCCCGAGCCGCTTCAGGACGTCGCGGTAGGCGTCGAACTTCTCGAGGACCTCGAGGCTGTCGGCGTGCTCTTTCCGCAGGCGCGCGTACTCCGCCTGCTGGCCGAAGATCGCGGGATCCGAGAGCGCGCGGGCGATCGCATGCGATCGCTCTTCGATCTGGCGGAGCTTGTCGAACAGCATGGCGACTCAACGCCTCCCGGGCGTCATGCCGCGCGGCGCGCAGGCCCGCGCCAAGGAGACCCCGAGCGGCGAGCGGCCGGGCAATCCCGCGTGGCCCGCCGGCCGGCCACGACTATTGCGAGGCCGTGGGCTGCCGCTTGTACTTGCGCTGGAACCGCTCGACGCGGCCGGCCGTGTCCACGAGCTTCTGCTTTCCCGTGAAGAACGGATGGCACTTGGAGCACACTTCCACGCGAATCTCGGCCCGGGTCGATCGAGTGCGGACGACCTCGCCGCACGCACAGGTAATGGTCGTGTCCACGTAGTCCGGATGAATACCCACCTTCACGGCGATTCCCCTCCCAGGAGCCCCAACAATACCAGCGCCCCTCCAGAAACGCAAAAACCCCAGCGATTTCCCCTATTCCGCTGCCCACCCAGCGGGAAGGGTTCCAGGCGATCGCGACGGCGGTTCCCGGATGCGGGCGTGGACGTGGATGGTTGCTCGGCACCGGAGGATGCACGTAGGGAAGAGGGGGGCGGCGGGCAGTTCGAGCTGGCAGCATGCAGGCGCAACAGACATTGCAGCTTTCGAGCGCGGGCTTTGCCCGCGCAATCCTGCCTCTTTGCGCTGGGGGAGGCATCGGAGGGGGCCGCCGAGGCCCCCTCCGATGCTTCTAGCCCATTGTGTGCATCGAGGCCAGGAACTCCTTGTTGCTGCGTGTCAGCTTCAGCTTGTCGAGCAGGAGCTCCATCCCCTCGACCGGATTCAGCTGGGACAGCGCCTTGCGGAGCAGCCAGACCTTCTGCAGCTCGTCCTTCTCCAGCAGGAGCTCCTCCTTGCGCGTGCCCGACTGCTCGATGTTCATCGTGGGGAAGACACGCTTGTCCATCAGGCGCCGGTCCAGGTGCACCTCCATGTTGCCGGTGCCCTTGAACTCCTCGAAGATCACGTCGTCCATCCGGCTGCCGGTATCGACGATGGCGGTGGCCATGATCGTCAGCGATCCGCCCTCTTCGATGTTGCGCGCGGCGGCGAAGAAGCGCCGCGGCCGCTGGAGGGCGTTGGCGTCCAGACCGCCGGAGAGCACCTTCCCCGATGACGGGATCACCGCGTTGTGGGCGCGCGCAAACCGCGTGAGGGAGTCGAGCAGGATGACGACATCGCGCTTGTGTTCCACCAGTCGCTTGGCCTTTTCGATGACCATGTCCGCGACCTGGATATGCCGCGCAGGCACCTCGTCGAAGGTAGAAGCGATGACCTCCCCACGCACCGACCGCTGCATGTCGGTCACCTCTTCGGGCCGCTCGTCGATGAGCAACACGATCAGGTAGACCTCCGGGTGATTCTTGGCGATGGCGTTGGCCAGCTTCTGCAGCATGACGGTCTTGCCTGTCCGCGGCGAGGCCACGATCATGCCCCGCTGTCCCTTGCCGATCGGCGCCAAGAGGTCCATCACGCGCGTCGTGAGGTCCTCGGGGTCGTGCTCGAGACGCAGCCGCTCCATCGGATAGAGCGGGGTGAGGTTGTCGAAGAAGATCTTGTCGCGGCTCTGCTCGGGCGTCTCGAAGTTGATCGCCTCGACCTTGAGGAGGGCGAAGTACCGCTCCGTGTCCTTGGGCGGCCGCACCTGTCCGGAGATGGTGTCGCCCGTGCGCAGATCGAACCGGCGGATCTGTGACGGCGAGACATAGATGTCGTCGGGGCCCGGGAGGTAGTTGTAGTCCGGCGCGCGGAGGAAGCCGAAGCCGTCCGGCAGAACCTCGAGCACGCCCTCGGCGTAGATGAGCCCGTCCTTCTCGGCCTGGGCCTGGAGGATCTTGAAGATCAGCTCCTGCTTGCGCAGCCCGCCCATGCCCTGCACGTTCAGATCGCGGGCGATGCCGTTGAGGTCCGAGATCGTCTTTTCCTTCAGCTCGGACAGGTTCATGCCGTTGGGTTGGGACTGGGATTCCTGCGTCGGATTCTGCTGACCTCGGTCTCGGCGGGCGCTCATCAACGGGCTCCGGGCGCGGCTGTCGAGGGCCGCTTGGCGTTAGAGGTTGCGATTTTTCGCAGAGTTTCTAGGGGGTTGGAGCGGTACGTCGACTTCATCGTCGCATCGTCCGTGCGTCGTTGTCAACGTCTTTCACATCCGGACCTCGATGATCGCGCGCTGCTTGATCTCCTTCAGCCACGCGTCCAGACGCGTCTCGTACTTCTCGCGGAAGAGGATCTCGCGGATCTGCTGCTTCACGCGAACGAGGCCGTCGCCCTCCAGGGAGTCCTTCGACTCGAGCTTGAAGACGTGATAGCCCAGCGACGAGCGGTACGGCCGTGACACGGCACCGGGGGCGAGCGCGAGGATCTCGCTCTCGATCTCCTGGGACAGCTCGCCGCGCTTCAGCGTGCCGAGATCGCCGCCATCGCGCGCGCTGGCGTCCTTCGAATGCTGCCGCGCCATGGCCTCGAAGTCCACTCCCGCCTCGGTGAGCTGCGTGAAGAGCAGCTCCGCCTTGATGCGGGCGGCCTCCCAGGCGGCGTCACCGGCCGCGCCATCCTCGGGCACGACGAGAATGTGGCGCGCGTGGTACGACAGGCCCGTCTCGAGCTTGGCGCGATTCTCCTCGAGGTACTGGCCGATCTCCTGATCCGTCACCGACACGCGCAACGCCACCTTGCGCCGGATGACCTTCTGGACGCGCAGAGAGTCACGCAGGCGCTTCTTGACGGCCTCCATGGTGACGCCCTGCTCCTTGATCAGCCGCTCGAAGTCCTCGATCGACTTCGCGCCGTAGCTGCTCTTGACGCGCTCGGCGAGCTCGTCGTTGACCTCGGCCTCGTCGACCATCACCTTCTCGCGGTCCGCCTCCTGCAGCTGCAGGCGGTTGTCGATGAGCCGGGGCAACAGCTGCTTGGCGAGCTCGGCGTCGCTGGCAGCGCCGCGCTGCCGCGATTCGTGCCGGTAGGCGACGATCGTCTCCTGCAGCTCGCCGAGGGTGATGGCGTCGTTGTTGACGACGGCGATCACGCGGTCGGCGACGGTGTCGTCCACGGTCATCGCCCGCACGCGGACGTCGCCGGGCTGCAGGACGTCCGGCGACTTCGGCTTGGCCGCGACCGGTGGACCGGGTGGCGGCGTTTTGGTGCCGAGCCACGGCACCCAGCCGGGAACCGCGCAGCCGCCGGCGCAGACGCTCATCAGCAGCACCGCCGCGGCGCGCCGGCTCATGCGCGACCGAGCTCGGTCAGGACTTTCAAGATGGAATCCCGCACGGCCCCCCATTCCCCGCGCGCGACGCTCGCCTCCAGCGTGAACTCCCGCTTGAACTTGAGCCGCCCTCGGCTGGCCTGCACGGCGGTCACCAGGCGCCGCGGGTCGACGGCGGTGGAGGGCGCGAACGTGATCAGAGCCCGGCCCTCACCGGCCTCCACCTTCTCGACGCCGAGCGCGCGCGCGGCCACCCGGATCCTGACGATGTCGAGCAGTCGGAGGGCGGGGTCCGGCGGGGGGCCGTAGCGATCCATCAGCTCCAGGCGGAGCTCGTCGACATCGGCGTCGCTCCCGGCGCCGGCCAGGCGTTTGTAGAAGGCGAGACGTTGGTTGACTTCGGGAACATAGTCCTCGGGGACGAAGCCTTCGACCTCGACGCTGATGACCGGCTCGACACCGGCGGTCGGCGCTTCGCCGCTCAATTCTCGCACGGCTTCGGCGAGCAGCTTGCTGTAAAGATCGTAGCCGACGGCGGCGATATGACCGTGCTGCTGCGCCCCGAGGAGGTTGCCGGCCCCGCGGATCTCCAGATCGCGGAGCGCCAGCTTGAAGCCGGAGCCGAGCTCGGTCAGCTCCTGCAGCGCCCGCAGGCGCCGCTGCGCCTGCTCGTCGACCCGCCCGTCGGCCGGCACCAGCAGGTAGGCGAAGGCCTGCTGGCGCTCCCGGCCCACGCGGCCGCGAAGCTGATAGAGCTGGGCGAGACCGAAGCGGTCGGCGCGGTTCACGATGATCGTGTTGGATGCCGGGATGTCGAGACCGGATTCGACGATGGCCGTCGACACCAGGATGTCGGCCTGACCGTCGATGAACTTCACCATGGCCGCTTCCAGGTCACGCTCCTTCATCTGGCCGTGGGCCATGATCACCCGCGCGTCGGGGATGAGCTCCTGGACGAAGCGTGCCATCGAGGGCAGCGACTGCACGCGGTTGTGCACGAAGAAGACCTGGCCGCCGCGGGCCAGCTCGCGCTCGAGCGCCTCCTTGATCACCGGGCGGCTGAAGCGCCGCACGACCGTCTCGATCGGCAACCGATCGACCGGCGGCGTCTCGATCACCGACATGTCCCGTACCCCGGAGAGGGCCATGTAGAGCGTGCGCGGGATCGGCGTGGCGGTGAGGGCCAGCACGTCCACCGAGGCACGCAGCTGCTTCACCCGCTCCTTGTGGGCGACGCCGAAGCGGTGCTCCTCGTCGACGACGAGCAGCCCGAGGTTCTTGAAGGCCACGTCCTTGCCCAGGAGCGCGTGGGTGCCGATGACGACATCGACGGTGCCGTTGCGCAGACCTTCCTTCACCGCTTTCTGCTCCTTGGCCGAGCGGTAGCGCGAGAGCAGCTCGACGCGCGCAGGGAAGGCCGCGAAGCGATCGGCGAACGTCGACCAGTGCTGCTGGGCGAGCACCGTCGTCGGCACGAGGATGGCCACCTGCGTGCCGTCGGCGACCGCCTTGAAGGCCGCCCGCAGCGCGACCTCCGTCTTGCCGTAGCCGACATCGCCGGCGACCAGCCGGTCCATCGGCCGCGGGCTCTGCATGTCGGCCTTCACCTCCTCGATGGCGCGGAGCTGGTCGGGCGTCTCCTCGAAGCGGAAGGCCGCCTCGAACTCTCGCTGCCACGGCGTGTCGGCGGAGAAGGCGTGGCCCTCGGCGAGCGCGCGGCGCGCGTAGAGCTTGAGGAGCTCCTCGGCCATTTCCCGCAGCGCCGTGCGGACGGACTCCTTCACGCGCTGCCACGACGCGCCGCCCAGTCGATCGAGGCGCGCGGCGCCGGCGTCGGCGCCGAGATACTTCGACACGAGGTCGAGCCGATCCACGGGGACGTAGAGCTGGTTGGCCTCCGCGTACTCGAGGATCAGAAAGTCGGCGTCCTTGTCGCCCACCCGCATCGTGCGCAGTCCGAGGTACTGTCCGATGCCGTGGTCCTCGTGGACGACGAGATCGCCCACGGCCAGATCCGTGAACGCGGTCAGCGCCGCGCCGCGCTGGTACTTCGGCCGGTGCAGCGTCCGACGGCGAGCGCCGAAGATCTCGCTCTCGGCGAGCAGCACGAGGCCGACGGCGGGAACGACGAAGCCGCCCGACACGTCGCCGACGACGATGGCGAGGTTCTCGGGCGCCGCCAGGCCGTCGCTGATCGGCGCGTCGATGCCGTGATCGTGGAGGATCTGCTTCAGGTGCTCGGCCTGGTGCGGATCGGCGGCGGCCAGCCGGACGCTGAAGCCTTCCGCGCGCCACCGCCGCACCTCGTCGACGAGCCGGTCGAACTTGCCGGAGAACGGATCGACGGAAAGCGCCTCGAGGGTGACGTCGGGCGCGTCGCCGGTCACCAGCTCGAGCTCGAGCCGCGGGCGGCCCGCGATCACCTCCGCCAGCGGCCGGCGTCCCGGCGCCTCCGGCGATGTCTCGTCGAGCAGCTGCGGGGCATCGAGGACGACGGGCGCCCCGGCCGGGACGTAGTGGAGCAGCCGCGTCGTGTTGTCCTCGGTGTCGGGCACGGCCACCAGCGGCAGGACGACCAGCTCTTCCACCGCCGCCGTCGAGCGCTGCGTGGTGGGATCGAAGAGGCGGATCGACTCCACGTCGTCGCCGAAGAGCTCCAGGCGCGCCGGACTCGGATGAATGGGCGAGAAGACGTCGACGATCCCGCCGCGGACGCTCCACTGCCCGACCTCCACCACCGTGTCGACCCGCTCGTAGCCCGCCTTCTCGAGCGCCTCCAGGAGCAGCTCTCGATCGAGGCTGTCACCCACACCGACCCGGAGGGTGCCGTCGCGAAACGCCGTGGGCGCGGGCAGCGGCGTGTCGAGCGCCGCCGGCGTGACCACCACCGCCACCGGCTCGCCGCCGGCGAGGCGGCGCACGA
>Ga0209382_10009335_pt1 | contig 12287 bp, 11 predicted proteins | sample SoiMetdeltSBSDD5_FD_187599 | JGI IMG/M metagenome (GOLD analysis project Ga0209382, IMG submission 187599) | Bulk soil microbial communities from a Populus tree surrounding site in Tennessee, USA - Soil MetaG P. deltoides SBSDD5 (SPAdes) (version 2) | ecosystem: Environmental > Terrestrial >... | reverse complement strand
GTGGCCTCGATAGTTGGATCGCGAAAGATATGGGCCTCCTCACGATGGCCAAATCGACGCGTTGCTACGCCGAGGTGCCCGATATGGTCATAGTGGCTATGGGTTGCGATGGCGATCAGGTTCTTCTTCGTCTCGTCGGGCAAGCAGTCGAGCAGGTTCACACAAAAACCCCATCCCCCATCGATCATGCATGAGCTTTCATCCCCGTGTACAAGATAGAAATAGCTGCGCTCGTCGCGGGATAGCACAGATTCGGAAAGTCGAAAGATGCCGGAACCCAACGGCTCTATGATCACGCCGCCCGGCCGCACCAAGACATCCCACGGAATCTCGCGCATCTTTCCCTTCTTCATTTGCGACCGCGTAGCTAATGTCGGGTGGACGTTGAGGCGCCGGGCTGCTTGCTGAGCCAGGCCTGGGTGATCCGATCGGATGTGATGGCAATGAATGCGATGGCGAGGCCGGCTATCAATCCCATTCCGGCATCGGCTTTTCCGAGGGCGACGTACACCTGCTGGCCAAGGTCGCGGGTGCCGACCATTGCGGCGATCGCAAGCATGGACAGTGCCGCCATGATCGTCTGGTTAAGCCCGAGCATTACGACAGGAAGCGCGAGAGGCAGTTTGACCTGCCATAGGAGCTGGCTAGGGGTCGAGCCCATCTGCCGAACAGCCTCGACAACGTCCGGCGCGACGTTGCGGATGCCGTGCTCGACATAACGAATCGGCGGTACGATCGCATAGAGCATCACCGCGATCAGCGCGGTGAACTCTCCGACCTTGAACAACATGAGCGCCGGGATCAGGAAGACGAATTGCGGCATGGTCTGCAGGGCGTCGTTGACCGGCCGAAGCAGGCCGGAGACGCGGTCATTATGGGCTGCCCAGATCCCGAGTGCGCCGCCAAGCAGAAGACAGAGCATCACCGCGAGCGCGCACAGATAGAGCGATTGCATCAGAGGCACCCAGAAACCGGATACCAATATGAAGGCAAGCCCGGCGACGGCGAAAGCTCCAAGCCTCCATCCGGCAACCTGCGTCGCCAGCAAGGCCACCAATACGATAAAGGCCGGCCAGGGAAAATTGAGGAATCCGAAATAGAGGAAGCTCGCCGCCACGCCGAAGGCAACCGCTGGCCGCCAGCCGACGCGGGATGTGACGAAGAGCACGGCTGCAAGACTCGCCAGTAAATAAGCAACGCGTGCCGCAATCGGCAGATCGAAACCCCAGATCGCCTCCGTGGCAGCACCGGAGATCCCGATGCGCAGCGGCAGTATCAAGACATAGAGCGCACCGTTTCGAATGTCGCTGAAAATGCCCGCGTGATCGCGAACGAATGACAGAAGCAGCTGGTTGACGGAGCTGACCTGCCACCAGCCGGGGGCGCTTGGGGCAAGAGCCGATTGCGGAAGCCATGCGCGCAGCAACAGCGCGAGACAAAGAGCGACGAGGCACGCCCACGCCAGCCGGCGAGCGGTCATCCACTCCATGGCGCGGGTGGCGCCGCCCGGACGACCCCGAGCAAAACCGAGCGTCAGCCGATCTATCAAAATCGCCAGAAGCGCGATGACCAGGCCGGAAAGAACGCTCTGGCCAAATTCGGCTTTGCGCATCGAGGACAGCACCTCCCAACCGATGTCCTGGAACCCGCCGATAATCGCAGCCACGATCACCATGCTCAGTGCCGCCATCGTGGTCTGGTTAAGTCCGACCAGAAGCTGGGGCAGCGCGGTCGGAACCTCGACATGCCAGAATTGCTGCCGACTGGTGCAGCCGCTCATCAATCCAGCCTCGCGAACATTCGGCGGGACAAGATCGAGACCCAGCATTGTGTTGCGAACCATCGGCGGGACTGCATAAAGCGCGCTAGCAATCAGGCCGACCACGGGGCCGAAACCGAAGAGCAGCAGGAGGGGAATGAGATAAGCGAAGGCCGGCACGGTCTGCATCAGGTCGAGGCTTGCCTGAAGGGCACCGCGCAATCGGGGGTGCCCGTGACCGAGCGTGCCGAGGCCGAAGCCAATCACGACGGAGATCGGCACTGCGAGCAGGACCAGTGAAAGCGTATTCATGCTCTGCGGCCAATAGCCGGTCAGCAACAGATAGGCGAGGCTCGCAAATGCGAACGATGCGAGTCTTAGTCCGTCGACACGAATTGCAACCGCGACGACCAGCAGCATGACGGACGGCCAAGGAAGCCATTCGAGCGCTCTCTGGATCAAGCGCATCGGCCCGTCCAGAACCGCCGACAATCCACGGGACAGCGGTTGAATCAAGCCGACTGTCCAGTCCGCGACGATGTTGATGCCGCTGGCAACAGGCAATGTCCAATTGGCCGGGTATGTCACAAGCCATGGCATTCGATAGCTCAGCGTGAGGCAAACCAGCATGAATGCGAGTGCCGCTGCCCATGGCAACAGACCAGGTTCAATCGGCAAGGCCGGGCGGGAAACAGGCCGGGACACCGCTTCTGTCATGACCGGATCCTGCGCATCCGATCGCGCTCCAGGACTGCAAGAGCCGCGGCGGCATTAAGCGTTCCAATGGGTCGTTGCTGTTCGTCGAGCACTGTGAAGCTATTCACACCGGCGGCCAGTCGTAGAACGAGCTCGTCAAGCACCGTGCTGGCCGCCACGCTCTCGCTTGATGGTTGAACATCTCCCGAAGTTGATACGAGATCCCGGGCGGTGATCACGCGCGTGAGCGGTACATCCTCGGTGAAACGCGACACATATTCGTCGGCCGGCTTTAGAACGATCTCTGCCGGTCGGCCGATCTGGATAATGCGCCCCTCCCGCATGATGGCGAGCCGGTCGCCAACGCGAAACGCCTCGGTGATGTCATGGGTGATGAAGACGATCGTTTTCTTCAAGAGCTGCTGCAGGCGCAGGAATTCGTCCTGCATCTGACGGCGGATCAAAGGGTCGAGTGCCGAAAAGGGTTCGTCGAGGTACCACAGCTCTGGCCCGACAGCGAGTGAACGGGCAATGCCGACGCGCTGCTGCTGGCCTCCGGAAAGTTGGTGCGGAAATGCGCGCTCGCGGCCCTCCAGGCCCACGAGCGCCACCATCTCGCGGGCTCGTGCAATGCGCTCACCGGCCGGTCTACCCTGGATCTTCAGCGGAAAGGCGACGTTGTCGAGAACGCTCAGATGCGGGAGAAGACCAAAGTTCTGGAATACCATTCCCATGGCGTGACGGCGCAGTTCGACGAGCTCCCGATTGCCGACCTTGAGTAGATCGTAACCATCGAGCAGGATCTGCCCGGCGCTCGGCTCGATCAGGCGTGAGAGGCAGCGCACCAGCGTCGACTTGCCGGATCCCGACAGTCCCATAATGACGAAGATCTCGCCTCTCAGAATGTCGAAAGTGGCGTCGGCGACCGCCGGGATATGATGCTCGGCGCGAAGCCGCTCGGTCAGCGCCGAGGGATCGATCGTGTAGCCTCGTGAGTCGAAATAATATTCCGGTCTCGATCCGTACACTTTCCAGACGTTGCGGCAGGCAAGCTTCACAGGGTGACTTTTGTCACCCCGTGAGAGCACCGTCGCCGGGCGGTCCATTCCCATTGCTCATTCCGTGACTGCCGATTGCACTTTACCAACTGCAGCACTCGGCAACCGACGCACCACGCCGATATGTCGCCGGGGCAGACCTCTAGGCTTTGACGGCCTCGAGCCACGGCTTCCAAACTGCCTCGTGCTTGTCGACCCATTCCTTGACGACGTCATCGAGTTTCTCGCCTTTCTTGTCGACGCGCAGCATCATCTCCTCCTGCTCGGCGGCATTCATCTTCAGCTGCTTTAGGAGCTCATAGGCTGCCGGCCACTTCTTGCCGAACCCGGACCAAACGATCTTCGCGACGTCCGGCGGCGTGATGCAATGGGCATTGTCCTGCGACTTACAAGGCGGCATCTTAATCCAGCCGACCTCAGTCGCCGCCAGGGCGAAATGCGGACCCCAAAACATCATGACGAGCGGCGTCTTAGCCGCAGCCGCCGATTCGAGTTCGGCGACAAGCGCACCTTCCGAGCCGGCCGGAACGGCCGTGTACGGCATGGCGTTGTCGGAAATTATCGTTGCGGCGCGCGAACCCCAATCGGCAGGATAATCGAGAAAGCGACCATTGGGAGCGGTTTCGGGAGTGGAGAGCGCCTTTACGCATTCGGGCTTGTTGAGGGCCGTCCAGTCCGGGAGTCCGGGGCAGATCTGCTCCATATATTTTGGATAGATCCATCCTTCGCGCGTCTCGAGCTCCAAGAGGCCGATGTTCTCGATCTTCTTCTCGGCGAGAACCTTTGGATAGATGTCGCCGACATTGTTCAGCCAGACTTCGACGGAAGCACTCAGCGTTCCGTCTGCCAGGCCGGAAAATTGCGGGAAATTGCCGGCATTGACGTACTCGACCTTGTATCCGAGCTTTTCAAGGAGCTGGCCCGCTACATGGGTCGTCACATGTGCGCCCGTCCACTCGAGCATCGCGAGCTTTATCGGTTCGTCCTTTGCTCCCAACTCGGCAGTATGGCCAGTGCCTGCTGTGGCCAGCTGGATTGCCAGCATCGCGCCGGCCACGCGCAACAGCTTCGACTTGAGCATGATTGATACCTCCCTTGGTGCGTGGACGAATTGTTGTCCGGAACAGCGACCGTGTCCACGCCGGAACGCCACCTGGAGACCAATATAGCGCCACTCGGGTCATCTGGATCTCTGGTTGTATGATCTGGTCTTGCGGAGCGGCTGGCGCATAGGAATGGACCTTTCAGACAGCGAGATAGCCGCCATCGACGACCATCTCGGCTCCAGTGACGAACCGCGATTCGTCGGATGCGAGATAGATCACCATGTGGGCAACGTCGGAAGGTTCACCGAGAAATCCGATGGGATGGCGTTTGGTCGCTTTGGCCTTCTCCACCTCGACACTGCCCAGGTCCGTCAGATATTTCTCGGTTTGCGGGGTCCAGATGTAGCCTGGGTGGATCGAATTGCAGCGGATGCCATAGCGCGCTTCGGCGCAGTGAACCGCCACCGCCTTCGTCAGTGTTCTGACGCCTCCCTTGGAAGCGCAATAGGCAGCCAGCTCGGCTTCCCCGATGATCCCGTCGATCGAGGACAGATTGATGATCGAGCCGCCGGTGCGCTTCATGAGCGGGATCGCGTGCTTGCAGCCGAGAAAGACCCCATCGAGGTTGACCGCCATCGTTCGCTTCCAATCGTCGAGCGTGGTCTCCTCGATATTTCTTGCAATTGCGATGCCGGCATTGTTGACCAGGACATCGAGCCTGCCGAACCTTTGCTCGACCGCCTGCATGACCGGCAGCCACGCGTCCTCGCGCGACACATCATGGCGCAGAAAAAGGCTCGCCGCTCCTGTCTCGGCGATCATGCGCGCCGTATCCTGCCCCGGCGCTTCGTCGATGTCCGTGACCACGACGCTCGCCCCTTCCGAGGCGAGCAACAGCGAGGCAGCGCGACCGAGCCCCATCCCGGCGCCGGTAACGAGGGACACCTTGCCCTTGACCCTTCCGACCATTCGATCTCCTTCCAGAGGCCGGCAAAGCCAGTCAGCTTCCCGAAAACACGGCACATGGAACGCCGATGAGCTCGGTTACCTGGATCACGAAAATCTTGCATAACCAATATGCGGAAGTTAAATTTTTTAGCCAAGTTTTTCTTCTTTTTGGCCATTTCCGGTTCTGGCTATGTCGGAAAAAGCGCAGTCGGCTGCCAAGTTATTGCTCATCGTGACGCCGAATTTCAACATCGCAGCAACCGTTGGATTTCTCGATCCTTTCCGAGCCTCGAATTACCTAGACGGTGCTACGCTCTTTCGATGGGAGATCGCCTCGGCTATCGGAGGGGACCTAATTGCCAGCAATGGCATGAGCGTCCGAACCAGGCCTCTCCGCGAGGTCCAAGATCAACGTCAGGACATCGTTATTGTCTCATCGAGCTGGGCGCCGGAGGCATACAACAGCGCTCCACTGCACGGCGCCCTGCACCGATGGGCCCGCACCGGGACTATCTTGGGTGCTCTCGATACCGGCGCCTTCATTCTGGCCGAGGCGGGCCTGCTTAAAGGCAAGCGTGCCACCACACATTATGAGCATATCGACTCTTTGAGGGAACTTTATCCCGATACCGAGGCCAGCGAGGATCTCTTTGTTTACGACGGCAAACGTATCACTTGTTGCGGCGGCAGTGCTGCAGTGGATTTTGCCCTGCATATCATACGGAGCATGCATGGCGATTCACTGGCGAACGCGGCGGCGCGCTACCTCTTTCATCAAAGTTTGCGACCCCAGGGCACATCACAGAACCCGGGCCCGGTCGAGCCGCTGGGCAGCACCACACCGAGTGTCGTCAGGCGGGCAATCAAGTTGATGGAAGACAATCTCGAAGACGCTCTATCGATACCTCAGATCTGCACGCGCCTTCGAGTGTCTCAGCGCCAGCTCGATCGACTCTTCGCTCAGTTCGTCAGAAAGGGTCCCGTGCTCTACTACCGCGACATGCGGCTCGACAGAGCCCGCGGTCTTGTCACCCAGACGGACATGAAGTTGTCCGAGATTGCGGTCGCATCCGGTTTCTCCAGTCAGGCGCACTTCAGCCGGGCCTATCGGGAGCGCTTCGGTCTCGCGCCCAGAACCGACAGAATCGAAGGGCGCGTACCATTCGAGTTCCGGGCGTGGCCGATGCATCGGAAAAGTCCCTAAAGGACCCGCTAACGGTGCAGCAAACTGCATTCAAGTCTGGCTAAAAAAGTCGTAATACTGGCCAACTGCGCATAGTCGCTGGGAAATTCCGGCGCGATCCTTCGTAGAAAGTGCTCAGGCAGGCAGCGCTCAAGACGGAGCTTGCGAATGACCGAATATCCGACGAAGCAGCAATTTGCAGCCATCAAGCAGGGGTACCATCCGGATGCCGGCCGGTCCTTCTCACTCTGTGCCACAGCTTACATCGACTCTATGTGGTACCAGATCGACCTGAACCAGATCATTTCAAGGACATGGCAGTGGGTCTGCCATATCGAGAAGCTGCGAGAGCCCGGCTCATTCGTCACGATCGAAATCGCAGGCAAACCGATTGCGATCGTTCGTGATCGCGACGGGACTCTCCGAGCATTCTACAATGTTTGCAAACATCGGGCGCATGCTTTGCTTTCGGGAGAAGGGAAGATCGCGAAGATCATGTGTCCCTACCACGCGTGGACCTACAAGCTGGATGGACAACTCGCTCGCGCCCCACACACCGAGCACCTTCAGGACTTTGATCCGAAGGCAATCCGGCTCGAACCTGTTCATGTCGAGGAGTTCTGCGGATTTGTTTATGTAAATCTCGACCCCAACGCGTCTCCACTCAAGTCGCAATCGAGAGATCTCGAAACCGAAATCCGCCACTGGGCTCCTGACATCGATTCGCTGACATTCGCTCACCGCCTCAGCTACGACATCAAGTCAAATTGGAAGAACGTGGTGGACAACTTCCTTGAATGCTACCACTGCCCTGTCGCGCACAAAGACTTCTGCACGCTCGTCGATATGGACACCTACAAGGTCACGACGCACGGCATCTATTCTAGCCACATGGCCGATGCAGGCCAGCGAGCAAATTCCGCATACGACACATCGAATGCCAAAGTGCGAACGCATGCTGTCTGGTGGCTTTGGCCGACGACTTGTCTCATGCGCTATCCCGGCCGCAGCTCCATGATCGTTCTCAACATCATTCCAGCGGGTCCCGATCGGACGCTCGAGACATACGACTTCTTCTTGGAGACGCCGGAGCCGGACGAGACCGAAAAGGCGGCGATCAACTATCTCGACACCGTGCTGCAGGTCGAAGACATCTTGCTCGTCGAGAACGTTCAAAAGGGCATGGGCACGCCCGCATTTCAGCAGGGCCGCATCATCTATGACCCGAGCGGATCGGGAAAGTCGGAACACGCATTGCATCACTTCCATGGCCTTGTCCTTGAGGCTTATGCCCAGTCCGCTGCTCACTGACTGGTTGCCCGGCAATCGGAGAAGCAGCGCAGAAGCGGAGGCTCGACAATGGAATCGGCGCGGATTGCCCTCGTTACCGGCGGCCGTGGCGGTATAGGGCGCGCGATCTGCGCACGCTTTTTGCGCGAAGGCGTCACGGTCTTCGCCGCAGACCTGTCGGAAGAGGGCTCTTTGTCACATCCCGCGGATGACAGCCGCTTCGTGAGATTTGACGTCACATCGGAGCACGATGCGCGCGCAGCAATGGCTCAGATTGAGCGGGAATGCGGTAAGCTGGACATTCTTGTGAATGCTGCTGGGATAGAAATAGAGAAGACGATCGAGCGTACGAGCTTGGCGGAGTGGAACCGCATATTCGCGATCAATGTGACAGGTACTTTCCTGGCTTCGAAATATGCGCTTCCGCTGCTGAGAAAGTCGGGCAATGCATCCATCACAAACCTCGGCTCCTACGATGGGTTCATAGCCGACCCTGGACTGGCGGCTTACTGCGCGACTAAGGGCGCAGTACACGCCCTAACGCGCGCTATGGCATGCGACCATGGTCCCGAAGGCATCCGCGTGAATGCCGTCTGCCCTGGCTACGTCGACACGCCGATGCTCAGGAATTTCTTTCGAGACGCAGGTGACATCCGCACACTTGAGACCGCGGTCCGTGATGTTCATCCCCTTCGCCGCTTTGGCACCCCCGATGACATTGCAAATCTGGTGAACTGGCTTGCATCGGATGAGGCGCGATACGCCAGCGGTCAACTCTGGATTCTCGATGGTGCGTTGACGGCTCAAGTGCAGCAGATGAGGCTTTGATCCATCGGACTCGACATAGAGCAAGATCTCATGCAGAAGCGGACAGCGATCGTCACAGGGGGCAGTCGAGGGATCGGGCGCGCCATCGTCGACCGATTCCTGGCCGATGGCATCGACGTTCTGACGTGCGGTCGCGGAAGCCGTCCATTCGACCTGGCTGTCTCCGCAACCTGGGTGCAGGCAGACGTAGCGGTCACGGTCGACGCCGAGCGTATTGTTTCCGAAGCTAAAGCTCGTTTCGGGCCTATCTCGATATTGGTCAACAACGCAGGGGTACAAATAGAAAAGACCGTGGCAGAGACGACCGACGCGGATTGGGATCTGGTGGTCGGCACGAACGCGCGCGGAACGTTCAACATGTGTCGTGCGATCTTGCCCCTTATGCAGGAGGCTGGTGGAGTTATCATCAACATCGGCTCGATATCGGGCGTGGTGTCGGATCCCTCGATGGCCATCTACAATGCTTCCAAAGCCTTCGTTCATTCACTTACACGCTCCATCGCCATCGATCACGGACCAAAAGTGCGCTGCAATGCGGTCCGGCCTGGCTGGATTGCGACCGCGATGGCGGATGATGCGTTTGCCCTCGCCAAGGATCCTGCTGCTGCCAAGCGCGACGCGCTGGCACGACATGCATCAGCTCGCTTCGGGCGACCAGAGGATGTTGCAAACATGGTCGCGTGGCTGGCATCTGACGAGGCCACGTTCGTGACTGGTCAATGCTTTACGTCCGACGGCGGCCTAACTGCCGCTTCACCTCTACAACCAGGATTGTTTTAGATGTCCGACTTTCAAAACACCGCCATTTTGGGCGCAGGTGTTATCGGGATGAGCTGGGCGGCGCTGTTCCTCGCCTCAGGACGCAACGTGGCCGTATTCGATACTGCTGAAACTGCAGAAGCAGCTACCCGCAGCTACATCGATATGGCTTGGCCGGCGTTGAGGGACCTAGGGCTGCTCAAGACCGACTCACCATGTCACATAACCTTTCATCGGTCGGCTGCTGATGCCGTCAAAGATGCCGAATTCATCCAGGAAAGCGTTCCGGAGCGGCTTCCGATCAAACGAGCTCTTTTTGCCGAGATTGAGCCGGCCCTGAAAACGGATGCTATCGTGGCCTCATCCGCATCCGGCCTTACTCTCAGCGAAATGCAGGCGGGATGGTCCGATCCGTCAAAGCTCGTTCTAGGACACCCTTTCAATCCTCCGCACTTGATTCCGTTAGTGGAAGTTTTTGCCAACTCGCTAACCAAGGATGGAGTGATCGAGAAGGCAGAGAGCTTCTATCGAGATGTCGGAAAGATCACGATTCGCCTCAGGCGTGAAGTACCTGGACACGTTGCAAATCGCCTGCAAGCTGCGTTGTGGAGGGAGGCGCTTCATCTTGTGAAGTCCGGCGTCGCCAGCGTGAAGGACGTCGATACGGCTGTCTGGGCAGGCCCTGGCTTGCGCTGGGCCGCCATGGGGCCAACGATGTTGTTTCACCTGGGTGCGGGGGCCGGTGGGATCAGTTCGTTTTGCGAACGCTACACCGATAGCTTCAATCGGTGGTGGGACGATCTGGGGAGACTTCATTTGGATGGAGCTCTCGCAAAGCAGTTATCAGATGAAATGGCCAGAGACGTCGGCGGGGAAAGCCCGGCGGAATTGTCGGCCGAGCGCGACGCGCTGATCGTTGCCATGCAGAAAGCGATCGGCCAATTTCGACGCGTATAGGTCGCCGTGAGCGACCGACGTGACAGATTGCGGGAATGTTTCTGCTGCTGCGAATTGACTTCCCGCGGTCTCGGAGAGATGCGCGAGCTTGTCGAATGTGAGTGTGTGGATTGGAGCAAATGCGGGACGATATCGTCATTGTAGGAGGAGGCCAGGCCGCGCTTTCTTGCGCTGTCCGTTTGCGCGAGTCGGGTCATGAGGGCGAAATAACCATTGTGGGCGATGAGCCTTGGATGCCTTACCAGCGGCCGCCGCTCTCCAAGACTTTTCTGCTTGGTGAGATGACGATGGATCGCCTCAGCCTTCGCCCGCAGGAATTCTTTGAAAGATCGCGCATATCGGTTCGAACGGGACAGCGCGTCACGCGCATCGATCGGGCTCGGCATGAGGTCGAGCTCTCTGGCGGCGACAAACTTAGTTATGCAAGACTGGTCATGGCGACCGGATCGAGAGCGCGGACTCTCCCGCGAAATATTACGCAAGGTCTGACAGGCATACTCACTCTTCGGACGATCGACGACGCTGTGTTGCTCCGCCAAGCATTCATCGATGCAAGCCGCGTCCTCGTGATCGGTGCTGGCTACATCGGACTGGAGGTTGCTGCAATTGCGGCCGGAATGGGTCATCAAGTCACGGTGATTGAAATCGCGGACCGAATCCTTAAGCGGGTTGCCTGCGCCCAGACGGCCCAGGCCGTGGGCGATCTTCACTTGGGCCATGGCGTGAAATTGATAACCGGGATCGGTCTTGATCACTTCTCGGCAAGTGGCAGACGGGTTACGGGAGCGGTCTTGACCGACGGAACGGAGATCGCTGCAGATCTGGTTGTCGTCGGGATTGGGGGAGCGGCGAACGATGGATTGGCTGCGGAATCAGGATTGGAAGTCAGGAACGGGATCGTCGTAGACAGGCTTTGCCATACATCCGATCCGAACATTCTTGCAGCAGGAGACTGTGCTGTATTTCCCTTTGAGGATCGCATGGTGCGATTGGAGTCTGTCCAGAATGCGGTTGACCAGGGGGCCGCGGTCGCGGATGTGATTACAGGGAAGTCAGAAGAGTATAAACCAGTCCCATGGTTCTGGAGCGACCAATATGATGCGAAACTCCAGTCGGTAGGGTTGCCTTTCGACTACGACCAAGTTGTCTCACTGCGGACAGCGCGGGCAAATGGTTCAGCCTTCTGGTATCTCCGGGCCGGCAATGCCGTTGCAGTCGATACTATCAACGATGCAAGGACCCATATGGCGGCCAGGCGGCTTTTCGGGTCGACTGCCAGACTTTCTGCCGAGCTCCTTTTGAACCCCCAGTTCGACTTCATTCAGCATGTTCGCACTGCCTTGCCAGCAGCATCGTAAGTTCACGAAAGTACCTATTTTGGGGCAGAACTCCTCTAAGACCTGAAACAAACACCCCTGCACGATGCTTTTCAGCCCCGAGGCAAAGCCGAGCATCAGGGCGAAGATCACTGCACCGAATATCCACGGGGCCGATGCCGCGAGCAACAGGGCAGCTGTCGGCAGGAGAACGGCAACAAGAAGGGTGACAGCGAGCGGATAGCGCTCGGAACCAAGGGCCATATTGACGAACCGGATGAGAACCTGAGCCGGATCGGTGCATAGCAATGCTGCTCAAACATCATCAAGGAGCCGGATTCGCGCTTTCCTCGGCCTTGCTCTTTGGCAGCAGCACGCCACTCTCCAAGGCTCTCGTCGGCGACATCCATCCGGTACTGCTGGCGGCCGTCCTCTATCTGAGTTCGG
>Ga0209382_10009333_pt1 | contig 12287 bp, 18 predicted proteins | sample SoiMetdeltSBSDD5_FD_187599 | JGI IMG/M metagenome (GOLD analysis project Ga0209382, IMG submission 187599) | Bulk soil microbial communities from a Populus tree surrounding site in Tennessee, USA - Soil MetaG P. deltoides SBSDD5 (SPAdes) (version 2) | ecosystem: Environmental > Terrestrial >... | reverse complement strand
AACGACTAGGAGGTGGACATCACGAACCACAACACGACTCTCGTCTGGGGGCATGACGCCGTATCCCAGCACAGGATCCGCCAAGAACAAGCCGACACGGGCTCGTTAGTTCGGTCAACAAGGACGCAGCGCCGCTATGTGCGCGCCGCGTACACCGTCTACGCCGATGCCACCGGCCACGCCGACGGCACCGGCCTTTCGGGCGGCGTCCACCCGGCCGCCGCGACGGCGTCGCCGACCGCGGTGCGGCGGCTGCGGATCAGCCACGCCCTGGCCCGGCTGTCCGACGAGCAGCGCCGCGCCGTGCAACTGCGCTACCTCGACGCGCAACCCCGGGCGAGGGTCGCGGCGCTGATGCACCGCAGCGTCGACGCTGTGCGGACGCTGGAGCGTCAGGCCGTGGCGCACCTGCGAGCAGACCTCGGCGCCCTCGATGCCGGTGCCCTCGGCGAGGCGACACCGGCCGCCGCATCGGCCTGCTCGGCATAACCGCCCCGGCGCAGACAGGCCAAAGCAACATCGCGCTGACGCCCCGCCGCCACCGTCGGCTGCGGGGCTTTCCCATGCCCACAACCGGATCCGAGTGACAGAACAGGAGACCGCGTGGCAACCCGAGTGCAGTACACCGTCGTGGACGACCTCGACGGCAGCACCGACGGCGTCGGCACCTACCGGTTCGCGCTGGAAGGCGTCGAGTACGAGATCGACCTGTCCGAGACCAACATCGGCACGCTACGCGACGTGCTGGCCCCCTACATCGCCGCCGGCCGGCGCCAGCCCAAGAGCAGGACCACCGGGCGGCGCGGCTCGCGCCGGTCGGCGGACGCGGCGGTGCGCGACTGGTGGGCCACCCACCAGCAGCAGCTGGACCTGCCCACCCACCGCACCCACGGGCCGATCCCACCCACGGTCCGCGGGGCGTACCGCGCCGCGCACTGACCCCAACCAAACCCGGCCCGTGGCCGGCCGGCCCCCCAGCACCCGGGTCGGCCGGCCACCGGCAGTCGTTGTCGACCACCCGCCATCCCGGAAGGGGAACCACCTGCCATGCGTGTCATCGCCATCCCACCGCCGCCGGCGCACCCGCTCACCCCGGTGCCCGCTGTCCCCGGCGACCGCGAGTCGATCGCCGTCACCTGGTGCCGGGAAATCGCCACCGCCGTCGCCACCGCCCTGGGCACCGAGGCGTCGCAGGTCGGCCACCGGCTGACCCTGCACCTGGACCTGCCCGCACCGCACACCCTGCACATCGCGTTCACCGTCACCGGCCCTACCCGCACCCACACCGTGCGCGCCTGCGTGGTGTGGGAAGACCTGTGGCGCGAACCCGGCTTCGCCCTGTCCGTGGACGACCGGCCGGTCGACCTCGACCGATCCAGCCCGGCCCGCCCGGCGGTCGTGCTCGCGCACGCCGCCTGGCAGGCCGTCGCCGACGCCGACACGGTCACCAGCTCCACCACCGACCCGGTGGGGGTGCGGTGATGGGTCACTGGCTGCTCGCCGTGCTGGTGCGTGGCACCGCCACCGTGGCCGGTATCGACGCGCATCTGGCCAAGCCGATGCGCCGTCTGCGCCGCGAACACGGCGTCGACGACTACCGTCTCGGCGGGCAGGTCACCGGCGCCTGGGACCCTGGCTACGACCCGGGCGCGGATCCGGCCAACTGGCGGCCCTGCCCCACCTGCGGCGGCGGCACCCGCGTCGGCCGCGACCGGTGCACCGTGTGCGCCGCCGCGCAGCAGGTCGGCCGCACCCCGGGCACGGTGGTGGCCTGGCACTACGCCGACTGGGCCCCGCACCCCGGCGACATCGTCGCGTTGCCGCGGCTGCTGGACCCCGCTTGGCGCTTCCCGAAAGGCCGCACCCCGATCGCCTGGGTCGACCTGGCCGGGATCGTGATCCTGGACACCGAAACCGCGATGCTCACCGGCACCGACACCGGCGAGGTCCCGCCGCGGCTCCGGCAGGTCCTCGACGACCTGACCACCGGGCGCCGCAACCCCGAACCCGGCCTACCCAAACGGCAGCGGCGCCCGTTCGACCCCACCGAGTGGGCGGTGGCGGTGGTCGATGCCCACCACTGACTACCAACCACCGGTCCGGGCGGCCGCGTTCTCCGGCCCAGCGGCTCCACAACCAGCCGGCCCGCCCACCACCAGTTTCCGCCAAGGCGACGCCGGGTGCGCTGACCGGCCGATGCGACGGCGACCCCGAGGTCCGTCGATACCCGAGAGGTGTGACGTCACATGCCCCGCACAATTCACCTGCTCGTCACGATCGAGCTGGACGCCGACGACGACCGCACCGCCGACGAAGTCCGCGCCGACATCGAACGAGAACTCGCCGCGGACCTGGCCGACGTCGTCCTGCTCACCCACACCGGCGACGACCACGAGCCGGCGGTCGACCCTGCCGCACGGCAACGCGCCGAGGACGCCGCCCGGCAGCGAACCCGCTACCTCACCGCGGTCATCACCGCGTTGATGCGCAACGACCCGGCGGTGCAGCCGTACCTGTCGCCGCTCTGCCCCGAATGCGACCAGGTACCCGAGGCCGAGGACGGCATCCATGTCGTACTCGGGGCCGCCGTGGTCATCGGCTGCGAGGGCTACTGGGTCATCAACCCGAACCGGATCGGCATACCCAACCCGAACTGGCAGCCGCAGCAATGACCCACCACGGCCCCGGTGCCACACCACGCGGACGCACCACGCCCCGGATTCCCACCACCGGCTCCCACACATCGTCAAACCCAACGAGAGGCACCGCGATGGACCACACCACCACACAGGTCGAACAACTCGCCGGCCGCCCGCAGCGCGACGCACCGCCGGCGATGAGCACCGCGAGCGTCGACCCGGCCCGACACGACTGCCCGGCCGACAGCGACATGCAGTACCAGGCGCGTGGCCTCGGCGACGAACTCTGGCGGTGCCGCCGATGCCACCGGCCGTGGACAAAGGTCGGCAACTGCTTCTACGAGCCACGCCAGGCCGCCCTCGCCGTACAGGCCGACCAATGAGCACCGTATTCGTCGCCACTGTGGCCACCAGCCACTTCGACTTCCTGGCCATCGGCGCGAGCCGACCCGAGGCGATCGGGGCACTGCTGGACGCGTGGCTCGAACACGCCAAGCAGACCGGCGCCGACCCCCGGTACATCACCGCCGAGGACATCAACGTCGTCGACGGCCAGTACGGACAGGCGTTCCGCGACGGGTCGCCATACCCCAGGAGGAGGTGGTCCTGACCGCGCGCGCGGTTGCGCCCGGCTAGCGCGAGAACAAACCGGGTCGGTCGGCCACACGAGCAGATCGGCCTCATCACGGCGCAGGTCTGTCGGCAGTTGCGACCGCGATGCACAGATCTGGGCCGCAGCGCAAAGGTGACGGGGCGGGTCGGTGACGCCGCGGTGCGGCGGCGGCGCGCCCCGGCAGACCGGCTCGCCTTGCGAAACCTCATCACCCGCCAGTTCGGTCCGTCCGACCAGAACGCCTGGTAGAGGTCCAGGCCGCAGCGTAGCCGCGCCACGTAGGTAATCCCCGCTGGGCAGATCGTCGCCACGGCTGGCGATGTAGCGATCCATCACCTTCACGACGTCCATGTCGACCCCGGCGTCGGTCGGCGAAGAGCCCAGCCGCCTACTTGACCGTGCGCCAGGTGACACGAACCCACCGCAACGTGCTCGGCGCGACCGTACACACCTCGCCGCAGTCGATGACCCAGTCGAGGAACGCGCCGAACCCCGCGACATCCGCGTCACGAACGCCACTGCGCTCCTGACTCATCGCCCGCACTCCTGAACGCGACCCACATCCCAACGCCGAATCCGCCGCTGCGATCTGCCCGACGATCGGTCCGTCGTCCCAGCGCATGACATCCAACCACCCCTCGCCACGGCCGTAGCCGCCAAGTGGCTGCGCGACCGGCCGCCACGCGCCCACGCGGACCACGCGGACCACCCGATGTGACCGAGCACGTTAGGTGGCGAACTCCTTCCCGCCGGACCAGTGAGCCCACCCCCGGTCGGGCACCGCAGATGGCGGGAGATGAGCAACCAGACTGGCGAAAGCTACCCAGGAATCGCTGTCCCGGGGTGACTTCGATCCACGCGCCAGGCACACCCACACCCCGACGGCGAAAGGCGTCTGAACCATGACCGACGCAACAGAACGGCCTGAGTCCACCACCTACAAGACACCAACCGTGGTCTGCGTCGACTCCTACTTCGCGGACCTACGCGCCTCCGACCGATGGGCATTCACCTTCGCCCCCGGCATGGGCAGAGGAAAGATCACCATCTACGCGCCGACCGCCGACAGCTACCGAGTCGGTGATCGATACATCCTCGTGCCCGCCTGACTGACTGGCGTTGCCGCACCCACCGGCGACAGCACGCGTGCCCATTCGCCAAGTCTCGCGCCCAATCACACCCGCCGCCGTGTGACAACCAGCGGTAGCTGGCGGCATCCCAACCGCCGACCTGAGCGCTTGCCCCGGTCGCCAGCCGTAGGTGGCGGACATTCCTAGAGGCAGTTGGCGGAAACCCCCACGATCAAGGCCCTGACGTCGCCACAGCGTGCGGCCCGCCACCTTATCGCTGGTAACCGCCGCCTATCGCTGGTCGGCACACCGCGACAGCGGGGTAGGCGTCCCGAGATCCGGTCACCGCACTTGATCCGAGGGCGCCTCGCAAGCGTCCATGTCCATCCGCGCGCCACTCTCTGACCCCTGCCCAACCTGGGCACCCGCCCGCCCCCCTTTTCTCCAGGAGGTTCCCGTGACCGAACCACGCATCACCGGCAAGACCGACGCGGCCGCCGAGGCCGTCGCCGCCGCCATCGGGCAGCTCACCCGCGACGGTGGCGGCGCCACCCCGGCTGACATCGCCACCGCCGCCAGCGTCGCCTACTCCACCACGAACAAGAAGCTGCGGGCATTGCGCGACGCCGGCCGCGCCGAGTCGTACGACAGCCCGGACAAGCGCACCCTGTGGCGGCTGACCACCGCCGCCGGCCAGGCCGGCACCGCCACCGAGCCCGAGGCGGCGGAGCCAACTCCCGACGAGGGTGACCCCGGCGCCGCGGCGCCGCCGGCCGGCGCCGAACCCATCGAGGAGGCCGGTGTCGAGGAAACCGGCGTCGAGGAAACCGGCGCACGGGAAGCCGACGACGAGGAACCGGCCGATGATGGCACGGCCACCGGCGGTGCGGCGCCGATCCCGGCCGCGGCGACCGAGTCCGCAACGGAATCGGCAGAGCAGCCGGACGGCATCGGGCCAGACGACGCCCAGGCCGACCAGCCTGACACCGACACCGACACCGGCGGCGCGGACGCGGCCAGCGGCGCCGACGCTGCCGATGTTGGCGAGGCCGCGCGGCCGGCGACGCGACGTGTGCCGCGGGCGCGCCGCACGGCGGCGAAGCCCGCCGATGGCGACGACGGCGACGCCACGGTGGTCAAGCTGCGGCGGCCTCCCGGCAGCCTGCGTGGCGCCATCCTCGACATCCTGGAGGTCGACCCCACCCGGAAGTACAAGGTCGGCGCCCTGTGCAAGCTGATCGACAAGGCCAGCGAGGGCACCGGTTACGCCAAGGCCAGCCAGGGGGCGGTGTACAACGAGGCGATCAAGCTCGTCGGCGCACACCGCGCCGTCCAGACGGCGGACAAGCCCGCCACCTTCCAGATCGCCCCACCGACCGCCGGTTGACCCTCGCCCGCGCCAGGCAGCCCAGGGGCGGGCGTCGAAGTTGCGCTCCACGCCCGCCCCCGGTGCTCCTTCCACAACAAGGAGCAAGCCGAGTGTCTCCCACCCTGACCGTGGTGGCCAGCGCCGCCGCGGGCGCGCTGGCCGGCGCCGCCGTCACCGCCGCGTTCGTCGCGACGCGGCTGGCCCGCAACCGCCGCGCCCTGCACACCGCCCACCACCAACTCGCCCACGACCCGCTCACCGGCCTGCCCAACCGGCGGGCCTTCCTAACCCACCTCGACAAGGCGCTGCGCGGCGGCACACCGGTGGCGGTGGTCCTGCTCGACCTCGACCGGTTCAAGACCGTCAACGACAGGTTCGGCCACCACGCCGGCGACGAGGTGCTGTGCCAGGTCGCCGCCCGGCTGGCCGCCCTGCCTGCGCCAGTGCGGCTGGCCGCCCGGCTGCAGGGCGACGAGTTCGTCCTGCTCACCGACGCCGGCCCGGCCGGCGCGCACGCCGCGTGGCGGGTCATCGCCGCCGCACCGTTCACCGTGGCCGGCGGCCACCGGGTGGCCGTCACCGCCAGCATCGGCGTGGCCGCCGCCACACGCGGCGACCGCAGCACCGACGGCGGCGCGGACGACGCCGGCCGCGCCCGGCTGCTGCAGCGCGCCGACCTGGCGATGTACCGGGCCAAGACCAGCGGCGCCGGTGTCGTCATCGCCGAGGCGCAGGCGCCGGCGCAGCAACCCGACCCGGACCGGCCGGCCACCCGACGGCGCGATGGCCGCCCACCACCCGGTCCGGCCACCCCACCCGGCCACCGGTAACTCCCTCGGATCCCTTTTCCCACAACGAAACCCGGCCGGGCCGCGCACGTGTGGCCGTAAATGCCGTTCACACCGTCCCCCGCGACGGCCCCGTAGCCGCGCCCAAGCGGCGGCGGGGCTTCCGCACGCCCTGTGCCCTCTCACCTTACAAGGGAGTTCTGCCGTGTTGTCCTTCGACACCACCCACGCGATCACCGGCTGCCTGCTCGACGCCGACACCCATGCCACCGCCGACGGGTTCCGCGGTCCGCCCGTGCTGCTGGTGCTGCACGACCGGCCCCTCGCCCCAGCCGGGCGCCGCCAGCTCCGCCAGATCCGGGCCGTCGCGTTCCCGTTGGATCCGCGCGACGTGGCCGCCCACACCCAGGGCATCCCCGGCCTGCTCACCGACCTGGCCGCCGCCCTCACCGACACCCCGACCGATGCCGCCGCGGCGGTGGCCGATCCCGACCTCGCCGGCTTCACCGACGCGGTCGTGCACACCGCACCGGACTCGCGGCTGCTGGCATGGGCCGTGCTCTACCACGACCTGCACGCCGGCCCCGCCGGCATCCGCGAGATTCGCCGCGTCGACGCGGTCGACGTCGACGGCCGCGTCTACCAGCTCAGCCGGCTGCACGGCGAACCCGGCGCCGTGGTCGTCATCGACGACCAGCCCGACCCCGCCGCCACGCCGGCGACCCAACCCGGCCTGGCCGCCCTGCTCACCACCGCCCAGACCCTGGCCCGCCACGCCCACCACGGAGCCCACCGATGACCGACGAACCGGCCACCCCCGACACCATCCCCACCGGCCACGCCGACGCCGCTGGCGGGCGCGGCGAGACCGAGCTGCAGCGGCTGCGGCTGCGGCGCCTCGTCCGTGAACAGCTCGCCGGCGCGGTCGGCGAGGACCGCCTCGACATCACCCTGGCCAACGGCATGCTCACCGTCTTCGGCTGCCCGCGCTGCCCCGCCGGTGGACCGTACGCATCGGCCTGACCTTCGTCTGCGAGGTCACCGCCGGCACCGACGACGCCGCGTTCGACACCGCCGAGGACGCCATCGCCGCCGCGGTCACCGACGCCGCCTGCCCCATCGACATCGACTGGGACGGCCGCGAACACCTCCAGGCCACCCCCGGCGGCATCGACCACCACACCCTCGACCACCACCGCGATCCTGCATGACCGGCCGCGCCACAGCCGGTGCCAGCCCCGGGTGCGCCAACCAGGTCGACCTCAGCGGCGTCCCGCCAGCCCTGAGCACGCACACCGCGGATCCGCCCCCACACCGGGCACCACTTGACCTTCTCGCAGAGATGAGCGTCGATCACCTGTGGTCGTCGCCCGCGCCGTGACAGGACAACGCTCCCAGGCCGCGGCGCGGGCGGCGGCCCCCGGGGCCCGCCCGCCGCGGCGCACGCACCCGCGCCAGCGGTGACCCGAGCCCGACCGGGCCGGCGCAGGGCGCTCGCCGACACGCCACTCGCGGACGGCCACTGCCGCCCGCCTCATGCCGAAAAGGAGACCCGGGATGCCCTGAGCTCACCGTGCTCGCCTACACCTACCCGGTCGGCGACCACCCCACCGAGCCGGCAGCAGCGGCGCCGCACCGGGAACATGCCGTGGTCAGCTGCGCGCTGCGTGGCTACTGGACCAGACCCGCCGCCGACGGTGCCCCGGCCTACCGGCACCGCCTCGGCCTGCACGCCGCCGACCCACACACCTGGTGGCGGCTGCGCCCGTTACCCCCCAACCCGAACGGGCGGTTCGACCTAGCCGTCGCCGACGAGCCCTGGTACCCGCTGCCCGCCGACGGCTGCGACCGCCTCGCCAATAGCCGCTCTGCCCGACCCCAATTCTTGGAGGGTGCGATGAGCTTCCACACCGAAACCACCCTCGCCGGGTATGCCCGCACCGCGGTCTCGCTGAAGACCCGAATGGACGCCTACTGCCGCAGCAGCGGCGGCCGGCATTATCTGACCACGTTCGCGGACGCGTTCCACGACAACGCCTACCCCGGCCAGGCACCAACCCCCGACCTCATCGACGCGGTCCACCGGCTGGCCGGCAGCGCCTGGCGGATCGGGGAACCCTACGTGCTGGCACCGGCGATGACCGCGATCGTGGCCGCCGCCGCCGCCGACGCCCTCGACCTGGCCGGTGAGACCCTGCACGACGAGGTCGCACCCGGCGACTTCGGGGTTGCTGTTCCTGCCCGACCCGAACTACGCCCGCAACCGCCGCGGACACCTCACCGGCATCGCCGCGATCACCTGGGCCCGGCTGTCGGCGCCCAGCGGCAGCGCGTGGGCGATCGCCGGCTGGTCCGCGCTCGACGACCCCGACGACCCGGAGACCGCCCGGCTCAACACCACCCCGCGCCGCCAGCCGAAAGTGCGCCGCTTCCTAGGCCCGTACCTGCTCGCCGACATCGACCACCTGCCGGTCGACCGGCCGGTCCCCGCCTACGACGCCCCGACCGTCGACGAGGCGGACCTGGACTGGGAGCCCGCGCCGGACGGCCGCTACATCATCGACACCACCGCCTGCCGCACCTCGGTGTGCACCGCCATCGTCTACGCGTTCTGGCGCATCCAGGCCCAACCGTTGGCCACCGTCGCACCCGCACCCCTGGACCGGCGGGCCACGCGGCGCGCCGTGCGCGCGTCCGTCGTGCACGACACCCGGGTGGTGATGCTGCGCCGCACCAGCCCGCTCGCCGACCCCGGCGAGGGCGAAGCCAAGTGGCACTACCGGGTCCGGTTCGTCGTGCGCGGCCACTGGCGACGCCTGGTCGACAAACACGGCCAGCCGTACCGGTATCCACGCCCACATCAAAGGCCCCGACGGGGCACTCCTGCTACACGGCGAGAAGGTCGCCATCCTCGCCCGCTGACCGGGCGGACCGATCCGCCGACGTCGGGCGGGCGGGCGACACCGAGCACCGCCGGCTCCGCTGTTGGCGCCGCCGGACCAGCGACGCGTGTCGACCGTTCCGAGGGGCAACCAGCTTCCACACCAGCCAACGTCCGCCGCGCAACACCACGGCACACCCACCGAAGGGAACTCAATGATCCACGACTACCCCGCCGGCGACGACGACCGGCGCGAACGGTCACCGTCGGCGCCGACACTGGCCGCGGACGGCTCGGCTGCCAACCGCCCGCCGGCCCGCTGGCCCATGCCGATAGCGGCCGTCGACGCCCACCCCGCATGGCTGTTGACCGACACCCGCACCCGCACCCGCGACGGTGCGGCGACGGGATCTGCCTTCGCCGGCCCGGACACGACGGCGGCTGCCCGCGTCAGCCACCGAACGGTCCCGCCCCGCAAAAGGGGACCGGCCGTGAGCCTGCCCATCCTGCCGCCGGGCGCCCGACCGCTGACCGCCGACGAGGCGGTCGAGCTGCTCGTCGTCGGCGAGCACCGTGAGTCCGGCAGCGGAACCATCGCACTGGACAGCGCACTGATCGAGGGGCTGCGCGGCGGGCTGATCATGGCCTGCCAGCTGTCTGGGCGGATCGCTTTCACCCGCCCCAGCGCCAGCCTCGATCAGTAGGCCGAACCCCTGTCACACACCGGTCACCGCCAAATCGGCGGGCGCGTGGCGGCACGTCGGTGGACATCCGCTGCCGCCGCGCCCACCGAAACTCACCACCGTCAGCCGGCGTCCACGCCCGGCCGGCCCGGCACGTTCACCTTCCCAATTCGACCCGAGCGGAGGGCTCATGTCCACACGCTGCTACGTCGGTGTCCTCGACGCCGACGGGCGCACCTACCAAGCCCGCTACGTCCACTTCGACGGCGGCCCGGACACCATGCCGTTCCTGCTCGCCGCGGTGTGGTGGCACACCTTCGGCCGCGACGGCGCCGCCACCGGCCGGGCGCTGCTGGCCCACGACTGGGAAACCGTCGAACCCGACATCACCGACCGTACCGCGCGGACCTTCGCCGGGTACCGCCCGGTGCCCGGCGTCGGGATCGCCTTCCCACCAGAGGACAGCCAACCCCACCCGGTCACCGGCACCATCGCCGAGCCGACACCGGCCACTCCGATCCAGTGGATGTACCTCATCGACCTGGCCCGGCCCGACACCCTGCTCACCTTCACCAACAGCGGCCGGTGGACGCTGACCGGTCGCACCGCCATGACCGTCGGCCGCGACGTCACCGTCGCACCCGACTGACCCTCGGTCGGCAGGGGATCGCCCGCACGCGGCCCCACAGCCGGCCCGCGCAGCAACCCGCCATCCGCCACCGAAGCCGCGCCCGCGTCACATCTCGATCGCGGGGCGCGGCTTCGGCATGCCCACCCACCGACTCCGCTGACCGCCTATCCAGCAAAGGACCCAACACCATGAACACCGACCCGAACACCACCGCATCCGGCCCCGCCGACGCCCACCCGAGCCTGTGTCGCGGCGCACCCGCTCCGACCCCAGGGGTGCCGCAGTGAGCGTACGCAGCCTGATCGGCGTCGCCGTCGCCGTCATCGCCGCCATCGTGTTGTGCGCCGGCGGGATCGGTGCCCTGTTCACCGGCGGCGGCGGGCTGGTGTGCGCCGCACCGTCCGGTTCGACCAGCCCGACCGCGACAGTCGCCTCGCCGCCGCCCGTCGGTGCCTGGCCACGGGTCGGCCGCTTCGACAGCGAACAGGTCAGCCACGCCGCCACCATCATCGCCGCCGGCACCCGCCTCGGCGTGCCACCACGCGGCTGGGTCATCGCCCTGGCCACCGCCATCCAGGAATCCGACCTACGGAACCTGCCCGGCGGGCCGGAGGACTCGATCGGGCTGTTCCAGCAACGCCCGTCCCAGGGCTGGGGCACCCCAGCCCAACTGATGGACCCCAGCCACGCCGCCGGCAAGTTCTTCGAAGCCCTGCTCAAGGTCCCCGGCTGGCAGGCCATGGCGGTCACCGACGCCGCGCAGAAGCTGCAGAAGAGCGCCTATCCGGACGCGTACGCCGACGACGAACCCGACGCCACCCTGCTGGTGTCCGCGCTAACCGGCGCGGTCGCCGACTGCGCCGCCGTGGTCGGTCCGATGGGCTGGGTGGCCCCGGTCCGCGCCCCGATCGTGTCCGGCTTCCGCACACCCGACCGCCCCACGCATGACGGAGTCGACCTCGGCGCGGCGCGGGGCACCCCGATCCACGCCGCCTCGGCCGGCGTGGTCACCACCGTGCGCTGCAACATCTCGCCTCCCGAGCACGGCTGCGACCGCGACGGCTCACCACAAACCCCCGGCTGCGGCTGGTACGTCGACATCGAACACCCCGGCGGAATCGTCACCCGCTACTGCCACATGCTCACCCGCCCCGCCGTGGCCGAAGGCCAACCCGTCGCCGCCGGACAGGTCATCGGCGTGGTCGGCTCCAGCGGGCACTCCTCCGGACCGCACCTGCACTACGAGACGCATCAGGGCGACCATTCGTCGGCCACCACAACCGATCCGGTGCCGTTCATGGCCGCCCGCTGCGCACCGCTCGGAGAAACCAACCTGCCTGTAGGTTCTCATTGTAAATGGCGCTCTCTCAAATGAGTTGACGCCTATTTGGCGCTTGCGCCATGTCGATGAGAATCGGTGCGGCGTGGCACCATGTCCGTTGTCCCGTCTGAGGCCATCTGGCGCTATTCAGGGCTGCGTCTCATTGAGGGCCATTCAAAACTCATGTTGCGGTCCGGTAGATCTCTAGCATGGCTACGGTGCGTAACACGTCGGGGAAGTCGGTCATGATCCGGTGGTAGCCGGATTTGAGGATCTTCCAGTTCTTCAGGTG
>Ga0209382_10009332_pt1 | contig 12287 bp, 8 predicted proteins | sample SoiMetdeltSBSDD5_FD_187599 | JGI IMG/M metagenome (GOLD analysis project Ga0209382, IMG submission 187599) | Bulk soil microbial communities from a Populus tree surrounding site in Tennessee, USA - Soil MetaG P. deltoides SBSDD5 (SPAdes) (version 2) | ecosystem: Environmental > Terrestrial >... | reverse complement strand
GTTCTACACGAGGTTGGTTTGCCCTCCCGGAACAAAACGATTACCGACATCAACGGCGTGATCGAGGGGCTGTTGCGCGATCTCGCGGAGGTGCAGACTTCGACGCAGAGCCGTTGGGGATACAAGCGGGCCGCGGCGGCGGTCCGCAGTCTTCCGGAGCCGATTGACCGCTATCTCCAACCGAACGGCACACTCCGCAAGATTCCGAACATCGGGCCATCATCCACCAAAGTAATCCTGGAAGTGCTGCGTGGCGGGAGCTCGCCGACCGTCGAGCAGGCGCTTGCCTCGAGCACGCGCAAGCCCGAAGTCGAGCGCAGCCGAGGGTTGCGTGACAACTTCCTGACCCGCGCGCAAGTGCAGGCGGCGCTCACAAACCGAAAACTGAAAGGTGTGTCCCTGCGCGACTACCGCGGTGACTTACAGATGCACTCGGTGTGGAGCGACGGAACGCAAACTCTCGAGTCGATTGTGACGGCGGGTCTCGCTCGCGGCTATCAGTATTCGGCCGTGACGGATCATTCCTACGGCCTTCCGATTGCCAACGGCGTGTCAATGGACGATTTGGCGCGCCAGCACCAGGAGATCGACGCGCTCAACAAGCGGTCCAAGGGCAGGTTCCGGCTGCTCAAGGGCATCGAAGCCAACATTCTCGCTGACGGATCGCTCGACATGCAGGACGACGAGCTGCAGGCAATCGAGATCGTTGTCGCGGCGCCGCATTCGGCACTTCGATCGTCAGCGCCGCAGACGGCCCGCCTGGTGAAGGCGGTGAGTCGACGCGGTGTTCACATCCTCGGCCACCCGCGCGGCCGCAAGTACGGCACGCGCCCCGGAGTCGCGGCTGATTGGGAGGCGGTATTTACCGCGGCGGTACGCACCGGCGTTGCGGTTGAGATCGATGGCGACCCGTCGCGTCAGGACCTCGATCACCAACTCGCACGCCAGGCCGCGGCGGCCGGATGCCTCTTCGCCCTCGACAGCGACGCGCATTCGAACGCGGAGCTCGAATACGCCGAGACCGCCATCGCCCATGCACGTCTCGCCGGCATTCCGCCGGAGCGCATCATCAACTGCTGGCCGGTTGATCGATTGCTTGATTGGTCCAAGGAGCGCAGCAGGCGTTAACTCCGTGGCCTCGATTTCGCGAGTAGGGGCTGAGCTGGAAAGCTACGCGAGGTCGCGCGGCTCAGGGGCTAGCGGGAGGGTGAGCTCGAATGTCGTCCCGACGTTCTCTTGTGACTCGACCGAAAGATCCCAGTGCTGGTCGGACACGCAGTCGCGCACGATCGAGAGGCCGAGGCCGTAGCCGTCGTTGCCGAGCTCGCCGTCTCTCTCCTGGTGCGCACGGTACGAGCGATCGAAGATGTGCTCCAGGCGATCCTTCGCGATGCCGATCCCGTTATCGCGGACACGCAACGTGCAGGTCTCGCCGTTCGATTGCCCTGAGATCTCAACGAACTTGCACTCGGCAGTGGGATTCGAATACTTGATCGCATTCGACACTAAATTGATGAGCACGAGTTCCAGCGCGGCGACATCCGCGGTCGCCGAAGGGAACTCATCCACGATGCGAATCTCCACCTCGCGCGACTCGGCCATATCACGCAGCTGTCGAGCGGTTTCGCGCACGATCAGGCCCAGCTCGAGGTGCTGCAACTGTGCAGTATCGGCCGGTGTCAGACGGGAGATCAGGGCGAGCCTGTCGATGAGCTGGTTCAGCCGCGAGATGTTGCGGTCGACGACTTCGCGATAGCGCTTGCGATCGTCCGGCGTATTGGCCGTCTCGGCGAGTTTGAGGGCGAACTGCAGCGCGCCGATAGGCTGACGGAGCTCGTGGCTCACCATCCTGTTGAAATTCTCGAGGCGAGCCGTCTGCCGTGCGATCGTGGCGGTGTATTTACCAATGAACGTCTCGACCGTTGCTTGTTCGAGCACGCTCACGGCGTGTGACAGCGCGGCAATCAGCGCGATCGCGTCGCTGGAGTCGACGGATCGGTGCAGCCTCGACGCTTCCTCCTGCACGAACGTGGCGAGAATTCCGCCCAGGATGCGGTACTCACGCAGTAGTTGGTGCACGGACGCGCGCTGCCGGTAGCGCAGCTCGCCGAGCTCGCGCGCTTTCGCCATCATCAGCGTATTTGCGGTGAGCTCCGAGTCTTGCGGCACGCGCAGGTGATCCGCGATCTCGACGATGAGCGTCGGGATGTGATCGAGCAGGTGATCGGTAGGGAACACTTCGTTGGGCTCGACTGGCAAGAGCGCGTTCAAACGCTCCAGCCATCGCGCGGCCAACGATTGATGTTCCGCCGCCATCCGCTCGGCTATTTTTGCGCCGAACTCAGGAGCGACGTGAGAAGCCAAAGTATGTACCGGGGCCTCAAAACTATACAGGAGGAGCCCGCGCCATCGCAATTTGTCTGATAGCTTTAACCAATGGTCGAGATACCTGCCACGGTCTTCCCGCGGCCGCTCGATGCCTACCCGCCTCCGGCTGACACCCTCCTCGCCACTTTCAGCGAGCGAAATGCCCTCGAACCCTTCAACCTTGTCGCGACGACGATCTTTTTTCTCGCGATTATTCACACGTTTGCGGCGGCCCGCTTCACGACGCTGGCGCACACGGTGCAGCGCACACACGACGCACACTGCCGCGCTCGCGGTGTTGACCCGAAACCAAGCGTTGCGGCCGGGTTGCTGCGCTTCTTCGGCGAAGTCGAGGTCGTGTTCGGCTTGTGGGCTGCCGTGCTCTTTTGGGCGATCGCTGGGACCAAGGGGTGGACGACCGCTCAGCAGTACTTCAACGGGGTCACTTTCACCGAGCCGCTGTTTGTCGTCGTGATCATGGCGTTGGCCTCGACGCGACCAATCATCAACGTCGCCGAGGACAGCCTGCGGTTCGTCGCGCGCCTTGGCGGTGGAACGCCCGCGGCCTGGTGGATTGCGATTCTCACGATCGGCCCGCTCCTCGGCTCGTTCATCACCGAGCCGGCAGCGATGACGATCAGCGCGCTGCTCCTCGCACACCAGTTCTTCGCTCTGCGCCCGAGCGCACGACTCAAGTACGCGACCCTCGGCCTGCTGTTTGTCAATGTATCGATCGGAGGTACGCTCACGCACTTCGCGGCGCCGCCGGTGCTGATGGTGGCGAGGCCGTGGGACTGGGACACTCCGTTCATGCTCGGCCACTTCGGCTGGCGTGCGCTGATTGCGATCATCGTGTCAACCGCCGGGTACTACGCGGTCTTCCGGAAGGAGCTGCGCGCCATCGCCGAGCACGCGAATGCTCGGGATATCGAGCGTCCCGATGAAGAGGACGCCGGCGCGCCGCAACTGCTCCCGGCCCCGGCGTGGATCACCATCACGCACATGTTGTTCATGGCGTGGACGGTGTTCACGTCGCACTATCCCGCGCTCTTTCTCGGCGGCTTCATGTTCTTTCTAGGCTTCGTGACGGCAACCAGCGCCTATCAAAGCCGCATTGATCTCAAAGCGCCGCTGCTCGTCGGTTTCTTCCTCGCTGGTCTCGTCATTCACGGCGGACTGCAGGCCTGGTGGATTAGCCCGGTACTGGCAAGCTTTTCGGAAGCGCGGTTGTTTCTCGGCGCGACGCTGCTCACCGCCTTCAATGACAACGCGCTCATCACCTATCTGGGGACGCTCGTACCGAATCTGGATCAGCCGTTGAGGATTGCGATCGTCGAAGGAGCGGTGACGGGTGGTGGCCTGACCGTGATTGCCAATGCGCCCAATCCAGCAGGCCAAGCACTTCTCAGCCGCTTTTTCGACGGCGCCGTGCTGCCGCTCAGACTTCTCCTCGGCGCGTTGCCGCCGACGGTCGTGGCGGCGGTGGCGTTTCGGGTGTTGTAGTCGCGGTCCGCTGTCCGCAGTCCGCTCGTGAGAAAATTCCTGCGTGCCCCCCGACAACCCCTTTCCCATCGAACCGCCAGTCGAGCCGATGCTTGCGAAGCTTGCCGACGAGCTTCCGGTGGGCAGCCACTTCATGTACGAGCCGAAGTGGGATGGCTTTCGCGCGATCGTGTTCCGCGGCGCGTCTGACGTCTATATTCAAAGTCGCGACCTGCGGCCGCTCGATCGATACTTTCCAGACTTGCGTCAGCCGCTGCTCGAGCAAATGCCAGCCGGCTGCGTGATCGACGGCGAGATCGTGATTGCGACGAAGAAAGGCCTCGACTTCGACGCGCTGCAGCTCCGGCTCCATCCGGCCGCATCGCGCGTCGCCAAGCTGGCCAGTGAAACGCCGGCAGGTTTCGTCGCATTCGATCTGCTCGCGGTCGACGGCCGCGACGTTCGCGACACGCCGCTTGCCGAACGGCGCGCGCGCCTCGAGCGGCTCGGCGAACATCTCGTGCCGCCGCTCTATTTGACGCCGATGACCCGCGACCGAGCCGTTGCCGCCGACTGGCTGGATCGGTTCGAAGGCGCAGGACTCGACGGCGTGATCGCCAAGCCAGCGGGCGGCCTCTACGAGCCCGGCAAGCGCGCCATGCTCAAAATCAAGCACGCGCGAACTGCCGACTGCGTCGTCGCGGGATTCCGTTGGCACAAGAGCGGTCGCGACACGCTGGGCTCACTCCTGCTCGGGCTGTACGACAAGAAGGGCGCGCTGCATCATGTCGGCGTCACGTCGGCGTTCACGATGTCAGAGCGCAAGCGCCTGGTGCACGAGCTGGCGCCGTTGCGCGAGAACGCACTGGACCATCATCCGTGGCGCGAGTGGGCGGCCGGCAGCGAGTTCACGAGAATGCCGGGAGGACAGAGCCGGTGGAGCGCGGGAAAAGATCTCTCGTGGGAACCGCTCCGGATCGAGCGGGTCTGCGAGGTGAAGTACGATCACCTGCAGGGCGATCGCTTCCGCCACGCGGCGGTCTTTCAGCGCTGGCGGCCTGATAAGCAGCCGGGCGATTGCCGCTACGATCAGCTCGAGGTCACGACTCCTTTCGAGCTCGAGAAGGTCTTCGGCGCGGCCCGTCCCAGTTAATACCTTCCCAGCCGGACTTCGCGCTGTCGGGATCGAGCGGTTCCTGCACCGGCCGCTTCTCGACGGGCACGTTTTGCAGGTTCACTCGAATGCGTGTCCAGGTGTGAAACCGGCCGCGCATCGCATCGACGAGCACGTCCGCGGGTGCCAAATACGACGCGGCCTCCGGATGTCGCGCTCGCCATCGCTCGAGCCCTGCCAGCGCATCCTCCTTGCGTTCCGCACGGCCAATCTCAATCAACGGAAACTTTGAGGTGCGCTTTTTTGATGGCTGAACCCGTGGAGGTTCGCCGGGTTGCTTCTGATACTGCGGCGGCCAGGGGGCATCGCCGAGTCCTTCGCGTTCGTGTCGCGCGGAGAGCTCGAGCAGTGCCTCGATCGAGCACGGATGCTCGCCCATCGAGGCATGCCGATCCCCAACCTTCGCGAATCGTTCCGGCATCGTCGCGATCGTGAAGTCTGCCGGCTCGCACTCGGCGGCTTCCTCCCAGGTCAGCGGCGCCGACACACGAGCATCGGGTTTCGGCCTGACCGAGTACGCGCCGGCAATGGTGCGATCCTTGGCATTCTGGTTGTAGTCGAGGAACACACCGTGCCGTTCTTCCTTCCACCACTTGCTCGTGGCCAGTTGCGGCGCGCGCCGCTCGACTTCGCGCGCGAACGCCAGGGCAGCACGGCGCACTTCTCCAAACGTCCACCGCTGTTCGATGCGCGCGTACACGTGCATGCCCCGTGAACCCGACGTCTTCGGCCACCCGACCAGCTGAAAATCGTCCAGCGTGGCTCGGACGACTGCCGCGACGTCGCGTACCTGTTGCCAAGTGACGCCTGGCACAGGGTCGAGATCGATCCGCAATTCATCCGGATGATCGAGGTCGTCCGCGCGAACCGGATGCGGGTGCAGTTCGAGGCAAGCAAGGTTGGCCATCCACGCGAGCGCGGCGGCGTCACGCGGGACGACTTCTTCCGCAGTTCTGCCCGAGGGGAATTTCAGTGCAACGACTTCGATCCACGGCGGGCGAGATTCAGGCGCACGTTTCTGATAAAAAAACTCGCCGTCGATGCCGTTGGGATAGCGCACCAGCACGTTTGGCCTGCCGCCGGCGCCGTTCAGCGCTCCATCCGCGACGGCCAGGTAGTACCGAACGAGATCCAGTTTGGTGTAGCGCGCCTCGGGGAAGAGCACCTTGCGCGGGTTTGTCACCGCAACTTCACGTCCCGAGACGACGATCAGCTCCTGTTCAGTCTTGCCCACGCTGCTCAGGATACATGGACACTGGTCGAACGTCCGAAGAGCCGGAAGCCCGGGCGTCCGGACTTCCGGCCTTTGATACCGTCGTCGAGATCTGCGGTCAGCGATAGTGTGCCGTGGTTCGGCCAGTCACGCGATCCCAGGCATCGCGGACGGCATCCTTCACCTGCTGCCAGGTGCCCCTGCCGCGGTGCGGGTAGGTATCCCAGTCACGCTCGAGGTCCTGTTCGATCTCATCCCAGGCTTGTCCAGGATATCGATCTGCTGCCTCGTAACCGTATCGATATCCGCCACTGAGCGTGTCGTAATTTGAACCGCGAGCATACGGCCGGGTGTTGAAGTTGTCACGCCAGTACTGTTCCTCGTCTCTCCACGTGTCTGCCATGTCTTGCCTCCTGAAAGAACAGGCTGCAAGAGAATCGCCAGACATCAGGCATAATCCCTCGACCTGATCGGTTTGCAAGACGACTCACTTCATCGAGGTGGCCTCATGCTATCGACTCGACAGGGATGGATCGTTGTCGGTGCGCTCTGCTGTGGTGTGATGCTGTCGGCTCAGGAGCCGGCCAAGCCGGCGGCGCGCCTCAACCGCACGATTGAGCTTCTTGCCGAGGGGAAGCCGACGTTCGGTATTTTCAGTCACGACCGTTCGCTCGAGAACGCGCGCTCTCTCTCGCGTTCGGGCCTCGACTTTGTGTTCATCGACATGGAACACGGTCCGCTCGACGTCGAGACACTGCGCATGTTTCTGCTGGGCATGACTGACAAGCAGCGGATTCTCGCCAAAGGCAACCTGCAGATGGATGTCACGCCGATCGTGCGCATCGCGCCGAACGGTCGCGATCTCGCCACTTTCGTCGCGAAGCAGGTCCTCGATGTTGGCGCGATGGGCGTGATGTTTCCGTACGTCAATACCGCCGCAGAAGCGGAGCTCGCCGTGAAGTCGATGCGCTACCCGCAGCGCCGCGGCGCATCGGACGGAAAGCCGGTTGGCATTCGCGGGAGCGGCGCAGGCGTCGCGACGTGGTTTTGGGGAGTCTCGAATTATCAGGAACTCGCTGATGTGTGGCCGCTCGATCCCAAAGGCGAGCTCATGTCTGTGATCCAGATCGAAACAGAAGAGGCCGTGAAGAACGTCGACGCCATTCTGGCTGTGCCCGGCATCTCCGCGGTGTTCGTTGGACCGTCTGATTTGACGTTATCGCTGGGATACGGCAGCAACGCTCCTGAGCTCGAGGCGGCGATTCAAACCGTTCTCAAAGCCGCCAAGGCTCGGAACATCCCCATCGGAATCACCACCGGTGCCGACAGCGTCGAACGCCGGATCAAAGAAGGCTTCAACTTCGTTACCGTCAACTTCGGCGACGGCGGCATTACGCCGGCGACAGCCCGTACGCTCGAATTGGGGCGCAAGGCCGGAGGGCGTTAGTCCGCCCGCAGCGCTTCGACCGGCGGCACGTTGAGCGCACGCTTGGCGGGCACGTAGCTGGCCAGCAGCACGGCGGTGATCGTGACGGCCAGCACGCCGCCAAACGCGAGCGGGTCTGTACGCTCGACGCCGAAGAGCATGCCTTCGAGCAGGCTCGTGAGCCACAGGGCTGCGCTGACGCCAACGACGATCCCGACCAGTGCCAGCACCAGCCCTTTGCCAACCACCAGCTTCAATACGTCAGTCGGGTGAGCGCCGAGCGCCAACCTGATACCAATCTCGCGCGTGCGTTGCGACACCAAGTAGGCCATCAGACCGTACATGCCGAGCGTGGCCAGCACCAGCGCGCACGCGCTGAAGACGCTGATGAGCAGCAGGCTGAACCGCCGGCCTGACAGCGCGCGGTCGAACGCGGCATCGACCGTTCTTACTTGCACGGACGTTTCAGGATCCATCTTGATCGCGGTCTGACGCGCCAGTGTGCTGACGCCGTCCGGGGATGCTGCACGAATGACGATGCTGGCGGTGAACGATGAGCGCTGCCGGTAGTGCGCGTAAAGGATCGGTCCCGGGAGTGATTCCGGCGACAGCTCGCGAACGTCGCCAACAACGCCCACGATGCGCAAGCCGCGAAGATCGCCGTCCATGTTCCCGAACTGGATAAATCGTCCGAGCGGATCCTGATCCGGCCACTTTGATTTCGCAAAGGATTCGCTCACGACCGCCACGTGCGGCGCATCCGGGCCGTCGCCTTCGTCAAACAGCCGTCCCCGCAGGAGCGGGATGCGCATCGTTGTGAAGTAGCCCTCGCTGGCGACCCGGTATCCAGCCATGCCGCCGCCTGCGCCACTTTCGAGGTATCGACCGAGGTCGGCAAACGTTTTGATTTCGTCGGGCCGCGACATCTCGATGAAGCGGCCGTCGGGAAAATAGCCGTTCCCGAGCGGAAAGCCGCTGATGAGGCCCGCTTGTTGGACACCGGGCAGCGCGCCGATCTCGCTCAGGAGGCGGCGCTGTGTGTCCATTCGTTGAGCGGCTGCGTCCGGCGTTCGGGAATGTGGGCTGGTCAGGTCGAGCACAACGGCGTTCTCCGTGCTGTAACCCGGATCGACCGAAAGGACACGGATGAAGCTGCGCGCGAGCAGGCTCGCGCCGACGAGCAACACGATCGTGAGGGCGACCTGTGCAACCGCAAGTACCTGCCGCGTCCGCTCGCTTCGCCCACCGGCCAGCGTCCGCTGGCCTTCATTCAACCGTTCGCGAAGCTTGCCAGGTGAGGTGCGGAGCGCAGTCATCACGCCGAGCACGACCGCCGTGATCAGCGCGACGCCCATCGCGAATGCGAGGACGGTGGTGTCGACGTGCACGCTGGCGAGCCGCGGAAGGTTCGGCGGTTGTAATGCGACGAGCGCCCTGACGCCAAAGAACGCGATCGCCGTGCCGAGCACGCTAGCCAGCACCGAGAGCACGACAGACTCAGCAAGCATCTGTCGCGCAATGCGTCCGCGGCTGGCCCCGATCGCCAGCCTCAACGCCAGCTCACGTTGCCGGCTTGCCGCGCGGGCAAGATGGAGATTTGAGACGTTCAGGCAGGCGATCGCGAGCAGCACGATGGCTGCCCCAAAAAGAATGAGAAGCGTCGGCCGGCTGGACGTCGTCAGATGCTCGCGCAACGGAACGGCCGCGGCGTCGAACATCCACGTGCCGTCGCCGTAGCGGGACTTGAGCGCCCGCGACAGCACGCTGATTTCGTTCTGCGCCGCCGCAAGGGCGACGTCGTCTCGCACGCGCGCGATGGCTTGAAAATTGTGAGCGGTGCGTGACGTTTGTGGCGGATTCAGCTCGCGCGGCGTCCAGAAGTCGCACGATACCGGGTAGTCGAACCATGGCGGCATGATCCCGACGACCTGATATGAGACCGAGCCAATGCGTAGCGTGAGGCGGTCGAACGGTTGGCTGTCAAGCCGGTTACGCCACAGCCGGTCGCTGATCACGATAGCCGGCGTGCCGCCTTGCCGCTGCTCTTCTGGTGTAAACGTACGGCCAGCGACTGGTGCGACCCTCATGACGGCGAAGAACTCACGCGAGACGCTGGCGCCGGGGATGAGGACCGATTCAGAGCCTAGGGAGACCGGCGTCAATGACGGCTGCACTTCCGCCATGCCCTCGAAGCTGTGCGTGCCTGACTGCCAGTCCAGGAAGTTTGGCTCCGACACCGAGTTCGTCCGACGGCCGTTCCGATTGATCTGCAGCAGCCGAACGATGCGGTCTGCATCCGGATAGGGAAGCGGACGGAGCAGGACGCCGTCCACGACGGTGAACACCGCGGTCGCCGCGCCGATACCGAGGCCGAGTGTCAGGATCGAAACAAAAGCAAACGATTTGGCGCGGGTGAGGAGCCGAAGACCGTATTTGACGTCGCGCCAGAAGTCTTCGAGCAACGCGGGGCGAAACTCCTCGCGTGTTTGTTCCTTGATGTGCTCGACGGCGCCAAACTTGAGCCGCGCCCGCCGGCGCGCCTCGGCCGGCGTCATCCCTGCCGCAATGTGTTTCGCCGTCTGCTGATCGATGTGAAATTGAATCTCATCGCTCAGGCCGCGCTCCAGCTCAGACCCAAATCGCAGGCGACGCCACAGTTCGCGCATAAGGGGGACCCCGTGCTCCTTTCGAAGGACGAAAGAAGCCTACTGAAGTTCCTTTCGACTGTCAAAAGAAGAGGACTTCACGACGTGCGCGATGCGCCCGCGGAGATCGGTGAGGGACGCACGGCGGCCTGTCCAGCGCCCATGCTCGGCGCGGACGAAGCGCGCGTAGGGCCCGATGGCATCGGTGAAGCGCTGGTTGCTTCGTTCCTGGGCGCGGGCGAACTCGCTGGCCAGCGCTCTGGTGAGATCGCTGATGAGGGCAGACACCTTCTGGCGAATTTCCGTGCGTGCCTTCCGGCGCCGCGCCGGGATGATCAGGAAACTAATCGCGGCCACGACGCTGGCCATGACGATACCGGTGATGTCGGCTGCGGCGGTGGTGGCGGCAACAGAGACCAGCGTGCCAAGGCCGACGGCGCCGGCGCCCACGGCAGCCGTCGCGGCTACGGCGGTCCGAGCGTTGTCCGCGATGGTCTCGGCCTCGCGCCGTCGATCGAAGCCGTCGACAACGCGCTGTGCCTCGCGCCCGACCGAGTCGAGCAGCCGGGCGCGGTCCTCGTGAAAGCTGCCAATCTCGGAACTGCCCAAGATGCGATCGCCGTGTTCCTGGTGTCGAACGGCCAGTCGCGCCGAAACCGCCTGCCACTGCCGGAAGTCCTGATCGACCAGCCAGTCGATGATCTCCGACACGCGCCGCTCGATCTGCCGCGGCGCGTCGGCCACGACTTTTTCCTCGAACTCCTTCTCGATTCGCGATCGGTTGACGAGATCGAAGACCCGCGCAAGTCGTAGCGTGTCGTCGAAGTACTGGTGCGCTCGCGACTCCATTTCAATCAGCACCTTCTCGACGGCGTCCATTCGCAGCTCGAACCCGCGCCTCACATCGTGCCGATACTGCGTGAGCTGCCGCTCGATGTCATCGAGCGTTTCGGTGTCGCTGGCCAGCATGTTGAGGCGGTCGGCGGCCAAGGCGAGGTAGCGGCGGGCAAGCACATCGCCGACACCAAGCGGGCTGACAAGCTTCAATCGAAAGCGGCTCTCCTCGTCGAGCGAGTCGTGGATGAATCGCTCGAGCGCCTCGAAGCGGCTTGCTGCCCAAAGCGCCGGCTCGCCGCGTTTGGCTCGGGCCGCCAACCTCGAGCTGACCGGAAAGATCGGCACGCGCGTACCCAGCGCCTCCGTTGCAGCGCGATCCACGAACGCGAGCACCTTCTCGAGATCCTCTTCACGTTCGAAGATGTCGGCCTTGTTCACGACGATGACGACTTTCTTTCCCCATGCCCGAATGGCATCGATGAAGGCCCGTTCGGTTTCGGTGAACGGTCGATCTGCCGAGGTTACGAACAGCACGAAATCCGCCCTCGGCACGAACTCGGTCGTGAGCCGCTCGTGTTCGCGGATGATCGCATTCGTGCCAGGCGTATCGACGATGTGGATGTCTTTGAGGAAGTCGACTGGCGCGGACACGACGCGAATGCCGGAGGGGTGAACTTCCGTGGCCGCAGTCTCGCCGTACCGGATCACGTGAATGTGCGAGGTCGTCGGCGTCACGCCTTCCTCGAGCACCGCGGTGCCAAGCAGCGCGTTGATGAACGCGCTCTTCCCCGCGTTGAACTCGCCGACGACGACGAGGAGGAAGAGCTCCTCGAGCTGGCGGACCGACTCAGCCAGCGTGGCGGTGTCCTCAGCCGTCGCAGGGATTGCCGCGAGCTCGACGCGAAGGTCGGCGAGCACTTGCCGGGCTGCACTGAGCTGCTGCTCGCGAGTGTCGGTGAGAAGGGGCGTCCGCGACATTCCGTTCCATTGTGTACTCATTCACCCGCTGTCTGCTGGCCGCTATCCGCTGGCCGCCATACGCGATCCGCTGGCCGCGACCCGGACTTCCGGTTTAAGCTGCCATGCATGGGCATCGCACAATGGGCGGGGGTCATCGATACGCTGGGTGGTTTGGTTCAGATC
>Ga0209382_10009331_pt1 | contig 12289 bp, 9 predicted proteins | sample SoiMetdeltSBSDD5_FD_187599 | JGI IMG/M metagenome (GOLD analysis project Ga0209382, IMG submission 187599) | Bulk soil microbial communities from a Populus tree surrounding site in Tennessee, USA - Soil MetaG P. deltoides SBSDD5 (SPAdes) (version 2) | ecosystem: Environmental > Terrestrial >... | reverse complement strand
TCTACGTGCTCACCCTGGCCGGTGGCCAGATCTGCGCCATGACCCGCTTCGAGGCCAGCGTGCTGCCGTGGTTCGGGCTGCCGCGATCACTCCCGAGCCGGTAGCCGGCCTCCCGGGCGGCTCTTGCTCGTAGCCGATACGTGTTCCCCGCCATCCGCGGCGCCGCCGACTGCCAGAAGGCGCCCGAATCCGACCGAAAGTTGTTCGCCGCCGGCCGCTCTCAAGCCGAGGTCGCCCACCAGATCGGTGTCTCGCGGCAGAACGTCAGCCGCTGGCACGCGCGCTGGCGCTCGGGTGGGTCGGAGGCGCTGCGCAAAAGGCTCATGACCTGGATCGGCGTATCGATCGAACCCCAGCCCAGCACCTGAGGTCCGATCACGATCCCGAGCACGATTGACGGCAACCGGATCCTCGGGAAGAGCCCGAGCGCAAGCGGAGCCGCCAGCGCCGCCGCCGCGACGATCGCCACGCCACCGAACGAGACGTTCGTGAGTTAGGACTCAGTACTGGTGCGAGTAGCCCTCGGTCACCTCACCTTTGTGTGCGGCGAATGCAGCCAGTACCTCACCCTTCTCCCGCTCCGGCACGTTGAAGTGGTCGAGCGACCGCGCAAGCTCAGCCGCGACTTCGTCGAAGATCTCGGGAGAGATCATCAGCGCCCGATGGGCCTCTTCGAGGCCGAGGTCAGTCTTGCCAGATTTCGTGGCTGCATAGACCTGTGGCCCGCCCGAAATGTCACAGACCCAGAGAGTGCGCATGAATTTGAGGCCCGGAAGCCTGCCCAGATCGTTTCTGCTCCATTCGTCTAGTTCGGGGTCCTTCGACCCCTGGCCAGCGATCGGGTTACGCACGACAGCGTCGCTGAAGTGGTCGATCACGGCTGCGATGGCGAATGCGCCACCGAGTCGGTCGTACAAGCTCGGTTCGGTCATCTCTAACCTCCTAGACCGTTCGATCTTCTCGCGAAGCCTCCTTGAGCTACTTCTCCGTATCGACTCGGATGAAGGGCGCGGGGAACGGGAAGTTGGCGGCGCCGTCGACGAGGGTGTTGCCGTCGAAGCCGATCCTCGCCGTCGCGGTCGCCGAGCGCTCCTTGCGCTTGGACCCAGGCCCGTTGACTGTGGTCATGACCGGTCCGGTCCCGGTCCAGCGGGCGTCGACCGAAACCGTGTGCAACCCGCCCCGGTTGTCCCGCACGTCTGCGAAGGTGCCGCTGGCACTCACGTTCTTGAGGTCCGGGCCGAACTGTGTCGGCGCCGCCCGTACGGAGCCCCAACTGAAAGTGCCGTCCGGGCACTGGCCCACGAACCCGACCCTGAGGGGCGGATTGGGGTCAGGCGTCGTCCCCGCCTCGATGAAGTTGTCGATCTCCACGATCAGGCGGCCGTCGGCCGCCGTGGAGCCATCCGGGCACTGGAACGGGGTCGACCAGCGGGCGGAGGCAACCTGCTCGGTGAAGCCGTTCGCGGCCGACGCGACGGCCGGGACGGCAAGCAACGCCAAGACGGCGAGCAGGGAGACGACGACGTGCCAGTACGGCCGCGAAGGTCGGTGGCCGGATCGGCTTTGCGGCAACCGCAGACCACGCATAGGCGACTCCTTTCTGAGGGTTCGAGCCGTTGGACACAGCCAGCCTCCTGATTGGTATAACCAAGATGGCCTCGGAGAGATTCACGATCGCGCACGGTGGGCCCTAACTCCCGCACCACCGCACAGCAGCCTCATCCCAAGCGTGGGCGACCTCAACCAGATCGGCCTCCTCGAGCCATCCGTCGCCGCGGTCTTCCTGGCGTTGGCGCGAGCCCGGGCCGCGAGTGCCCGCATCCGGACCCCGGTCGACGTCGAACGCAGGGAGCCGCCCAACCACGCTTGAACGCGGACGCAATCAGGCACTGGACGAATCGCCGGTCGCCCGGTGCAGGGATGCGTTCTGAGACCGCTATGCGTTGCGATTCACGAGAGCAGCCGCGTTCAACGAGACGACCAGATGACCGTTTCCGGAGGTCAATCTCGGTGTAGTGGGCCTGGCTGGACTTGAACCAGCGCCCTCATCCTTATCAGAGATGGACGGCTGAGCGCCATGCTAACCAGCATTTCCGCTGGTCGCGCGACTCCGTAAGTCCTACAAGGATGGGGTGAACCGCTGTCCGCCGCCGAGTGCCGGGCGGTACGTGGCCGGATCTAGCCTAGTGTCGGTTGCTGAAGTGTTTTGACGCTTGAGAGGTCCTGTCGCAAACCCGGCAGGACATGTGCTCGTGCCGATGTCCGTAACGATCTCGGGACGGTCGCCATGCAGACTGTCGCTGGCCGCCGGGAGTTCCCGACCGGCGGCCGACGATGTCAGGTTGGCATGAGGGTTCACGATGGTTGAAGAGGCCAGCTGATGACGATGCCTCCGATCTCCCAAGCTGGCAGTGGCGTTGTCCGGGCACGGACCGCCGCTGGACTGGCCTGGTTGGCCTGCGGGTTGGCGCTGCTGCTGCTGGCGGCAGGCCTGGTGCTGCTGTGGGCAAGCCCGAACGGACCAATGGCCGAAGGCGACCGGTCCAGGCTGGACCAGGCGATCAACCTGGTGAGCCTGCTGGGGCCGCCGCTGCTTGGTGGGCTGCTCGCCTCCCGGCGACCGTCCAACCCGTACGGCTGGCTCTGGGTGGCCTATGGCTTGGGCTGGACGGTCGTCGGCTTCACCAACGCCTACGTCACCTACGTGTCGGCCAGCGGCACCGAGGCGCTGGGGTGGGCCGGCCTGATCGGCTGGGTGAACGGCTTCGCGTTCGTGTCCTTGCTGGGCCTGACGGCACTCATCTTGTTGCTGTTCCCCAACGGGCGGCCGCCCTCTCGACGCTGGCGCTGGCTGGCCTGGGCGATCGGCGTCCTGGTGGTGGTGACCACGATCGCCAGTGCCCTCCTTCCCGCAGGAGAAGACGACCCGATCCAGAACCCACTGGCGGTCGAGGGCTCCATCGAGCCGGTCGCCGATGCCGTGGCCAACGTCGGGGTCACGGCCCTGTTTCTTGCAATCCTGGTCGCGGCCGGTTCGCTACTGTGGCGGTTCCGGCGGGCAAGGGGCCTGGAACGTCAGCAATTGAAGTGGCTGGCCTACGGCGGGGCGTTCCTGGCCGCCTACGTCGCGCTCGACCTGGTCAGCCTGACCCCGGCTGGGCTGGTGGATGCGCTGATCGAGGCCCTGACCTTTGGCGCCCTCTATGTCGGGGTCGGCATGGCCGTGCTGCGCTATCGGCTGTACGACATCGACCGACTCATCAACCGCACTCTGGTCTATGGATTGCTGACGGCGCTGCTCGGACTGGTCTATGCCGGCGCGGTCCTGGCCCTCGGACAAGTGTTCGGCGGGGTGGAGCGGGATCCGCCGAGTTGGGTAGTGGCCGGCGCAACCCTGACGGTGGCGGCCCTGTTCCAGCCCGCTCGCCGACGGATCCAGCAGGCGGTGGACCGACGCTTCAACCGGCGCCGCTATGACATGGCCAAGACCATTGAGCGGTTCAGCGCTCGCCTGCGGGACGAGGTCGACCTGGATACGCTCTCGGCCGAGGTGCTGGCGGTCGTGGACCAGACCGTGGAGCCGACCCGGGTCTCACTTTGGCTTCGACCCTCCTCACATAGCTCATCAGGCACAGCTCGCAGCGAGGCACGGCCAATTACCTGGGCCTACTGAGCCCGTCATCCGCACCTCAGGACGCTGCAAACCAGGCTGCTCAAGCGTCAAAGCATCTCGGCGACAGACCACTAGGTCACCCAGGCCGGCCATGGAAACGGTGATGCTTCGTCCTCCCGGACATAGAGGCTGACTAAGGGCGGCGCCAGCCCGCAGCCTTGTCCACTTGCAGCAGAGCGAGCACGCATTATCCGACCGAGAGGCCACGGATTCGCGACTGTTTATCCTGGAAGCCACTTTTCCAGCAGCGCCTTCCAAGTATTCTTACCCACCACCCCGTCCACAATGAGATGGTTGCTCTGCTGGAATTTCTTGACGGCAGCAAGCGTCTTCGGGCCGAACTTCCCAATTTCATCGAAGCCAGGTTGCTCGCCGAAATCATTGAACATGTGCTGGAGATGAGCAACTGCCGCTCGCGCCGTCTGGCTTTCGCGCAGGACGGGTAGATTGACGTCGGTGAGTTGGAACTGGGCCGCAGTCGCCGCACCCTCCGTCATGGCGCCCTCCCGTTGAGACAGATACGACAAGATGCGGCAAGAGTACAAGAAGCGGTCATAACACGTTCGGCTCAAGTGGTAGATCTCACGGAAACTGTGGCCCTGCTGCGCGGCAACGGGGGGCTCTGGCCACCGAGGAGCCATCGGAGGGGGATCGTGGAGGTCCGATTCCTCTCCATGGTTCGGGCTCTGGGCGGGCAGCACTCCCGGCGGCATTGCCAGACGCCGGGTCTGGCGCAAGACTGAGGCATGGACGTACCGGAGACTCGGTACGCGAAGAGCGGCAACGTCCATATCGCGTACTGCATCCGCGGGGAAGGTCCGGTCGACCTTGTGTACATCCCGGGCTGGATCTCGAACATCGAGCTGATGTGGAAAGACCGCTGGATGCGCGCATGGCTCGACAGGCTGGCGACGTTCTCGCGATTGATCGCATTCGACAAACGAGGCACCGGACTCTCCGACCGGGTGCCGGAGGATCGACTCCCGGATCTTGAGACCCGGATGGACGACGTCCGGGCGGTGATGGATGCGGCCGGGTCCGAGCGCGCGTTCCTCCTCGGCCATTCCGAGGGCGGCCTCCTGGCCGCGCTGTTTGCCACCACCTATCCGGCCCGGACCGCAGGCGTGGTGTTCTTCAGCTCCGATGTCCGGGGTGCGTGGGCCCCGGATCACCCCTGGGGGACGACACGAGAGGAGTTTGAGCGCGAGCTCGAAGCGGTCGAGCACGGGTGGGGCGACGGAACGTTTGCGAGATCGTTTACGGCGGAACTTGCTCCCTCCCTGGCCAGCAACGAGGACTTCCTCGCCTCGCAGGTCAAGTACTTCCGGCAGAGTGCAAGCCCGAGCGCCGCGATCGCCATCGACCGTATGTGGTTCGAGACCGATGCCCGACCCATTGTGCGGTCGCTTGGCGTCCCGAGCCTGGTCCTTTGGCGTCGCGAGGCCGCTTTTGCGGCCGATAGCCGATACCTCGCCGAGCACGTGCCCGGCGCCATCGCGGTGGAGCTTCCCGGATCGGACTACCTTCCCTGGATCGGCGACGTCGACAGGGCGGTCGACGAGATCCAGGCATTCGTGGCCGCGGTGAAGGACGAGGATGCCGTGCTCGATCGCCTCCTCGCTACAGTGTTGTTCACCGACATCGTCGGTTCCACGGAGAAGGCCCGCGAGCTCGGCGATCGTGCCTGGGGGGAGCTGCTGGCGGCACATCACGCACGGGTCCGGGCCCAGCTGGCGCGGTTCCGCGGCCGCGAGATCGACACCGCCGGTGATGGGTTTCTGGCGACCTTCGACGGACCCGCCCGCGGCGTCCGCTGTGCCCAGGCGATCGCACGCTCCGTCCGAGGTCTCGGGCTCGCCGTGCGCGCCGGGGTCCATACGGGGGAACTTGAGCTCGCAGGCGGAGACATCCGCGGGATCGCCGTCCACGTGGGCGCCCGCGTGTGCGGCATCGCTGGGGCGGATGAGGTGCTGGTGACCTCGACAGTGCGGGATCTCGTCGCTGGCTCCGGGCTCGTCTTCCAACCACGCGGTGAACACGAGCTCAGGGGCGCCGGAACATGGACGTTGTTCGCCGCGAACGATTCGCCTCGATCGGGACGCCGTGGCCTGCCTGGCCTACGACCCCGCCCATGACGGCTACCAAGCCCGATGACACCTAAAGAAGTTATGCAGTTATGAGGTGTTAGCCGGTAATGCGGCCGCCCAACCGGCTCCGAACACCACTCTGATGAGCGTTCTTGCTGGTAGTGGGCCTGGGAGGACTTGAACCTCCGGCCTCATCCTTATCAGGTATCGAGGGCTAAACGCTGTGCGCAAGGCCGTTTTCCCAGGTCGCCAGCGAGCGTCAGGGGCGAAGGGATGCGTTCTTAGCGACCTTGTTCCAAGCGGTGCAGCAAGCCAGGTTACGCTGGCCCCTTGTCCGGGAGTCCACGATAACCAATCCGGCGCCGCCCCCGCGTCACCCTAACCGTCTTGCCGGCCTGACCCGATCGCGGATCCGCTCCTCGGGCCGGACCGGAACCAGAGCAGGTCGGGCCGGCTGACCGCCGCAACCGTTCTCGCCTATCCCTGCTGGAGCCGGTCGGTGAGGGCGGTGTAGCGGTGGCCGGCGCCCTGGCCGGCGCTCGAGGTGCGCTCCCAGGCCGAGTGGCCGGTGGTCGCCTTGGAGGCCACCAGGACCCGGCCGAGGGATTCGTGGCACTGCAGTCAGCAACCCAAGCGACCCGGGCGACCCCGCACGCCACCGGCGAGGACCCCAACCCGGCCGTGGGATTGCCGACATTAGCCCGTTCTGGCTGGACCCGTCTTTGCGGCCCTGGCCGTCCCGCGCCGTCGACACCGAGAGTCAGCGGCGGATTTCCGCCGCTTCCGCTTCCGGCTCCTCCAGGGCGACGTCGCGCTTGCGGTGCAGGCGGCTGGGCCACCAGATCCAGCGGCCGACATCCAGGTTGAGCGCGGTGACCAGGACCGAGCGGACCACAAAGGTGTCCAACAGCACCCCGAAGGCCACCGCGAAGCCGATCTCGGTGATGAACACCAACGGCAGCGTCCCCAGCGCCGCGAAGGTCCCGGCCAGCACGATGCCGGCCGAGGTGATCACCCCGCCGGTGGCGGCCAGGCCGATCAGCGCGCCCCGCCGGGTGCCGTAGCGGCGGCTCTCCTCATGCACCCGGGTCATCAGGAAGATGTTGTAGTCGGTGCCCAACGCCACCAGGAACACAAAGGTCCACAGCGGGAACGCCGGATCGGATCCTGCGAAGCCGAACAGGTGGTCGAAGACCAGGGCGCTCACCCCCAGCGCGGCCCCATAGGACAACACCACCGTGGCCACCAGCAGCAGCGGGGACACGATCGCCCGCAGCACCAGCCCCAAGATGACCAGCACCACCAGCAGCACCAGGGGCACGACCAGGTTGCGGTCGTGGCGGGTGGCCCGCTGGATGTCGAGGTTGACGGCGCTGCCCCCACCGACCTTGGCCTCGGCCCCCGCGATGGCGTGGACCCTGGAGCGAAGCTGGTCGACGGTGTCGAAGCCGGCCTGGCTGTCGGCGGCGCTGGTCAGGGTGCCCTCCAGGTAGGCCAGGCCGTCCTTGACCTGGGGGCGGGTGACGGCGGTGACCCCCGGGGTGCCCGCGACCGCGGTCTGGAGCTGGCCGGCGGCGTCGGCGTTGCCGATGACCTGGACGGGGTTGCCCTCCCCGGCCGGGAAGTGGCGGGCCAGCGCCGCCTCCCCCGCCACCGCCTCGGGCTTGGTCCGGAACGAGTCCTTGGACTGCAGGCCGTTGGCCTCCAGCTGGGTCACCCCCAGGGCCAGCGCGCCCAGGATCACCGCGGTGACGACCCAGACCAGCCGGGGCCGGGGGGCCATGCGCTGGCCGATGCGGGCCCACAGGCCGTGCTCGGTCGGCTCCGGGGACCCCAGGGTGGGTCGCCGGGGCCAGAAGACCCAGCGGCCGACGATGACCAGCAGCGCCGGCAACAAGGTGAGCATGGCCAACAGCCCGACCGCGATCCCGATCGCCATCACCGGGCCCAGGCTCTTGGTCGAATTCAGCTCGGCCACCAGCAGGGTCAACAGGCTCAAGATCACGGTGAACCCGCTGGCGATGATGGCCGGCGCGGCCCGACCCAGGGCCACCGCCATGGCCTCATGGCGGTCGGCGTGGCGGCGCAGCTCCTCGCGGTAGCGGGCCGTCAGCAACAACGCATAGTCGGTGCCGGCCCCGAACACCAGCACGGTCAAGATGAAGGCGCTCTGGGCATTCACCGTCAGCCCGGCGTTCTTGGCGAGCAGGTAGATCACCGCCTGGGCGGCCGTGAGGGCCACGAACACCGTCGTCAGCGGCAACAGCCACAGCACTGGGCTGCGGTAGGTGATCAGCAAGATGACGATGACGATGGCCGCGGTGATGTACAACAGGGTGGAGTCAAAGCCGGAGAAGACCTTGCTGAAGTCGGCGAAGTACCCGGCCGGGCCGGTCACATAGGCCTGCAGCCCACCGGGGTTGGCCTGGGCGATGGCGCGCATCTCCTCGACCCGTGGGGCGAGCTCCTCCCAGCCGTTGCCCTCCTCGGCCACCTTGATGGGCACGATCACCTGCAGGGCCCGGCCGTCCTTGGCCGGGATCGGGCCCAGGACCTTCCCGGTGACGTCCTGGACCCCGGCGAAGGCCTTGGCGTCGGCGGCGGCCTTGGCCTGGTCGGCCGGGGTGATCGGGCCGTCGGGGCGTTCGTAGACGACCAGGGCCGGGAAGACGTCGGAGGGCGAGAACCGCTTGGCCAGCTCGACCACCTGGGTCGACTCAGCGTTCTGGGGTAGCCATGAGGAGGCATCGTTCTGCTGGGCGCTGTTCAGCTTGCCGGCCAGAGGGCCGGCGACCGCGACCACCGCGATCCAGAAGCCCAGGATCACCCACTTGCTCCAACGCCCACACGGAAGCCCCGCCAACCGTCGCGCCCAGCTCATGACACCCCCAACGCCGTCACACCCCACACCGCCGATCACCATTCATCGCAACCCCGGGCTGGTCAAACGAATTCCTGATGACAGCTATATCTCTGACCCCCGACACCCCACCGGCCCTGCTTGGCCCGTTGGCGCGACACCGCGAGCACCTCCGGCAAGGGTCAGCCACCGTTGCCAGGTCAACCAGGTTCCCAGCATCCGGCCCCGCCAGCACACCCCATGCTCGCGCAGCGACCACCGACCACCGGATGTTGTCATGGTGACCAGCTCAGCTTGGTGCTGCCGTTGTCCAAGAACAGATAGGTGAGCGGGCGGGATCAAGACGTCGCAACTTCTGATGGGGAGACGTAGAACGCTTCCAGTAGATCGTGGATCGGCTCACGCCCAGCAGCCGCGCGGTCGAGGGACGCTGTTGCCGGGGTCGCCTGCGCAGGTCGCGGGTACGATTACTGCGAGCCGCGCGGGGAATCCTCCTGGGTGAGGGCTCGGCGCGGATGATGGCAGGTGAGGGCAATGGCCGAGATGTGGCTCGGGACGCTGCTGATCCTCGGGATCGATCTCGTGCTGGTCGGTCTGGTGTGCGCGATCGTCTTCGTGGCGACCACGGGGCTGGGGCGGTGGCAGGATCGACGGCAGGCGCGCCGCTTCGCCGAGGCCGCCGCGCGAGGCGATTTCGAGGAGGCCGAAACCGTCGTGCGGGCGGCATCCCACCAAGCGGGCAGGACCAATCTCGTCGTGTGATAGAAGCACGGGAGGCGATGCGTCGGCCCGTGCTGGCGGCCGAGATCGTCTCACGCACGGGCTAGAACCTGCCGGTTGGTCAGGCCGACGCCGGTACCCGCCGGATCTCTGGGTACATCGCCATTACCGTGGCGCAGGACACGCGCTGACGAACACGCGGCCGGCCCTGCCGCCTCAGAGCCTCGCCACTGTGCTCTGACCGGCAACGATTCGACCAGCGCATGCGCACCGCATTGAGGAACGTAGCACTGGAAAGCAGCTGTCCTACCCTACCGAGGGCCGTCCGCAGTTCCTACTTTCTCCAAACAACCTTTATGCGATTCGCCATAACACTTAATCCTGACCCTCGTGCTCTATGCTCGACCCGTCATCGTCCGAGGACAGCAGTGCAGGGGGATGCGTTCAGAGACCGCTGTGCGCAGGCCTCACGGAAGCAACCGCCATTGAAGGAGACCACCGGCGAGCGTTCCCACAGGTCAGCCCCGGTGTGGTGGGCCTGGCTGGACTTGAACCAGCGGCCTCATCCTGAAACGAAAATCGCCCGCGTACCAACGGGCTCTGCCGCACCGAGAGCCGAGCGTGGCCGGGCACACCCGATTCTCATCCCTCGTGGCGGCCCCCGGCCATGGCGGTCCTATCAGAGATGGACGGCCGAGCGCCATGCTAACCAGCATTTGCGCTGGTCGCGCGACACCGTAAGTGCCACAGGGATGGGGTGAATCTCCCGATCCGGTCCGTGCCTCAGTGCTGGCCCGCCCTATGAGGATACTTCAGGGTCGAGCTGGCGAGGCTGCAGCGAAGCGCCAATGACGCCGGCATTGCCTGGGCTGCTCGAGTGGAGGACGGCATGGCGACGTGCTGGCTTGACCTGCAGATGGCGCCGCTGACGATGGTGCGGCGGTCTGCACCGTGGCCAGCATTGACTCGCATTGGGCACCGGATCGCCTGGTGTTCTTGTAGCCGCCGGGATCGCCGGGCAGCCGCGCGATGCCATGGTGCTGGCAGGCAGAGCGATGGGGGCTGCCGGGTGGGTACGGCAGCCCCCATCGGGTCGGTGATCGTGGCGGTGTCAGGTCGTCTGCCCGGGCCGGACCCGCCTGCTAGCGGTCGGTAGTCCCGTACGCCAGGTGCTCTTTGGCCATTGTCCTGATCAGGGCCCAGTACGCGGCTGGGTCGATGGGGTCCGGGGTGGCAAGGTGCTCTCGTGCCAGCGTCCTGGCCAGGGTCCGCTGGGCGGCGTGTGCGCCTCGGTAGATGGGGGCCGGGTAGGTGGCGTCCGCGATGGCCTGCTGCTCGCCTGCCGGATGGCTGGGCTCGTCGGCCTCGCGGGCGTGGGCGGCACCGGCCGGTAGGGCGGTGAGCGCGGCCAAAGCGACCGCGACCACGACGGTACGCGCTGGGGTGGTCATGGCGACCTCCTGTGCTGGAGGGTGCTGCGCGGGTCGCAGCGATCCCTGTCTTCCGGCAGGGTCGCCGGGGGCGGTTCCGGCACGGTTCTGGCTCGGTTCAAGGCCGGTTTCGGCGTCCATCCCCGCAGCGTGGAGGCCTGATCGGGTCGTCGGTCTCGACGGGTATCGCCTTAATCAGGGTTGGATTACGCTTGTGGGATGCGGTTTCGGGTGCTTGGGCCGCTGGAGGTCGAGGGCGACAGCGGCCCTCTGGTGCTGGGGGGGCCGAAGGAACGCCGGCTCCTGGCTCAGCTGCTGGTACGACCCAACCAGGTCGTACCGGTAGAGGCGCTCGTCCAGGCAGTGTGGGGACCGCAGCCGCCCAAGAGCGCCCCCAAGATCCTGCAGGCGCACGTGGTGCGGTTGCGGTATGCCTTGGAGCCCGACCGGGCCCGCGGCGCCGCCGGTCAGGTGCTGGTCACCCGCGACCCGGGGTACCTGCTCCAGGTTGCCTCTGGAGCGCTAGACGCGACGCGGTTCGAGGCGTTGGCCGCCGAGGCGCGCCGGGCCCTGGCCGACGACGCGGCCGAGGCGGCGGCGTCGAGGTTGCGGGCGGCGCTGGGGCTGTGGCGGGGCCAGGCGTTTGAGGAGTTCCTGGATACCGACTTTGGCGCGGCCGAGTCCGACCGCCTGGCCGAGCTGCGCCTGGTCGCCCTGGAGGACCGGATCGAGGCCGACCTGCGGCTGGGGCGGCACCGGGAGCTGGTGGCCGAGCTGGAGGGGCTGGTCCGGGACCAGCCGTTGCGGGAGCGGCTGTGGGCCCAGCTCATGCTGGCGCTGTACCGCTCGGGGCGGCAGGCCGATGCGCTCCTGGCCTATCAGCGGGCCCGGGCGGTCCTGGTCGAGGAGCTCGGGATCGACCCTGGGGCGGAGCTGCGCGGGCTGCAGGCGGCGATCCTGGCCCAGGACCCTGGGCTGGACCTGCCAGCGGCAGCTGAGGCAACCCCGGCCCGAGAGCTGCCAGCGGTGCTCGCCACCGGCGGCCCGGCCTTCGTGGGCCGGGCCGAGGAGCTGGACTGGCTGCGGGCCGCCTGGACGCGGACCGCGATAGGTCGGGGCGGGATGGTGTTTGTGGCCGGCGCGCCGGGCATGGGCAAGACCCGGCTGGCCGCCGAGTTCGCCCGGGAGGTCCACGACCAGGGCGGCTGGGTGCTGTATGGGCGGTGCGAGCCAACGCCATCGGACCCTCTGCAACCGTTCACGCAGGCGTTCGCCGGCATGGGACCGCACCTCCGGGATGTCGTGAGGTTCAGTGGGCCGCAATCCACCGCCGCCCTTGGTCAGGCGCTGATCGACTTTCTGAGCGGCCGATCCAGCGATGCGACGGCGCTGATCCTGGACGACCTGCAGCTGGCCCAGCCGTCCGTACTGCAAGCGCTGGCCGGTCTTCCAACTGCGGCCGCCTCACGGCGGCTGCTGGTGGTCGGTCTCTACCGAGACCAGCCGGCCCCAGCTG
>Ga0209382_10009330_pt1 | contig 12289 bp, 8 predicted proteins | sample SoiMetdeltSBSDD5_FD_187599 | JGI IMG/M metagenome (GOLD analysis project Ga0209382, IMG submission 187599) | Bulk soil microbial communities from a Populus tree surrounding site in Tennessee, USA - Soil MetaG P. deltoides SBSDD5 (SPAdes) (version 2) | ecosystem: Environmental > Terrestrial >... | reverse complement strand
CGATGCCGGGAGGTGGGCCCGGGCTCGAGCGCAAATCGCTACTGCGGCAGAAGATTGCCGAACTACAAAGGGCAGCTTGAGGAGGCAGCTGCGCCAGCGTCGGGGGCCCTGCTTGGCGAGGTGCGAGGGGACCGGGCAGGTCGCACGCCAGGGAGCCGGCCCGGGACGGCTCAGAACTTCACCCCCACCCCTAACCGGGCAACGGAGCTCTGGATGGGAACGCTCAGAGTGGTGCCATCTTGTTCGGTGTGTCGGTCAATCCGCTGGAACTCGAAATCGCCCATCAGCCGAAAGCGACTCGATCCGAGTCCGTAGGCAGCGCTCAGGCCCAGCTCCAGTCCAAACGGAGCCGAGCCGCCTCCAGTGAAATCGGTCCCCGCCACGTAAGCCGTTCGCAGGGCGACGTCAGCGCCGGGCGCAAGCGGGTAGGCTGCTCGCACCCCGACGGTGGCAGCACTGTACGACTGCGCCGCCCGCGATGGGGATGTCGCCCGCCTGAAGTAGCCGGCCTCCACCGATACCATGCTGATGGCCTTGAAGCCCGCGCGCACGCTCAGCTGGTCCAGGGTAAACGACTCGAGCGGCCCGCTGTTGTCCCCCGAAGGCCCAAGCTCCAGGTGGGTGCCGTCAACCCGAAGGGAGAGTCGCCCTCGTTCGACCGACAGCGCCACCGTGGGGCCGGTCCCCTGGAAATGGAGAAAGGCCGCCTGCTCCCGGTAGTCCGCCATGGCGTAGCCGCCGGCCAAGGCAACCTGCTGTGCACTAAGCGGCGCCGCCCCTAATGAGGCGAGTAGCAGAGCGGGGAACCTGATTCTCACAACTTCTTTGTGCCTCGGGACTGGGGAATGACGGCGAGCTTCACCTGCCGGCGTCGGGTGGCGTTCTCCGCTGCGATCTCCGCGTTCCGGCGGGCAAGCTGCTCCCGAACCAGGCTGTTATAGAGAATGTTGGCGCGGGCGGGCACCGGGGCCGGCTTTTTCATGGTGGCCAGAAGGCCAACCAGCGCCGTTCCACCGCCGATAGCCAGAATCTCTCGCCTGCCGCCTCCACCCAACTTGGAGCTCTCCAGCGCCAGACTTCCACCGAGCGCCACCGAGGTGGCCGTAAGGGCAAGCCCGACAGGCTTCCAGCTCCGAGGTGGGACGACGGTCTCCGGCAGCAAGTCGTATCCTGGAAGGCTGGTCAGATGGGCCAGTGTGTCGACTGCCCCGGGATCGATCCGCACCGGAAGGGACGCCGCGTAGCTGTCCCGGCCGGCACTCGCCTCCACGATCAGACGGTAGTTTCCTTTGACCGGCGGCTGTCCATTGGAGAGGAGACCGTTCCACTGGAGCCGGACCGGTCCTTCCGCCATGGCCGAGTCCACCGTGATCTCGCCACCCGGGCCGACCAGCCGAGTGCGCAGCCGGGCCGTCCGAGTCACCGTGAAGCGAATAGGAAGGGCACCAAGGCCGGCAATGAATTCAGCCGTGTCGGCCCGCAGATCGCGCAGCACCAGCACCTGCGCCAGAGCGAGGGCAAAGGCACTAGTGATCTTGGGCGAGATCCGGCCCGCATCGAGCGCCCGATCAGGGTTGAGCAGCAGCGCCTGCTTGAAGGCCTCAGTGGCCTGCCTGGTACTGTCGAGCGAGGCGTAGGAGAAGCCCAGCAGCTCGTAGGCTCTGACCTGATCCTCGTGGCTCAGTCGCTCCCGGGCAGCCTGACGGGCCAGCGTGATAGCCTGAGAGTAGGACAGTCCGTTGTAGGCCGCGCTGGCCCGGCGCAGGGTCGAATTGGTCTGCGCGCACAGCGGTGAGCGGTATCCAATCAGTGGCAGGACCAGGACCAGTACCGCGGCCAGGAGCAGACGCCGCATCATGGCGGTCCGGCCGGCTCGAGAATGTATCGGCGGCGGATGGGATTCGGCCCGCTGACCACGATGGTCTCGAACTTGGTGCGATATCCCTCCTGCTCGATTCGGATCCGATGAGTACCAACCGGGAGGGGATAGTCGGCGATAGGTGTGGGCCCAATCTCCTTGTTTCCGAGGAAGAGCGTGCCCCAGGGCTCTGAAGCCACCGTCAGCAGCCCGTACTCCTTCTTGGCGGCCTTGGGTTGTCTGGTAGCACCGGCCGGCTCGGGCTCACTCCGCTCGCTGGGCCTGGCCATGGTCGGTCCAGCCCCCCCGGTGGGACTTGGCTGCGGGGGCGGAGTCTGGATTGGCGTGACAGCAGCAGGACTGGGGCGTGATGGAGCCGGCGGTTCCACCCTTCTATGCGGTTCCACCCTTCTATATGGAAGCAAGGCCGCCCACGCCGCCCCGCCGATTGCAACGGAGAGCGCCAAAGCCAAAAGGCTGCGCTGGACGATCTTCCTTTGCCTGACCTTGCTGCCCGTGCGCGAGCCGGGCTTGGTCCCCGGTCTTACCGGCGTGCTCACGACCGTGCGGGGGCCGGTCCGCTCTCCGCTCACCGCGGCGGCGAACTCCTCCATGGTGGGAAAGCGACGTTCCGGCTCCTTCGATAGCGCCCTATCCAGCGCGGCGCACAGGTCGGCCGGGGCGTCGGGGCGAGCTTCGAAGATCCGGGGCGGTTGCTCGAATACGTGCTTGTACAGAATGCTGTGAGACGACCCGTCGAACGGCTGCTTCCCGGTAAGCAGGTGATGACCCACCACACCCAGCGAGTACTGATCGGCCCGGCCATCCACTTCCAGTCCCTTGGCCTGCTCCGGTGCCATGTAGTGCGGCGTGCCGATAATGTTGCCCGTGCCGGTCAGCCCTGAGCCGCCCTCCAATGCCTTGGAGATGCCGAAGTCGGTGAGCACTACCCGTCCGTCGGTCTCGAGCATGATATTGGCCGGCTTCACATCGCGGTGCACGATGCCCCGCTTGTGGGCGTGGCCCAGGGCCAGCGCTGCTTCCCGGAGAATCCGACGGGCAGTCTCGAACGAGACCGGCCCGCTATCGATCAGCTGATCGAGGGAGTTCCCGGTGACGTACTTCATCACGAAGTACACCAGACCCGCTTCGCTCTCGACCCGATAGATCGGGATGATATTGGCGTGGTCCAGCTTGGCCGCGGTCTTGGCCTCCTGCTGGAACCGGGGGATGAGCTTGGGGTCGTGCGAGAGCTCCGGAGGCAGCACCTTGATTGCCACCTGCCGCTCCAGGGCCAGGTCCTGGGCCAGAAAAACGACGGCCATGCCACCCCGCCCCAGCAGCTTGGTGATCTCGTAGCGACCCTCCAGCGTGGCCGCGAGTCGCTTCCTCAGCTCCTCAGTGGGCTCCGGAGCGCAGACGTGCTCGCTCTCGCCGGAGGGCGTACCGCAGTTCGAGCAGTAGCGGCCGTCGACCGGAAGCGGCGTGTGGCAGCGAGCGCACTCGTTCACCGGCTTTTTCACGGGCGACTCCGGCCGGCATTGCGGGACAGGGACGGACTCAGCGAGACCTGGAACCCGGCCGGCAGGGCGCAGGTAGTGCCGACCGCCGCGCAGAGCGAGTAGTTGATCGGCCGCCCAGCGAAGTCTGTCACCACCGCGTAGTACTCTCCGGGGTCGAGGAGCACGGTTAACGATTCGCTGGAACCCTTGGTACGAGCAGACCCGCGGACGTCGAGCGGTGACCCCGCAACCGGGATGCCCAGCAGGTAGAGGTCAATGTCCCCAGCTCCCAATGCACTCGCACCCACCCGGGGAGCGGTCTTGAGAGTGACTATCTGAGGGAGCGCCCCCGGCACCCGGAACCGGATCCAGTCCACGTCATGCGGGTTGTCGATGGTCAGGGCTTCTGAGTAAGGAGTCGCGAGATCGACCCGAGTCGCGGGATCTGCGAAGTTGCGGTCGGCAAACTCGCAGTTGTCGTTCTCCTCCAATCGATCGGGGCCGATGGAGGGATCGCTGGTGACATAGCCATCCAACACCGCAATGCCGTATCGCCCGGAAAGAACAAAGAGCGAGACCATGTCCATGGACCCTGGCGGCAGGTTGCGCAGGGCCACGATCAGCGAATCGGAGGGCTGCTGCTCGACCTTGAACGCGTGGTCCTTGCAGTAGTACAAGCCCGATCCAATGGTCCAGCCTGGCGTGGCGACCGAATCGGCGTTCGTCACGGTCGATCCCAGAAAGGAGAAGTGGCTGTTCTTGAGCCCTGGGGCGACGAAGATGAAGGTCATGTCGCTACCGGCCGTGGTGCCGGTGAAGCGGTACCAGTCAATGCCGAGGGTGTCGTCTCTGCTCCGGCTTTCAAATGCCAGTGCCGGGTTGTAGTAGCGGATGGCGGGCAGGGTGGGAAACGGACCGGCGCTCAAGTCAATGACGTGGGGCGAGCTCTGGTTGGGCTCATGCAGATCCTGCTCGACCACGGTGATGGAATCCGGCGCGACCACAATCTGATTCGGGTTCAGTACGACCACCCTTCCACTTGTTGCTGGTGGAGGCACCCAGAAGCTGAACTGACCCACCCCGCCAACTCCGGTGGTGATCGAGAAGGTGTCGGGCACCAGCGCAGCGCCCTGGAGCGTCGCCAGGAAGAGCGAGTTCACGCCGACCCCATACATGGTCACCTTCTCGCCGTAATGGACCACGGCGGGGCGAACGCTGTCGATCTCCAGCGGATCGGAGACCCGCAGCGAAAAGGCTGCCGGCGTGGAGCCCTCAAAGCCGGTCGCAACCGCCCTGATCTCCACGATCCCCGAGTTCACACCGGTTGCGACGCTGGTGTTGTTGTCCTTGGCCGTCAGACTGGCCAAGGTCGGATCGTCGCTCGACCAGACCAGCTCGGCATTCCGAACCTCCACTGAATCTCCGGTTGAGGATCGGGCCCATACCCTGGCGGAGAGCTCGATCTGATCACCCCGAAGAACCACCGGACTGGGCGAGGAGATCGTGACGTAGGCCTGGTCCACGGCCTCCGTCGCATCGGAGCACCCGGACAGTCCCAGAGCTATAGCCACACACAGAACCCGTGAATCCATCGCTCTCCAGGCCCTGGAGGAGATGAGCCATGACAGACGCCCTCTGGTAAATCCCGGCACCTTCTGGCGGACTCCACGAACGGAGCGTCCGAGCCAGCGGTGAGGATTACCTGAGATGTCCATTTTGAAAGGAGTTAGACCACTTTAGGCGGGAGGGTTGGCAAGGCCCGTGCCCCGGAGCTGGAGGACTCAACGCCGTCTTTGAGGTCGCAGCTCGTACTGCCGGCTGACTGACCGGGTGCCCTTGATGACGATGGTCTCGGCGACCGTGCGGTAGCCCTTCTGCTCCAAGCGGAGCCGGTAAGTGCCGGGTGTGACACGGCGGCTGAGCGGAGTTCGCCCTACTCTGACGCCGTCGATGTAGAGAGCGCCTGAAGGAGTTGAGCGCACGCTGAGGGTGGCCCGCTGGATCACCTTCTGCGCCATTGCGGGAGGAGGAGCGCTTGGGCGACTGGCAAGGCTCTCCAGCCGGGGGATCCCGATCAGCACTGCTGCAACCAGTGCGACGAGCGTACCCACGACTACCAGCACTCCCGAGCCGTGAGATCCGTCCGGATTCGCTTGCGCCGACGGAACCGTTGGCGTTCGCGCGACCATGGTGGTGGTACCCGACGATTTGGCCGAGCGCTCTCCGCTCACCGAGGCGGCAAACTCCTCCATGTTGCGGAACCGGCACCGGGGCGGTTTGGCCAGAGCCCGCTCCAGGGCGAGTCGGAGATCAGCGGGTGTATCGCGGCGGCGGTCGAGCAGCGACGGCGGTGATTCATGTACCTGCTGGTAGAGGATGCTGTGGGGATCGCCCTCGAACGGGAGCTTGCCGGTCAGGGCGCGGTAACCCACGATGGCCAGGGAATACTGGTCGGCGCGTCCATCGACCTCTTGGCCCTTGGCCTGCTCCGGCGCCATGTAGGCGGGCGTCCCGATGATCGTCCCGGTGCCCGTTATCTGGGTGGTACCCTCCAGCGCCTTAGAGATACCGAAGTCGGTCAGCACCACCCGGCCCTCGGTGTCCAACATGATATTGGCCGGCTTCACGTCGCGGTGAACCACTTGGCGGCGGTGTGCGTGCCCCAACGCAAGGGCGGCCTCCCGGAGGATGTGGCGCACCTGGTCGACCGGGAGCCGGCCCCGCTCCAGGACTTCCTCCAGCGACCTGCCGGGCACGTATTTCATCACGATGTACACCAGTCCCGCTTCGTTTTCGACTCGGTGAATCGGGATGATGCTGGGATGGTCCAACCGTGCCGCGGTCTTGGCCTCACGCTGGAATCGAGTGATCAGCTGCCCGTCGCGCGACATGTCCGGCGGCAGCACCTTGATCGCTACCTGACGCTCCAGCACCAGGTCCTCTGCCAGAAAAACAGCCGCCATGCCACCCCGGCCCAACAGGCGGATGATTTCGTAGCGCCCTTCCAGGGCACGGGTGAGCCGTTCCCGCAGTTCGTAGGTGTAGTCAGGTGGGCAGTTCGCGCAGTGCAGATCGTCCACCGGAATCGGCGTGTGACACCTGGGACAGCTGCTCACCAGTGCTCCGGTAGCGGGGAGGTCTGGTAATTCCCGGCATCTCTGGCGGACTCCCGCAGCCGCACGGCGGCCTCGGTCGGAGCCTGTGTCAGAGATCGAGCAATTACGAGGGGTTAGGAGCTTCGGCGGGTCCGCGCGGCAAGGCTTATGCCCGGGATCACTGGTTCACACGTTCGAGGTACACCGCACCACCGCCGACGTTACCGATCACGAGGTCCAGATCCCCGTCGCGATCGAAATCGCCGGCGGCCGGTGCCGCCAGTGCCGGCACCGACGGCAGGGTAACGCTGTCACGGACGAAGCGCGGGATGTTTCGGGTCCCCCGGTTCTGATAGACTGTGAGGCCCTCCATTTCGGACCCGACCAACAGATCGAGATCCCCGTCGCCGTCCAGGTCGGCAAGGAGCGGCGCACTCCGGCGGCCAGCTTTGAGCCCCGCATATTCGTCACTCACTAGCGTGAATCGGGGGCGGGTGCGAGTGCCCGTGTTCTCGTAGTAGTTGAGCCAGCCCGAGGACTCTCCCACTAGCAGGTCGAGATCACCGTCTGCGTCGAGGTCACCGAGCGCAGGAACTGTGTTGCTGCCCCGGGTGATCGTCACGATGGCGGTGTCCACTGCGGCCGGACCATTGCCACTGAGTCGGTACCACGCCAGCCGGGGACCCCATTGGCCGAGCAGAAGATCGGGCCGCCGGTCACCATCCAGGTCCCCAATACTGGGGGCGTAGTGATAGCGAGCCGGTAGCGCCAGCGGCTGCCGCATGCGAAACGCCGGTTGCCCGGCCGAGCCGACGTTCTCCAACAGGTATACTCGAGAGGACTTCACGTCGGCCGGATCGAGCTTGTTCCCCACCAGCAAGTCGAGGTCACCGTCACCGTCGAGGTCGGCTGCGGCCGGTATGGTTTCACTTCCAAGGTCGAGGACCGGAAGCAGGTGCCTGCTACGGAGCGACCACCGGCCTTTCGAGTCGCGTCGCAGATAATAGAGATTGTCGGCCGAGGTGCGGAGCGGGTTGTAGGCACCCCCCAGGACGCCCAGGACCAGTTCCATTTCATCCGGACCGGCCCGGCCAAAGGTGGGCGCATTGTACCCCGATGTGAGAATCGGATCGCCGACCGGAAATTGGACCGGTTGTCCTCTGAAGTTGGGCGACTGGCAGTTCCCCTTGTTGTCGATTAGCAACAGACCAGGCTCGAAGAAGTCCCCCCAGAACAGATCGAGATCACCATCGGAGTCGTGGTCGGTCAGGGCCATAGTGTTGGCGCCATGCATGCTGGGGCCCGGTTGAAATGCCCCGGGCATCATTTGACCCGGCGTTGCCTGCTGTCCGATGATTCGGATTCCCTCGAACTCGTTGGCCACCAGGCGAAATGCTGGGGCGCCCCTGGCTTCCCCGGGCTCGGCTTCGTAGCGGGCCACGGTTCCATCGAGCCGCCCAATGAGCAGATCCGCACGCCGGTTGCAGTCCAGGTCACCGAGCTGGGGAATATTTTGCCGGTCCGAAAAGATTGCCCGGCCTTCGGTGTCGCGGAGCGTGTCCGCAGCCAAGGTGAATGTCTCGGTTCCGCGCTGGCTGTCGTTCCGATAGTACTTGAGATAGCTGTACGGCTGCTCAGCCAGCAGGTCGAGGTCTCCATCCTGGTCCACGTCGGCAAAGCGGAACCATTCGCCTACGTCCAGGCCGCCATAGCGCAGAGTTCGGAAGCCGAACCGGGGCAGCCCCTCCCGTTCGCCCAACCGCTCGAACATGGCAACGCTGCCGGTCACCTCCTGCAGGAACAGATCGAGATCACCATCTCCGTCCGCATCCACCAGCTGGGGGCGAGGAGTGTTGAATCCTCCCAGAAAGGCGAGCTCCAGTCGCTGGCCGGTAGAGTCGCTGACCGGGAACGGGAGGATGGATCGTTGGTAGAGCCTGCCCTCAACGGAGCGAAGGGTCGGAGAAGTCGGAGAGGTCGGAGCTGGCGGTCGGCCAGCACTGCGGGCACAGCCGAGGAGCACAATCCAGGCGATGAGCTGACTGCGTCGCGGTCCCGTCAGCGGCACGGACGCGGTGCTGGAATGGCCTTTCCGATGGTGGGCGGCGTACCCATGCCGGCGGCATAGTTGCCGACTGTGATCGTGGTCGCGGGGGTCTGGGTCGCCGCGCAGAGAGCAACTACCGTCCCCTTCCCGGTTGGATTTCCTCCCTGGTGCTGGTGCGCCCCGCCCAGCTGATGCCGGTTGCCGATGAAGACGTACTGCCCGTCGGGCGAGAGCGCGATTCCGTGGGGCTGGGCGAAGGCCTCGTGCTCGACCACCCGGGCGACCTTCCACCCCTGGGTATCGACCACCGCAACCCGGTTGCCGCCCAGGCAGGTCACATAGATCCAGCGACCTCCTCCGGTGAACATCGGTTCGAACGGGCCGTCGGGGAGCCCGATCGTCTTGGAAAGCCGCGGCATCTTTTGGTCGCTGAGGTCGAAGATCATCAGCTCATCAGTGAGCTCGGCGGTCACCGCGAGCCAGTGGCCATCCGGAGACACCGCGGCCTGAACGAAACCGTGGGCCGGCCCCGGCACTTCGATCAGCTGGACCTCCTGGTCTTCCGCCCCGACGCTGGCCACCTGGTTGGTGCCCAGACTCGCGACGTAGACTCGCCTGCCGTCGGGACTGATGACGATGCCGTGGGGCCGGGGGAACAGTAGATCGATCTCATCCAGCAGTTTCATATCCGATCGGCGGATGACAGCCATGCGGGGAGGCGGATTGACTGCGCTCATCGAGCGGCCCACGAACATCAGGTCCTGAGTGGGATCCAGCGTCATCAGGCCCGGCACCTCGAGCTGGGCGCTGGCGAGCAGCTTATTGGACCGATCGAACTTCACCACCTTCCCCGCTCCGATCAGGGTCACGTACCAGGCGCTGCCATCGGGCTCGACCTGCACGTGGTGGGGCTTGGCGTTGTCGGCAAATCCGTAGCGTCGAAGATCGAGGGTCTCCACCAGCTTTCGCGATTTCGCGTCGATGATGGAGATGGTTGCGTCGTCCTGATTGGCGACATAGAGGCGCGCTTGGCCGTACAGCGGAGTGGCGGCGAGAATGAGCCCCGGCAACAGTGCCATCCTGAGGAAGCGTAGCGACCGAACAGTTTCTGTCTTCATGGCACCAGGGTCTGTGGCCGGTAGCGGATCATGAACAGCCCTTCCCGCATACTGGTGACCGCCACCGCACCGCTCTTGAAAAAGGGGAAATTGGTCCAGGTACCAGCGAATCCAGGAGCATTCTCTCCGAAAGGCACGGTATCGAAGAATCCGACCTCGACCGGATTGACTGGGTCTTTGATATCGATAATCCTCAGCCCCGCCACGTAATTCGACTGATACATGTAGTTCCCACGGACGTACAGGTTGTGATCAGTGGCAGCAGTAGTCCCAAAGAACTCCTTGGCCACCACCGGGTCGTCCAGGTCGCTTACATCGAAGACCAGCGTTCGGGTCTTGGATGCGTTCCCGTCCAGCTCATCCAGCTCGTCGTCTAGATAAAAGTAGCGGTGGTCTTCGCTCAACCACCCCTGGTGGGTATACCCGACATTCGGATAATTGGCGACGCTGACCGGCTTGGGATGCTTCTTCTCGGTCACGTCGGCGATACCTACCGCTGTCTCCGACGCGTTGAAGCAGATCTCCCGGCCCTTGTACTTCTCATCGGGGCCGTGATAGATCACGCACTGTGACTCATGGGTATAGCCGGTACGAGCCCTCCCGGTGGTTGGGTCCGCGAAACAGCCCGCAAACTTGGGGTGTGCCGGGTCGCGGATGTCGATCATGTGCAGCGCACCCCCGCAGGTCTCCCCTCCCATACTGTTTCCTGTGGGGTAAGCAAAACCGCTCTTCTCGTTGATCGCGATCGTGTGGGCGCTATGGATTCGATCGTAGTGCGCGGTCTCTTCGAAACGGACCGGCGGTTTCTGCACGTCGCGTAACTGGGTGAGATCGAACACCTGCATGCCATGGGGACCGGCGCCGTCGGCCACGATGTATGCGTGGTTCTTGTAGACCTTAATGCCGCGCCAGATGTTGGACCGAGCCCCCTGATGCAGCGGCAGGTCTCCCAGGTACTTGGGATTGGCGGGGTCGGTCACTTCGACGAATGCGGTACCGTCGGTGCGGCCCACCAGCGCGAACTCCCGCTTGGTCACACTGTCGGTCCAGCCCCAAATATCGTTCAGCAGCACCCCGCGCTTGCCCCCAACGGCGCTGACCGGGAGAAAGGAAACCAGGTCTGCATCTCGGCACTCGAATGCCTTCGCTTTTCCAGCCTCGCATTTGGCCTCACCGCCGGTCACCGCTGCAAGCCCGGTCGTGGTGCTGTCCACGGCTACCCCGCTCGAGCGCCACCGGCCACTGGCGTCCTTCTGGTAGAGCTGCACCGAGCCTTCGAAGTAGTCCGCCTGCGGGGCCCCTGCAGCGACGAGCCCTTTCACCGCAGCCAGGGCGGCGCCGAACTGGGTGCTGGGCCCCACCGCTGGAATGGTGAGCTTCTGCGCCTCTTTCCACTTGGAGCCGTCACGCCGGAACACGTGCACTGCACCGATCCCATGGTCCGCAAACGGGGCTCCGATCAACATGTCCTGCCCTTCCCGTACCAGTGCGCCACCGAAGAAGGCGGGGTACTCGGGCGTCGCTGCGTTGATCCGGGCTGTCTGGTTCCACTTCTTCCCATCGGAGCTGCGGAACTGGAATACCGCCCCGGACAGGCTGTCGCTCCCCGGTGCCGATAGGTAGAGGTCGCTCCCATCGAGCAGAAGGCCGGCCCCGAGCCCTCGAACCTTGCCGCCCTCTGCAGTGAGGACGGTCTCCTTCACCCACCCTTCTCCACTCCGCCGAAACAGGACCGCCCGCCCCGCGATGGCGGAATCGCCGAAGACCTGTCCAGGCGCGCCGATCAGGATGCGATCGTTGTCCAGAGCCAGCGCGGCCCCAAACCGCTCTTTCTGATTAGCCGCCGAGCCTACCAGGGAGCCCTGCTCTGACCATGCGCCACTCGCTCCCCGGCGGAAGACGATGACTCGCCCTTGGCTCTCGGCATAGCCGGGTGAGCCCGCGAGCAGCACGTTGCCCTTGATCGCCAGCGTCCGGCCCAGCAGGTCGCCAGCCGAGCCCGACCCCGCCGTGAGTTTGGCGCGCTGGGCCCATCCGCCAGTCCCTTCGCGCTCGAACAGGTACACCGCGCCCCGCTTCTCCGCCGTCCCTGGAGCGCCCACCGCCAGCAGATTGCCCTCGATGGCGATGGCACTTCCGAACCCGTCCTCGATCGATATGCCATCGGCGGTAATGGCCGAGCTCTCCACCCAGCGCCCACCGGTATCCCGGCGATAGACGTGCACGGCGCCGGTCTGGGATGCCGGCATGGGGAAGCCGAGCACCAGGCCGGGCCTCCCAACCAGGACTTGGTCTCCAGCGATTGCCACCGCACTGCCAAACCCTATTGCCTGCGAAACCGGCCCTCTGCCGGGACCGAAGGATTGCGCCCTGAGACCGGCGGCAACAGCGAGGCTCAGCGATAGCGTGCAGACGAGAGACCGTACGAGGCTCATAAAGGAGTCCAGAAAGGGTCAGGTAAATGGGTTCAGGAATTTACGGCGTCCCACGCCATCCGTAAGCATGTCCTACGGCAGACCGCCGGCACAGGTTCCACTGGGCGCAGGATTCGTGAGCCACGGCACAGAACCCACTTCTCAACTATGGAAGACTGCACCACTGACCGCGCTGGAGGAGACGATGAGGCGACATCATCTGTGGCTGCTGGCGGGCCTGCTCACGGCGGCCGC
>Ga0209382_10009327_pt1 | contig 12292 bp, 10 predicted proteins | sample SoiMetdeltSBSDD5_FD_187599 | JGI IMG/M metagenome (GOLD analysis project Ga0209382, IMG submission 187599) | Bulk soil microbial communities from a Populus tree surrounding site in Tennessee, USA - Soil MetaG P. deltoides SBSDD5 (SPAdes) (version 2) | ecosystem: Environmental > Terrestrial >... | reverse complement strand
CCACATGGCGATCGTGGTGGACGAGTACGGGGGAACGGCAGGGCTGGTGACGCTGGAGGACATCATCGAGGAGCTGGTGGGCGAGATCGCCGACGAGTTCGACCTGGAAGTCCCGCCGGTCGAGCAGTTGCCGGGCGGTGGCATCAGGGTGCACGGGCGGACGTCGCTCGACGAGGTCAACGACCTGCTGCACACGCGGTTCCCGGAGGGCGATTGGGACACGATCGGCGGCCTGCTCTACGACCGCATCGGCCACGTGCCCTCGGAGGGTGAGTCGGTGACGCTGGACGGCTGGCGCCTGACGGCCCAGCGCATCCAGGGCCGGCGGATCGGCCGGGTGACCATCACGCCCGAGCACCCGTCGCCCGAGCCGGCGGTGCTCCCGCCGCCCGACGAGATGACGGCTGGGCTGCGGTCGGCTCCATCACCTCCGTCATCGCCTTCGCCGGGAGGGGAGCACCATCCGGTCACTCCGATCGACCCGGATGCCGCGCCCGGGCGGGTCCCGCGGGGCGGCGACGCGGGCCAGGTGGCGGGCATCGAGGCGATCCCGTTCGGGCTCCTCGTCTTCGTGGTCGGCGCCCTCTTGATCGCGAACTTGTGGGCCGTCATCGACGCCAAGTCCGCAGTGGATGCTGCGGCCCGAGAAGCCACCCGCAGCTACGTCGAATCGCAAGTGGACGGGACGGCAGGGCCGTCCGCCGCCGCCGACACCGCCGTCGATGCCGGCCTGGCCGCGCTGGAGGCGCGGGGTCGCGATCCGTCCCAGGCCACCGTCGAGCTCACCTCCCTGGAAGGCGTCGGCGGCCAGGTCGGCTTCACCCGCTGTGCCCGGGCCACGTTCACCGCGTCGTACCAGGTCCCGGCCCTGACCGTCCCGTGGATCGGCGGCTTCGGCGACGGTTTCACGGTGACCAGCCGCCACAGCGAGCTGGTGGATCCCTTCCGCGGCGGCGTCCCGGGTAGCGCCGAGGCCTGCGGGTGAGCGGCCGCCGGCTCCTCTCCCGGCGGCTACTGGCTTGCGGGGACCGGGGCAGCATCCTGCTCCTGGTCCCGGCCGCCTTCCTGGTCGTGATGATCCTCGCCTCCATCGCGGTCGACATGTCGCTGGTTCACCTGCGTCAGCGTCAGGCCCACACCCTCGCCTCGAGCGCCGCCAACGACACGGTCACCGCCGCCGCCAACCACCTCGCGCTGCGGGACGGCCGCGTGCAGCTGGCCCAGGCCGATGCCGAAGCCGTCGTCGGCCGCATCGTGGCCGCCAGCGACCTGGCGCCCCAGGTGGTGGGCGCGCCGGTCGTGAGGATCCGCCCCGGCACGGTGGAGGTCGAGCTCACCGTGCGGGCCGACTACGTCTTCGCCTCGGTGGTGCCCGGCGCTCCGGACGGCACGACCGTGACCGCTACCGCCTCGGCCACTGCCGACACCACATGATCATAGGTTTTTCTTCATGACCTATTGACACTTTTCGGTCGGATTCGTCTATGTTCATGGTATGGACATGCACGTCCGGCTCGACATGGACGAAGACGGCCCCGTCGTGGTCAAGACCGCGACGCCCGCCGCCCTCGACCAGCTGCATTCGGAGATCGAGCGGCTGCGGCAGGCTGCCCATCCCGGGGTCGTGGCCATCGTCGACGTGATCGAGGTCGCCGACCCGCCCGGGTGCCAGCTGCTCACCCGCTACGCGGGCGAACCCGTCGGGGGGTGGGCCGGCACCCTGGCGAGCGTGGCCGGGCTGGGCGCGGCCGTCGCGACCACGCTGGCCGACCTGCACGGCGTCGGCATCGTGCACGGGCGCATCGACGCGAGCCACATCCTGGTGGGTGAGGACGGGCGACCGCGCCTGTGCGGGTTCTCGCACCCGAGCGGCACGGCGCCGGCCGAAGATGTGGCGGCCCTGGCCGTGGTACTGAGCAGCCTGCTCGATCGTGCCCGACCGCCCTACGGCGGCACGCCCCGGCACCGGTGGCGCAGCGTCGGCCCGGCGGGCGACCAAGAGCGAGCGCTCCGCGTGGCGCTGCAGCGAGCCGCGGACCCGGTCGCCAGCCGGCGACCCAATGCTCGGGTGCTGGCCGATGCCATCGTGGCTGCCGTCCCCGGCGCCCAGCTCCCCCCTGCGACCGCTCAGGCCCCAGCCCAGCCCGACACGCTCGAACGCATCTGGGCGGTGTCCGAGCACGGCACCGAGGCCGAGCGATGGGCTCGCGCCGTCGGCTCGGGCCCGCCCGACCTGCCGCTCGCAGAGGTGTCCACCGCGGACTGGCGAGACACGCCCGGCCCACGCGAGCACCCCCCGGCCGGTGGGTCCGGGCTCACCACCGAACGCCCGCAGCTCGCGGCCCGGGGTGGGCTCGGCGCACGCCCCCGCCCCGCCTCCGATCCTCCTTCCGCGCCCCAGAGCGGCCGGAGGCGCCTCGTCGCCGCTGTCGCCGGCATCGCCTCGGTGGTGGCGTTGACCGGCGCAGCGGCGACCCTGGTGTCGCCCGATGACAGCGCGAAGCGGGCGGCGGGCGACACGTCTCCGTGGCGGCCCGGCTGCCCCCAGGTCCCCGCCCCGGCGGCCGACATCGACGGCGACGGCTGCCCCAACCCCCTCACGGTCGACGGGGCCATGGTCACCGCCGGCGACGCCCGCTGGACGTTGGGCCAACCCGGCGATCAGGTCACACTCGGCGACTGGGACTGCGACGGCTCGGCCTCGGCCGCCCTCCTTCGCCCGCCTACGGGGGACGTCTTCGTCTTCCCCGACTGGGCCCGGTCGGGAGCCCCGGTCAGCGTGGCCCCCATCCAACGCGTGGCCGAGGCGGTAGGCATCCGCACCGAACCGGGCGTCCCGCCGTGCGACACACTTGTGGTCGACCTCGCGTCCGGTCCTCCTCGCGCAATCGAGGTCCCGGAGTGATGGGCGGCAGCCTGCGCTCGGCAGCCCGCCTCGCCGTCTGGACGGCAGGCCTGCTCGTTACCGGTCGCCTGCTCTACGGCGTGGGCTCCGACGACATCCGCATGCCCCTCATGTCCCTCACGGACCTCCAGAGGTGGCTGGCAGACACGCCGCCCACCACGATGGCCATAGCGGTCGTGCGGCTCGCCGCCCTGGTCGGCGTCGCCTACCTCCTGGTAGCCACGGCGCTGGCCGTCACGGCCGGCCTCATCCGGGCGCGACCCCTGGAGGCCGCGGCTCGCCGCCTCACCCCGGCGGTGGTCCACCGGATGGCAACCGGCGGGGGCGGCATGGGTCTCGCCCTGGGCGCGGCCCTGGGCAGCGTCCCGGTCCCCAACCTCGCCCCCCATCCCATCATCGCCACCGACGCCGTGGGCTCGTCCGGCCCCGAGTTGCCTGACTCCTCGCCGAACGTGGCCACGATGACCCGTCACGACCTGCACGTCGCGACCATGACCCGCATGGCCTCTCCGCCGGCGCCGGGCCCGGCCGCTGCCACCGCCAGATCGGGCCCGGAGGAGACGGGCGCCACCCCAGGCCCCGGCGCCCGCTCCCCCGGGCCCACTGGTCCCGCCGGCGACGAACCGCTACCGACGGTGCTGGCGAGGATCCGTCGGACTCCGGATACTCCTGGGCCCAGCCCGCCGGCCGCGCCGCCGCCGCTCACCGCGACCATGATCCGCATCGACGGCTCGCCGGCGCCGGAGGTCGCCTCGGGAGCCTCGCCGCTCCCCCAGCCGGGCAACACGTGGGTCGTGGGTCCGGGCGACTCGTTCTGGTCCATCGCCGAGGACGTGCTCGCTTCGCCCCGCGGTGATCCACCAGGCGAGCGGGATGTGGGGCGCTACTGGCGCCGGCTCATCGACGCCAACCGGGCACGACTGGTCGATCCCGGGAATCCCGATCTGCTCGTGCCCGGGCAGGAGTTGGTCCTGCCCCCATAGTCGCCTGGTTCAGGGCGTCAGCCAGCGAGCCGTGGCCTGGTCGAACCGCTTCTCGCGGTCGCCGGGGGTGGCTGTGTCCAGGGCCTGGCCGATCGCCCGGTCGAGGGCGGACTGGCCCTCGGGGACGATCTCGTCCGCGAGGCCCAGGTCGAGCATGTCCGTGGAGCTGAGGCGAAGGCGCTCGGCTACCTCGGGGGCCTTGGCGGCATCACGCTCGAGGATGGCAGCTGCTCCCTCGGGGGCGATGACCGAGAACACGGCGTGCTCGGCCATCAACAGCCGATCGGCGTAGCTCATGGCCAGGCCTCCCCCGCTGCCGCCCTCGCCGACGCACATCGAGACCGTCGGGGTGGGACAGGCCGCCATGGCCTGGAACGTCCGGGCAATCTCGAGGGTGAGGCCATCAGCCTCGGACTCGGCCGACGGGTCTGCGCCCGGCGTGTCGATCAGCGTCACCAATGGCAGGCCCAACCGCCCACCGAGGGCGATGGCCCGCTGCGCCAACCGGAACCCGCCCGGGGTGGGGCGCCCGCTGCCCTGATACCGGTCGGTGGCCACCACCACGCAGCGCCGGCCGGCCACGGTGGCCAGGCCTGCACGCACCACCGGGTCGGAGCCTCGGAGCTCGCACCACGACGACGCCAGCCGGGCCGCACGGTCGATGCCTGTGGGCCGGCCGACCGTACGCGCCCGCAGGACCTCGCCCCACGCGCCGTCCACGCCAGGGTCGCGCCACGCCGGCAGCGGCCGGGTCGGCAGGGGGCGCTCGACCTGCCCCAGGGCCAGGTCCACCCACTCGGCCGCCTCGCCCGGGTGCACCAGGGCGTCGATCAGGGCGTGGCGGTACGCGCTCTCCGCCGTGTGCGAGGTCGCCGGGAGCGAGCTGCCCAGCGTCCCCTCGGCCACGCGGGGGCCGGCGAAGCCGACGACGGCGTGCTCGTACGCGGCCCGGAGGTCGACCAGCGAGCCGTACGAGGCGTAGACGCCGCCGGTCGTCGGCGAGCCGTACACGCCCACCGACAACAGCCCGGCCCGGGCATGGCGGTCGGCCGCCGAGGCGGTGCGGGCGAGCTGCACCAGCGAGACCATGCCTTCCTGCAGGCGGGCGCCTCCCGTCCTGGTCGCCACCACCATGGGCAGGCCCAGATCGCGTGCCCGGTCATAGGCCCGCACGACCCGCTCGCCCGCGGCGGCGCCCATGGTGCCGCCCAGCACCTCGAAGCGGCCCTCGATGAAGGCGTAGTGCTCGGTCCTCCCGGTGCGCACCGACTCCCCCGTCGACGCCAGGGCGCGGAGGCGCTCCTCGTAGCCCGGGAAGCCGAGCGGGTCTCCGGCGAACACGTCGGCATCCCACTCGGCGACGGCGGGGTGGAACGGCACGGTCGGACAGTCTTCACCAGGCCCGGCGCGGGCCACCAGAACGCGGGGCTAGCGGCGGGGCGATCAGCGGAGGCGGAGAGCGACCTCGTTGGCCAGCAGCCGGCCGCGGACGGTGAGGATCGCGCGGCCACCGTCGGCGTCCAGGGAGACGAGGTCGGCCAGGTCGTCGACCGGCAACGACGAGGCCGGGACACCCCCGCGGGTCCGGACCGCCAGCTGGAGGGCTTCCAGGCGGCGCTCGTCCGGGTCCAGCTGCTCGCCCGCGGCCTCCGGCGACTCGCCGGCCTCTACCGCGGCGATGTAGCGCTCGGGAGTGCGCACGTTCCAGAACCGGCGCCCGGCCCGGTGCGAGTGGCCGGCGCAGCCGAAGGCCTGGTACTCGCCCATGGTCCAGTAGAGCTGGTTGTGGCGGCACTCGTGCCCGGGACGGGCCCAGTTGGAGATCTCGTACCAAGCCAGGCCGGCCGCCTCCAGGGCGGCCGCGGCCGCCAGGTACTTCTCGGCCTGGTCGTCGTCGTCCGGGTGGCGGGTCGGGTCGTCGGCCAAGGGCGTGCCGGCCTCCACGGTTAGGGCATAGGCGCTGACGTGGGGAGGCTCCAAGGCCAGGGCCTCGTCGAGGGTGCGCCGCCAGTCGTCGCGCGACTCGCCGGCAACCCCATAGATCAAGTCGAGGTTGATGGTTGGGATCCCGGAGTCGCGAACGTGATCCACCGCCCGGCGGACGTTGGTCGGGTCGTGGGTGCGACCGAGCGCTTCGAGCACGTGGTCGACCATCGACTGCACTCCGAGGCTGATCCGGTTGACGCCGGCGGCGGCGTAGGTCGCGGCCAGCACCGGGGTCACCGTGTCGGGGTTGCACTCCACCGTGACCTCGCACCCCGGGGCCCGGGGCACGGCGGCCACCACGTCCATGAGGCGCTCGGGGGCCACCAGCGATGGCGTGCCGCCGCCGACGAAGATGCTCGTGGCCGCCGGCATGCCGGCGGCCACGGATCGTTCGACGTCCGTCAAGCAGGCGTCGAGATAGGCCTCCTGGAGGTGGTGGCGGTCGGTCCAGGTAGCGAAAGCGCAGTAGTCGCACCGGGCCGCACAGAACGGCACATGGATGTAGACGCCGAACGGCGCCGCCGCGGAGACGGGATCCTGGGCCGCGACCGCCCCTCCTCTCAGCGGACGAGGCAGAGGCCCAAGCTGTCGAGCCGGGCCGGCACCTGGTCGGGGTGGCAGTCGAGGATGCAGGCCACGGCCCGCAGATCCTCGCGCCGGATGGTGAGCATGCGACCGTTGTAGTCGCCCCGCTGCACCTGGATCATCCGCAGGTAGCGCGCCAGCATCTCGCCCTCCTGCCCGCCGAGCTGCTCGACGGCCCCGAGGTCGATGGTGACCGGGCGGTCATCCCGCCGCGGCCCTCGCATGCGCTCGGTGAGGTCGACGACCTGCTCGTCGCCGACGGGCGAGCGGATGCCCAACTCGTCGTCGCTCGGCAGCATCTGGTCGACCGGCACCCGGTAGAACCGAGCGAGGCGCTGCAACCGCGGCACCGAGATGGCCCGCTCGCCGCGCTCGTAGGCCCCGAGGACCGAGGCTTTGAACTCGTGCTCCGACGCCGCCTCGACGTCCTGCAGGGATAGATGCTTCTGGCGTCGGATCGAGCGAAGTCGAGCCCCGACCTTCGCGGCATAGCCGCTGTCGCGGTCGACATCGACGTCAGTGTCCATGGTGTTCCTCCCTCGGCCGGTCCCCAGAAGTCCGGCCAGACCCACGCGACGCCCCCCGAGATCCTCTCCCGGGTTGGGCGTTTGCCTACTCTACGCACCATTCGACCGCGCGGACAATCACTGCGCGTGTGCCCAGAACCGCGTCTGTGGTGCTATATGACATGAAACACGCACCTAACCACGCAACGTGTTGGGACCCTTCCGTTCCGAGAGTAGTCCGTCACGAAGGGCACCCAGGATGCCACAAATCGTGATGGAAGCGGTTTCAGCTCGCAATACATAGCCTGCCAAGCGGACTCGGGGCAGTTTGGCCGCTCGCTCGGCGGGCGACCAACCGCCCTCCGGGCCCACCAGCACGACCGGCCGCGCCAACGACGGTGGGTCGCCGTCGCGGTCGGCCAACGCCGCCCCGGGCAGCGCCGCCGCCTCGGCGAAGTCGACCACCGGGCCGACGTCCGGGAGCCAGGTGCGCCGGCATTGCATGGCCGCCTCCCGGGCGATGGCCCCCAGGCGCTCCCTCTGCCGGGCGGCCTTGGCCGAGTCCCAGCGGACGACCGAGCGCTCGGCCACGAACGGGACGATGCGGTCGGCGCCCAGCTCGGTCAGCTTCTGCACCGTGAGCTCGGGCCGCTCGCCCTTGACGAGGGCGAAGGCAATGGTGATGGGGGGATCGGGCCGGGGATCGGCCCCCACCTCGCCCACCGGCTCCAGCAGCGTCGACCCCGAGAGGCGAGCGACCCGCCACCGGCCGGCGCCGTCGCCCACGGTGATCTCGGTGCCCGGCGGCAGGCGCAACACCCGGGTCAGATGGTGGTGATCGGCATCCGACAGGCGCGGCTGGGCCAGGTCGTCGGCGAAGGTATGTGCCCGCGCCGTCACCGGGCTCGGCGCCACCGCCCCGGCTACTTGAACGCGGAGCGGAGCTTGGAGATCAGCCCGCTCACCGACGGCGCCACCGGCTCACCCCGCAGCTCCGCCAGGTGACGGATGACCTCTTCCTCCTCCTCGGTCAGCTCGGTCGGCACCGCGACCACCACCTCGATGAGCAGGTCGCCCCGCGAGCGCCGCTCCAGGTGGGGGACGCCGCGGTTGCGGAGCCGGAACGTGGTGCCGGACCCGGTCGCCCGAGGGATGTCGATCTCCTCGGTGCCGTCGAGCGTCTCGAACTGGATGGTGGCACCCAGCGTGGCCTGCGTGTACGGCAGGTGCATGGTGGCGTGGAGGTCGTAGCCGTCCCGCTCGAAGCGCTCGTGGGGCTCGACCCGCAGATGGACATAGAGGTCGCCCGCCGTCCCGCCCCGAGGGCCGACCGCGCCCCGGCCCGACAGCCGCAGCGTGGAGCCCGAGTCGACCCCGGCCGGGATCTCGACGGTGTAGGTGCGCTCCTCGACCATGCGCCCCTCACCGCGGCACTCGTTGCACGGGCTGGCGATGATCTGGCCCGAGCCGCCACAGCGGGCACACGGCGACGAGGTCACCATCTGGCCGATCAGCGACTGGCGCACCCGCTGGACCTGGCCGGTGCCCTGGCACTCGTAGCAGGTCACGGGCTGGGTGCCGTCGGCCGCGCCGGTGGCGTCGCAGGCCGCGCACTCGACCGCGGTGCGCACCGACACCGGGTGCTCGCAGCCGAACACGGCCTCGGTGAACTCCAGGTCGACGACCACCTCGAGGTCGGAGCCCCGGGGTGGGCCGCTCGAGCCCCGGCCGCGGCCGCCGAAGGGGCTGCCCCCGAAGAATGCCTCGAACATGTCGCCGATGCCGCCGAACCCGAACGGGTCGCCCACCGTCGCGCCGCCGTTGGCCCCGTCGGGGCCGAAGGTGTCGTAGCGCCGGCGCTTCTCGGGATCGGACAGGACCTCGTAGGCGTGGGCGACCTGCTTGAACAGCGCCTCCGACTCGGGGTCGCCATGGCCGGTGTCGGGGTGGAGCTGGCGGGCGAGCTGGCGGAAGGCGCGCTTGATCTCTTCCTGAGTGGCGGTCCGGGAGACGCCCAACAGCTCGTAGTAGTCGGTGGCCACGATTCCCTCAGCCCTCCGTGAGCCGATCGGACAAGCGGTGGCTCACCACAGCCACAGCCGCCAGCGCCTGGGGGTAGTTCATCCGGGTGGGTCCGAGGACGCCGATGGTGCCGGCGCGCTCGCCTTCGATGTCGTAGGGGGCGACCACCAGCGCGCACTCGGCCAGAGGAGCCACACCGGTCTCGGTGCCGATGGCGACGTGCAGGCCCCGGTCGATGACGTCCCGCAGCAGCGACACGACCACGAACTGCTGCTCGAGGATGCCGAGCACCTCGCGCACGGTCTCGATGGCGTCGAAGGCCTGGGCCATGCGGGCCGCTCCCCCGACCCAGACGTGCTCGGGATCCTCGACCGGGGCGCCGGTGAGGGCGTCGATGGCCCGGGTCACGAGGACATCGGTCGGTGTGTCTCCCGTGAGGGGGACGACCGAGGCCGCGTGGCGGGCGGTGCCGGACAGGTAGGCGGCGAGGTGGGCGCCGGCGGCAGCCACACGCTCGTCCCGCGTCCCCTCGGGCAGCTCGATGGTGTGCTTCTCGACCGAGCCGTCGCTGAACACGGCGACCACCAGCGCCGCATTCGAGCTGAGGGACACGAGCTGGACGGAACGCAGCGAGGCCTCGGAGGCCACCGGCGACACCACCACGCTCGTGAGGTTGGTCAGATTGGACAGCAGCCGGCTGGTCTGGGACAGCATCTGCTCGACCTCGCCGTGCGCCCGAGCGAAGAAGTCGCGCACCTCCTCGGCCGACCGGGCCTGGAGGCGGGGCTGGCGCAGGTGGTCGACGAAGAACCGGTAGCCCTTCTCGGTGGGGACCCGGCCGGCCGAGGTGTGCGGCTGCCGCAGGTAGCCGTCGGCCTCGAGGGTCGCCATCTCGTTGCGCACGGTGGCCGACGACACATCGACGCCGGGCGCGGTGGCCACATGGCCGGACCCCACCGGCTGCGCCGTGTCGATGTATTCCTCCACGACGGCCCGGAGGATGGCCGCCTTGCGTTCGTCGAGCATGTGTCCTCGCCGGGGGAACGAGCGGCCCTTCGCGGCTGCGACCCTCGGGTAGCAGTCGATTGTACCGAGTGCTAACCGGCGAATCGGATTCGCCCCGCATTGTCTCATCGGATGGGGCATCGACTGGGAGACTGGCGCCGTGAGCTGGTGGCGGCGAGCAACCGAGGAGCGCACGGCCGGGTATCCCACCTCGGCCAACCGCGCCTCTTCGTTCCACCTCCACTGGGGCGGCTTGCCCAGGGACGCTCGCGTGGTTGAAGTGGCGGCGACGCTGGAGGTGGTCGAGGCCCCTTCGGTCCCCGAGCTGTACTTCTGGGCGCTCCAGGCCGGCTTCGCCGACGGGCGCCGCCGCCTGGGCGCCGCCCACTTGGGATTGCAGTGGTACCCGCCGCATCCGGGGTCCACCGCGGTCAACTGGGGCGGCTACGCCGACCGGGGCGGGATCCTGGAGGGGACGGAATCGTCCCTGCCCAGCGCCACCGCCAATCCCAACACCCGCGACTACACCTGGGAGGCGGGCCGGCGCTACCGCTTGGCGATCACCCCGGGATCCCGCCCGGGATGGTGGCGCGGCTCGATCGACGGGGTCACCGTGCGGGAGCTGAACGGCGGCGGGGACAACCTGACGTCCCCGGTGATGTGGTCCGAGGTGTTCGCCCGCTGTGACCACCCGTCCGTGGCCGTGCGGTGGTCCGAGCTGGCGGCGGTGACCGACGACGGCAGGGTCGTGGCGCCCGACTGGCTGAGCGTCACCTACCAGGCCAAGGCCGACGGCGGCTGCGACAACACCTCGGTGGTGGCGGACGGCCACGGGTTCGTCCAGCGCACCGCGACCGCTCGCCTCGTCCCACCCGGCGCCGTCCTGGCTGCGGGCTGACCGCAGGCTCAGTCGTCGAGGCGGAGGGCGCTGATGAACGCCTCCTGCGGGACCTCGACGCGGCCTATGTTCTTCATCCGCTTCTTGCCTTCCTTCTGCCGCTCCAGCAGCTTGCGCTTGCGGGTGATGTCGCCGCCGTAGCACTTGGCCAGCACGTCCTTGCGCTTGGCCTTGACCGTCTCCCGGCTGATGATGCGGCCGCCGATGGCAGCTTGGATGGGCACGTCGAACATCTGGCGCGGGATCAGCTCCCGCAGCTTCTCGGCCATGCGCCGGCCGTACTCGAACGCCCGGTCCTTGTGGATGATGGTGCTGAAGGCGTCGGCCGCCACCCCGTTGAGCAGCACGTCCACCTTGACCAGGTCGGAGGCCGCGTAGCCCGCGGGCTCGTAGTCGAGGCTGGCGTAACCCTGCGTGCGGGACTTCATCTGGTCGAAGAAGTCGCGCACCACCTCGGCCAACGGCATGCGGTAGACGAGCTCGATGCGCTCGGGCGACAGGTACTCCAGCTTGGACATCTCGCCCCGGCGGGCCTGGCACAGCTCCATGAGAGTGCCCGTGTAGGTGGTGGGCGTGAGGATCGTGCAGGTGAGGAACGGCTCCTCGATCCGCTCGATGCTGGCGGCCGGCGGCATGGCCGACGGGTTGTCGATCTCCAGCACCTCACCGGTGGTGGTGTGCACTTGGTAGGCGACGGAAGGCGCGGTGGCGATCAGGCTGAGGTCGAACTCCCGCTCCAGCCGCTCCCGCACGATCTCCATGTGCAGCAGGCCGAGGAAGCCACACCGGAACCCGAAGCCGAGCGCCCCCGAGGTCTCGGGCTCGTAGGTGAAGCTGGCGTCGTTCAGGCGCAGCCTCTCCAGCGACTCCCGCAGGTCGCTGAACTGGTCGCCGTCGATCGGGTAGAGGCCGCAGAACACCATCGGCTTGGGATCCAGGTAGCCGGACAGCGGGCCGGCGGCGGGGCGGGCCGCCTCGGTCACCGTCTCGCCCGAACGGGCCCCGGCCACATCCTTGATCCCGGCGATGAGGTAGCCGGTCTCCCCCGGGCCCAGCATGGCCACGGGCATGTTCTCGGGGGTGCGGATGCCGATCTCGTCGGCGTCGTGGACCGCCCCGGCCTGCATGAACCGCAGCCGGCTCCCGGTCTTGAGCGCCCCGTTGACGACCCGCACGGAGGAGACCACGCCTCGATAGGGGTCGTAGTGCGAGTCGAAGATGAGGGCCTGCAGCGGAGCGTCCAGGCTGCCGGTCGGGGGCGGGACCCGCGCGATCACCGCGTCGAGCAGCTCGGGCACGCCCTCGCCGGTCTTGGCGCTGATCCTCAGGATCTGGTCGGCCGGGATGCCCAGCACCTTCTCGATCTCGGCCGCGTAGCGGTCGGGGTCGGCGGCGGGCAGGT
>Ga0209382_10009326_pt1 | contig 12292 bp, 13 predicted proteins | sample SoiMetdeltSBSDD5_FD_187599 | JGI IMG/M metagenome (GOLD analysis project Ga0209382, IMG submission 187599) | Bulk soil microbial communities from a Populus tree surrounding site in Tennessee, USA - Soil MetaG P. deltoides SBSDD5 (SPAdes) (version 2) | ecosystem: Environmental > Terrestrial >... | reverse complement strand
CGCGACGGGCGAGGCCGCGGCCCATGCCGAGCCGAAGCTTGCCTTTGCACAGCATGTCGAGCACGGCCGCATTCTCCGCGACGCGCAGCGGATCGTGCCAGGGGAGAATGACGGCTGCCGTGCCGAAGCTCATGCCTGGACACACACCCGCGAGATAGGACATCAAGTGCAGATTGTCCGGCACAAACGAATAGTCGTTGAAATGATGCTCAGCCGACCAGAGCACATCGAAGCCAAGATCGGCAGCAAGCCGAGCCAGACGGATCTCCTCCTCCCATACCCGGTCATCCGGACAGTTATCCCAACCGTAGCTGGCGAACACCATCATCATCCCGACGTCCATGTCCGTTCACTTCCTGCTTGGCGTGCTCGTGGAAAACCATCTCCGCGCAGCGTAGCACACAGCACGGTGTGCGCCATGCGAGCGAAGCCCGATGATCTCACCGAGTTTCGTCCATGGAGAACAACGGGGTGGCGGAAATGCGCCGCATGGCAAGCGCCGTGCGGTAAACGACACTACGCCAATGCCGTTGTGACCACAAAGGAAGTGGTCAACGCGATTTCTCACTGAGCCTTGAGTGTCAGTACGCAGCGATGGCTAGGAATTGCGGCGGACTGTTCCGTCCGGAATCGAGGGGTCAACTGTCGTTCGGCTGACGTGGCCGGTGAAATTGTGTCAAGCGCGGTCGTCGCGGGTTCAAAAACTGGCCTCAGCCGATTCCGGGGAACCCGGCCATCTTTGTCGCCGTGGCCGTGGCGCTTCTAGCGGGCTGTAGAGGCGTAGGATCACGAACAGCCCTTGCCGGGCATCTTCTGGATTCCAGTTGTCCCGATCACGCCATCGAAAGCTGCCGCCCGCGTGATTGGATTGTCAATTGACTCTTCGAGATGGGTCAGGCTGCAACAGGCACTAGTCTGACCACCGTACCGGTCGGCCACGTGTCTAGCTGGACCGGCCCTCCGGCCTCCAACTCATGAAGGACTTCGTTCAGCCGTGTCTTGCTCCAGCTCAGCGCGTCGGCCATCGCACGTTGTCCGCCGACAAGGACACCGCCTCGGGTGCGGAGGTAGGACAGCAAGGGGACATCCCAGGCGCTCACGCCGCTAGCTTCACGCCGACACAGTAGACCTTGCCACCCCGCCTGGTGCGCAGCCTGATGCCCACTCGTCCGCACAGTGGCTCGAAATGCGTCCAGAACGCGGGGGCATTTGGCACCGCTGCTGGAGGGCTCTGCTCATCGCACCAGCGGAGAAAGCGCTTGTAGACTGCACCGCGCATCGCCTCTCCACCGTCGCATCTCGGCAAGCACTCCAGCATGAAACGGGCAACAAGTGCCGCATCTGCATTGAGAGGGCGTGGCGGGAGGAGCGCCGGCACCTGCACCACAGGCAGGGGCTGGATCGCTTACCGCTTCATCCGGCGCTGCGGCTGCGGGCTCAGGGGTCGCTGTCGCTACCATCACCACTGGCGCGCTGCTGTAGGCAATCAGCATCGTGAACATGGCGCCAAGCTCGAAGGCCAGCGACAGCCAGAAGGCATAGAGCGCAATCGCGAAATCGGTCGACCATCCGGTGAGAGAAGAGAACGCCGATGCCTGCGGATCGGCCTCTTGCGGTGCCGGAGACGTGTTGAGGCGAGCCCGGATCGCGGCGGCATCTGCACAGAGCTTCGCGGCGCGATCCGTAGCGGCCTTGTTCGTCTCAGCTGTGGTCAGAGCATCGCGCTTCGCCTGCTCTTCAGTCTCGCGCTGCCGGCAGTTGGGCCCGCGCTGCTTCGGCTCCCCATTGCCGCACTCGCGAAGCCGGATCGCCTCAGCAGCGGTTACGCCTTCGCGGGTGGCCGTCACCGTCTCAGCTGTTGCCGGGGTGAACGCAGGCAGGGCCTGGCGCGCGCTCAGCAGCCTAGCAAGCTCGGCGCGATCCGCTGCCACGTTGGCGCTCTGACTGGTGCGCTCAGCTCGCAGGACCGCACCGCCGCTGGCGTTGGTGCCGATGCCGCCCCACAGCGTTGCCACAAGGCACACGGCCGTCACCAGGGCGCCGAAGGCCACGCCGGTCCACCCCAGCCGCTGCTTGGCCTTCACCATCCACGCGGGCCCGTGGCAGCCGACAAAAGCAACACCGAACAAGCCGACAGCCTTTACGATGCCGTAGGCGCCCGTCGCGGACATGAGGCCATAGAGGCTCGCTATCGCTGCGCTGGCGATGGCGAGCGTGTAGGCGATGCCAAATTCCATCCACCGCTCAAACCTGCTTGGCAACGCGCTTCCCCCTGCTCTTGATCCAGAGCGCCAGCGCCTGCTCCAGTGCATCGGTCTGGTTGACACCTTCCCGCTTCGAGCAGACGACCAGGTCAGTACTGATGCATCGCGAGTGTGCTGCTTGGACCATCCAGACGCTCACGCCGCTAGCTTCACACCGATGCAGTAGACTTTGCCACCGCGCCTGGTGTGCAGCCTGATGCCGACGCGTCCGCATAGTGGCTCGAAATGCGCCCAGAACGCGGAGGCGTTTGGCGCCGTCGCCGGAGGGCTCTGCTCGTCGCACCAGCGGAGAAAGCGCTTGTAGACTACGCCGCGCATCGCCTCTCCACCATCGCATCTCGGCAAGCATTTCCAGCATAAAGCGCCTTGACTGCCGAAGCGCTTGCAAGAACCGTTTGTGCGCGGATCGTGTGGTGCGTTCGGTCAGGGGGAGCGGACTATCGTTTGGTTGAGCGTTAAGCATGTTTCGATGATCAGCAATTTCTCAGGGGTTTCCCTGGGTGCAAGGAGGGGCTCAGAGTGCCAGCCTCTCAGGTTCCGTGCTGCTGATGCAGAGGAGTTCTTATATGCGCACATCAATATCGGCCGGCTCAGGTTTGGTCCTCGCAATGTTGGCGCTGGGCAGTACCTCGGCAGCCGCCTGCGGGTGGGGCGGCTGTGGGTGCGGCGGCTATGCGTATGCAGCCTATGGGCATGGAGCCAATGGATATGGGGCCTATGAATATGGGGCCGCCAATTACTACGGGGCTCCTGCCTACGCCTACGATGCGCCTCAGGTCTATGCGCCGCCGGCCTACGGTTATGCACCCCCAGCCTACTATGCGCCGCCCCCGGTCTATTACGCGCCGCCAGTCTACTATGCAGGCCCCACCGTGGCTTCTTATCTGCCGCCAGGGAGCTACGCACCGCCAGGCTACTACGCGCGCCCCTCTTTCGGTGTCCCCTACTCGCAACCGTACGGTAGGCGAGGGGGGTATGTCGCTACCTTCGATCCGCGCCGGCCACGAGGCATCGTCCCGGCTCCCTTCCCTGGGCGGGGAAGTTATCCTTTTGCTGCACAGCAAGGGCCGCGAATAGGCAAACCTCCGCTGCCTAGCTACAAGGCGCCGGGCCTGTCTGCCTCAGCCGGCAACATTAGAGGGAACAATGTCGGCCCCATGCACTACAACGGGCGACCGAACTATATCCCCGCTGCATATTACGGCGGTTCTGGTGGCTCGGCCGGGTGGCGGAGGTAGATGAGATCAAGCTCTCCCACCATCGACCAGGGTGATTCGCGATCCAGTCGACGATGTTCGAACTCGTATAGTGCCGGCCGCCGCTAGCTCCTTCAGCAGTTGCCGCATGCGGGCCGAAGTGAGCTTCGGTAAGCCCTTCTTGTCTGATCCGAAGAGGTCCCTTCGCCGACGCCAACATTTCGAGTAGCCCGTCGCGCGCCGATCTTCGGGGCTTCGGCGAATGGTGCTGAGCGGCGTTTTCATCCTCAGTCTCGCGTATCCTCCCTTACTTGCCCGCTCGAGCCACCCTCGACGGGTGGAGAACTGGGGCGAGGCGAGATCGGTGGCTACTCCGGGGCCTAGATTGACTGCTTCTGGAGTTCCGTCAGCGTTCCGCAGGGCCATTCTTGCGGAACGCACAATTCAAGTAACTATTTGAAATGACTGGCGACCCCGGCAGGACTTGAACCTGCGACCCCCTGATTAGGAATCAGGTGCTCGAGTCCCCTCCGCGCGCATGCGTAGCCTGCTTGGCTCGGCAGTCCCCATGGCAACCAACGTTGAACCAGTGCGCAATTGCGCCGCAGCGAGGGAAACTTGTAAATTCTGCGCAGCCAGTGACACGCCGGTATAATAGGCGCGGTCTCTACGCTTCACCTTTATTCCTCCAAGTCCAATGATCCGCGCCGAGAAATCGCGGCCGAACCGCGTCTCGGTGCAGGGTTCGATGTCCATGGCACGGGCCAAATGGCAGAAGTCGGCATAGGCCTCGCGTGCAGGGATTTGGCCGGTCGCATTGACCTTGAGCCGCGTCTGTATCCAATCTTCGAGCGAGCGCGTCGGCATCGGATGTCGCCTGTTCGCCTCCCGGCATGCCACCGAACCAGGAGCGTGGTTCGGTGATGGCGGCGGGATGTGCCAGCGAGCGCGATCGGGGCGGTGTGCCGTGATATTGCCTGCGGTTTGCACCTCTTGCCCAGCCTGAACTAACCGCTCATTGGCGTGTGCAACGATCGCATATTGCGCGTTGGTGCCTCGACGCGCCGTGTTGGCCGAACCCGGCACGTGTTGTGGGTCCGACGGCGGTGGCGGGTTACGTGCAGTCGCCACGCGCCCAGCCTGAACTCGGCATGCATTGGCGTGTGCAACAACCTCATGTTGCGCGTTGGCGTGCCGACGCGCCGTGTTGGCCGAACCCGACACATGCCCTGGCGCCGACGGCGGTGGCGGGTCGCGTGCAGTCGCCACGGACACCAGTGTAAAACCCAGCGCCGAACCCACTTCGATAAGACCGGCCAGCAACAGGGCAATGCCAGTGCGGATGGTCCCTTCATCGGCTCCGATGAGCCGAGCCAGTGCGCTGGCTTGCGGATCCGCGATAGAACCCGCCACGGACGCGGTGGCGAGTTGGGTTCGACCCGCCACCACTTGGGCTTCTAGGCGCTCAGCTGCCTCGGCCGCAGCCAACTCCTTTCGCAAACCCAGCACGGGCGCACACGCCAAACGGCTCTCCTCCAAGGTCAGGTCGAGGCATTGCCGGCTGCGTCTCCAGATGTGAAGTGGAACGGTTGCAGATGCCAGCTCCGCCTTGATCACGTCAGGCGGTCGGTGCTTGCCAAGGGTGGCGAGTTGGTTCTCGGCGCGCTCCACTTTGGCTTCCCACCCGTGGCGCGTTGCCGCCTCTGCCGCCCGCTCGGCAATCGCGTCGCCACGGCTCGACAGCACAAAGCCGACGGCTGATGCCATCGACCAGCCGACGCAACCCAGCCAAAGAACGAGGCCCGCGATCGCGAGGATGTGGAAACGCTTGCTCCAGAGGTTCAGCGCCAACAACGGTGCCGCGATCTTGAAGACATCGGCAGCGACGCTGGCAACGGCATAGGTGGCCTTGTCGATCGGATTTCTGCCCAAGGACAGGCCGTACTGCAGGTTCGCGCCGACGCTCACTGCGCAGAAGGCCGCGGCGGCCGCATAACCCGACATTCTGAGAATACTGTGACGAGGCTCGAAACCGGTTGATTGCAGTCTTTTGTCGTCTGCCATGGCGCACGTGCGTTGGGTTGCAATCAGAATCTGTCAGACGCAACTCAACGAATGACACTGGCTAGCTCGCACCTCTCTTTGGGGGATGGGTATTTCCCGACTCTGTGCGGGAAGGGACAGGTGTGACACACGCGGCTCAACAAGGTTGGGCCGCACGGCTGCGCGCCGATTTCATTCCAGGATGTGCCTGCCCTCCTGCAAGGTTTGGATCATGCGATCGATCAGCTCCGCCTTGGGGGCGCCGTTTTCCCGTCTCTGCCCGAGGCGCCGGATCAGCTCGGCCTGTCGATCTGCACCGACCTGGCCGTAGCTCGAAAAGGTCGTCAGAACCTGCTCGTGCCCGAGGTTCTGGCTCCAGGCTTTGAACTCCTCGGGTGTCCGGCATAGGCGCTCGCCGAGCTGAGCCAGCGTCTTGCGGAAAGAGTGTGGATTGGCGTAGGCCAGTCCGGCGCTGGTGAAGGCCTCCTTGAAGGTAGTCCGGATCGGCGTGGCATTCGACCAATGCGCGCGAGAGAGGCCGCCCGTCTGGAACAGATGATACTGATCCTGCACGACCTCCGTTGCGGGAAACAGTGGATCGATTGGCCCAAAGAGCTGCTCTGTGGCGAGATATTTCACCCAGTCGACAACGATCTGGCGAACATCTTCGCCAACCGGAAAGAACCATGTTGTGAATGTCTTTGAGAATTTGGTGCGCACCTCGCGAGCATCCTGCACGACCTTGCCCTCGGCGACATCGACGTGCTTGAGCTTCAGAGAGGCGATCGCACCATCGCGCGCACCGGTGAGCAGGGTGAACGCCATCACTGCGCGGTTGCGGAGCTCAATATCGGTGGCGACGGGCATGGTTTGCAGCACATGGCGGATCTGATCGATGGTCGGCACCGGCCGCTCCGTACTAATCTTGGCGATTCTTGCCTCCTTGTCCGACAGCGCGAAGTACTCAGCGTCGGCGGAGGTCAGATGCGATCGATAACCGGGTTGCGTGCTGAGCCACTGGAAGAACCCGCGCAACGCGTTGAGTGTGGAGAACACCGTCCCCCGGCTCAGCCGCTCGCCCGTGCGTTGACTGATCTCTTCGGAAAGTTTGTGCTTGAAGCCGATGGCCTGTTGAACGTGGAACCTTTTGAAGTCGCGATACTTGGTGTAGGCTTCGAATTTGGCGAGTGCTGCCGCCGCGCCATCTATGGAGTGCTCACCGCGGCGCCGGGCCTCCTTCAGGTAGGTGAAGTAGGAGCGCTTGATTCGCTCATTTTCCGGGTTGTGCATCTGGCGCCCCTCGAAATCACAGTTTAGGCAAGGATCAGCACATTCCATTATGCGTTGCTGGGCTTGCGGCTGCGCGACCTGCAAATCGGCGGCTGCCACCGCGAACGTGTGGAGTAAGACCCGGCGGAACATGCGTGTGCCACAGTGCACGCAGGCTCCTCTCAGATTGCCCGAATTCGCTGTGAACGGTAGATACTCGGCCGTCTGGGGCGCCGCTCTCCTAGGCGCCCGGCAGCGGAAGCAGTAGAACTCGTCTCCGCGACACCGCCGTCGCCTGCGCTCTCGGCGCGCGTGGAGAAAGCCCGCGAGCTCCCTCCCGAGTATGAGGATCGGTCGCCGGCCATCGATCCTTGGTAGGCCCTCCTTCAGCCAGTCCCGTACGGTGTTCTTGTGCACCCGGAGCAACTTCGAGACCTCCTCCAACGTGTAGCTGCGATGGACCTTTACGCGCCGCGGATTGAACCGCCTCATTGCGTGGAATTCCGCTTTCGCAACCCGTTGGATTGCTTCGTGTCGTTGGTGCCGAGCTGGGCTGGTCGTATCCACTCCGACAGCACGCCAAAAAATCCGCAGATGTTGCCGAGCATCTGTCGTGCGTCCTCCTCGACAAGAGTTTGCCCGCTTCGTCGTTGCCAAAGCGCTAGTGTCTGATCGACTATTTCCGGTTTGATGTTCTGCATCGGAGCGCGATCTACGCGATCGGTTTGGCCGACTGCGCTTTTGGCCTCGCGCTCGGAGTCGCACCGATGCAGCAGCCGCTTGATGGGAAAGAAGCGTGTCCCCGTCTCAGGGATCAACTATTTTTGTTCCGGGGATCTCGCTCATTGGGATGGTGAACTTGCGGCTCTTGCCAGCGTGAACGACCATGTGGCGTTTGCCACCATTCCCAACCTCACACGTCACATGAACCTCAAAAAACCCGTGACGGGCGCCCTCCCTGATTTCACGCGCCAGCAGGTCGAGTGCCGCCTGCAAGGCCGGCAACGCAAGTGGTCGCCACCTAGTCCGGCGAGTTGTTCAGGGAAGAATTAGGCCAAGCTTGCGCAGACGGATCCCCATTGCGCTTCGGGAGGCGCCAAACTCGCTGGCAATGTCGGCGACCAACTTATGTAGAGAGCGGCGTGTGATGCGCTTTGCCGGCCCCTCGCAGATGCGATGGACCCGAGGGAGCGAGAGTTGCAACTGAGGCGCGACACCCTGGCGGTCCTCCACAAAAACCGGATCTAGGTTGTTGAGCCGCCGCCGCCATGCAGCCTGAACGAACGACCTAGGCATCAATAGGCAGGCGCCGAAGGCGTCCGCCTGCAGCTCCATGCGTACTCGCATTTCGCGCCTCAGGCGGGTGAACTGTGGATGCTGACTCCGGCACACGATTGGTGATCGATCTTCCACTAGCAAGAGCGGCTCGGCCGAGGCTGCCGTGATCTGATGCCGGTGCAGTTCCCAATGCCCGATTTCATGTCCGATGCTGAAGTGATATCGCCCCTCAGCTTTGGGGTTCACTTCTGGATCAAGGCTCTCGTCTACACGGATTTCCTGATCCTCGATCCAAAGAGCCGCTAGAATGTGAACCCTTCCCGCAATTCGCGGCACACCAAATCTAGCGTGGAGATCGTCCATATGGAGCCGAAGTCCCAAGGAGTAGAGGATCTTATCATCGAGAGGGACAGGGGGCCGCAGGATTGGTCCTCGGGCTCGGCTAAATGCGGCCAGGAGTGCTTCTGCTCTGGCCTCGATCTGGGCCTCGGTAAGGTATGGCACTTCGATCATGGTCTAACCCCCGCGTGGACGCCGACCTCCGCTCCGAGACTTTGATGGCGGCGACCGTTTGCCCGCTCGATCGGCGACGCCGCCTTGGCGCGAATCGCTAAATCGCCTTTCAATTGCTTGTAGCTCATCGTCAGTGACGTTCCTAACCTTTCTCAAGATGCTGGCCATGGCCGTTGGGCGCTCGCGGATGATTTCCGCAAGATCGGACGACACCTTGCCGGCGAGCGCGAGCAGTTCATCTGGATCGAGATCGAGGAGGGCCGCCGTCGCCTTGACCCGACTCTCAGCTGGCGGTGGAAGCTCGTCCCTTTCAACCCTGGAGACATAAGTGGGAGATACACCCAATTTCTTGGCAAACGCTCTAAGGCCTATCTCGAGTTCCTCTCTCCTTGCCCGTGTGGCCGAGCCGTACGTTCCCTGTTTCAAGCGTGCCACCCCTTGTTTAGGTTTGCCTACACAGTTGACAGCATAGGAATCAACGGCCTGTTAAATCCTTGGCTCCTGCGATGGTTCGGCTGTGGCCAACTTGCTACAACTTTTGCTGCAACGGCGCAGTCACCCACGAGGAGGCTGTGCGTCAGCGCGACATACAACTCGATTGAAAATCGTCCCTGCCAACTGGCCCGTTATTGATCGACGTCCGTCGTTCTACCTGGCGGCACAGGGAACTACAACTACTCCAACCTCGGAGCGCGCAGAAGGTCCAGATTGAGACGTACTGCAGTTGCAACGACTGAAGGAAGATTGGTTCGAAAAGCATCCAGGAAGGGGAGCCAACAACGCACACGTAGCTCAACTGGATAAAGCTCCTGACTACGAATCAGGAAGGTGCAGGTTCGAGTCCTGCCGTGTGCTCCACTCTTGCGAGCAGGATTCACGCTTCGGTCTGTGGGTAGGCACACCCCGTGTTCGCTCCTGCCGAAGCGACCCTGCTCGACCAGCGTGTAGGGGAGCCTGGCCGTCCCTGCCTGCCTTGGAAGCAGGAGATCGGTGGTTCAAATCCACCCACGCTGACCAAATTTAGGCAGTAGGCAGTCGGCAGTAGGCAGTAGGCAATAGGCAATCGGAATTTGTTACCGATTGCCGACTGCCCACTCCGGATGGTTGGCCGAGCGGTAAGGCAGCGCGATGCTAATGCGCCGAGACCTTTTAGGTCGCGCAGGTTCGATCCCTGCACCATCCGCCATGTTTTAGGCAATGGGCAGAAGGCAGTCGGCAATCGAACCTCTGCAGTTCCCTACGGCCTATTGCCTATTGCCTACTGCCTACTGCCTACTGCCCAACTTCGCCACGTTCGTCTAGCGGCCGAGGACGCCGGTCCTTCAAATCGGATGGCGCGGGTTCGAATCCCGCACGTGGCACCAATAATGTTGCCCCTTCGCCTAGCTGGTAGGGCACCGCGCTTTGAACTCGGGCGGCTTGGTTCGAACCCAAGAGGGGCAACCATGTTGCAACAAGCGCGGAATAGCTCAGTCGGTAGAGCGGGGGTCTCATACGCCTCGTCAGCCGCAGGTTCGATTCCTGCTTCCGCGACCATCATTCGCCGGCTTAGCCAAGTGGGAAGGCAACGGGTCGTGGCCCCGTCATGAGGCGGTTCGATCCCGCCAGCCGGTACGGGCGTGTAGCTCATCGGTAGAGCGGCGGATTCCAAACCCGCGTCCGAGAGGGTTCAATTCCTTCCTCGCCCGCCACGTCGATCTGGACGCTCACATAGTGGTGCCGTTGGATGGGAGCCGGGTCGACGCGGCGGCGCTCACTCCAGTCCGAAATGGAGTTGCGGGGCAAGCCAGCCGAAATTATTCAGAGCTTAAAGCATGTCCACTCAAAAACCAATGTCCCGAGCTTCCCGAGCTCGACAGGCCCGGAGCATATGGCAACACCTACCGAGCATTGAACGTGAGGACATTCTGAGTGCCGACTGTCAGCTATCAGACAGTCAATGATGCGCCAATCCCTCGGGCGCAGGACAACGGTTCAGGCAACTCGCATTCGGCAGTCGCCGACTCCATCCGTATCAGGTCCACTCAGGTTGCCACTGGCCGGTACCATACCCCCTCTCCGCCGGGGAATGCCCGCAGTCTTGCCTGGTTGCGCAGCATGATCGACCAGCCGGCTGCGGTGTCGCGAGCGCTTCCACGCTGCGATGAGCAGAATACCAACGCAACCGGCCGCGTTGCCAAGGAACATCGCCGCCATCGTCCAATCCTGCTTGTTGACCAGCGCGTAGGCGACGGCCGACGCGTTGGCGATGAGGAAGAGGCTCCACGTTGCAAAGGAAATGGCTTGCGCACCGTTGCCGTCTCTGGCGGCCCTGGCAATCTGGGGCACATAGGCAAGCACACGGAAGCTGTTGCAAAGCGTGAACACGACAAGTGTGATGTCAGCAGCACTCATTTGCGGGCATCCTCCCTTTTCCCAAACTTGGAGCGCTTCAATGTAAGACCTGAACTAAGCGCTACAGCTGGGTGCTCGCCGCGCTGATGGCGGCGAGAACGGGGCCGTTCAACCGGGCCTTCGTCAGCGCGTAGCTCTTCATGTCCAGCTTTCCAAGGCGCTGCACCTCATCGTGCACGACTGCATCGAGGTCCTCGGCGCGGACGACGTAGTCCAGATACCCCAACCTAGCCGCCTCCTCGGGCTTCAACATCGCCCCCGTCGAAGCCCGCATCGCGCCTGCGGGCGTGAGCCGGTGGCGGGCCAATTCGACCGCGAACTGCGGAACGGCAAGTCCGATGGCAACCTCGTTCATGCCGATGTTCCAATCACCCGCCACGCCGAAGCGAACGTCTGCGCACAGCATGAGAAACGCGCCCATTGGGTAAGCATGGCCGGTGCAAGCCGTCACAATCGGCTGTGGAAGGCCAAGCATGCGCTCGATTACGCGAACGCCGGCCTTGACCATTCGTCGGGAGTCCTCCGGCCCGCGCGCGAAAACCTTCACGTCGAAGCCAGCAGAGAAGATGCCTTTGCGTCCTTTGACGACGATCGGGCCGGCCGCGCCGCACGCATTTTCCAGCTGCGCCTCGATCTCCCGCAGCATCTCCAGCGACATGGCATTCACCTTGCCGTCGTCCAACGTGATCCAGGCTGCACCGTCGCGGATGTCGAGGGTCGCCAGCATCGTCGCCTCATATAGACCGGTTGCTATAACGGCATTGTCCATATAGACTGGTCATCATAAAGTCAAGCGCTTCGTGCGAATGCTGCGGACCGAGTGGGCGTGACCTTCGCGTGAAGTGAGTAAGGCTCGAGGTCTGGTAACTTCGGAAGAGAAACAGACAATTGGCCAACGCCGCTCAGCACAAAGAGAACCTGGTCCGTACCGCCATGCGGCTCTTTCGCCAGCAGGGCTATGCGTCGACGGGTCTACAACAGATCCTCACTGAAAGCGGCGCCCCGAAGGGATCGCTCTACTACTACTTTCCGGACGGGAAGGAAGCCCTGGGGCGGGCGGCCGTGGAATTCGCCGGCGAGCTCATAGCGCAAATGCTTTCTGAGCTTGCCAAGCGCCACAAACATCCCAAAGCGTTCGTCAAGGCATACTGCGAAGTCATGGCCGGCTGGATGGAAGAGTCCGAGTTCCGGTCCGGATGCCCCATTGCCACCACCATGTTGGAGACCGCACCGCACTCGCCGGCTTTGACGGAAGCGGGGGCGAGGGTCATCGATCGCTGGATCGAGATTGCCGCATCCGTGTTTGTCAACGCGGGATTGTCTCAGCGGGAAGCC
>Ga0209382_10009325_pt1 | contig 12295 bp, 10 predicted proteins | sample SoiMetdeltSBSDD5_FD_187599 | JGI IMG/M metagenome (GOLD analysis project Ga0209382, IMG submission 187599) | Bulk soil microbial communities from a Populus tree surrounding site in Tennessee, USA - Soil MetaG P. deltoides SBSDD5 (SPAdes) (version 2) | ecosystem: Environmental > Terrestrial >... | reverse complement strand
GCAACGGAGAAAACTGAGGAAAAATCTTCCTTCTCTGTTTCCTCTGTTTTTTCCTGCAATGGGATCGGTTGCACTGGCCATCCTGCGAATGTGCCTTCCAAATAGAACCTTGAGAATTGCTCTGTCGGATGCTATGCATGGCGCTAAGCCGTGAGCAAGGCCTTCATATGTCCACCCCCATCCTCTTCATCAGCTACAGTCACGATTCCGACGAACATCGCAAGCGCGTGCTTGGTCTGTCCGAACGCCTTCGCGCCGACGGCATCAACACTCTGCTTGACCAATATGTGAATGGTTCGCCGCAGCAGGGCTGGCCCCGCTGGATGTTGGACCAATTGGACAGGGCGGGCTTCGTGTTGGTGGTCTGCACCGAAACCTACTATCGCCGCTTTCGCGGGCATGAGGTGCCCGACAAGGGAAGAGGGGTCGATTGGGAGGGAGCGATGATGACTCAGGAGATCTACCAGAGCCGCAGCACGACGCTGAAGTTTATCCCGGTACTTTTCTCCAGGGACGATGAACGGTTCATCCCCGAACCGCTGCGCGCCGGGACTTATTATCTGCCGACTTCCCTCCAAGCATATCAGGATCTTTATGACTTCGTGCTCGGGCAGGCGGGCGTCGAACCGCGTACGATTGGTGGGTTGAAGCCCAAGGCACGCGCGAAAGGCGCCCCGCTTACATTCGACGAAGAAAGGACGAACCCTGCGGCAGCCGCCGACCCTATCGACAAGAGACGTGGCCCGATCGTTGACGACAGCGGCCGTAACCCGGTGCCCGGACAAGAACCACTCGATGTCCCTGCGCCAGCCCAATTTCTTCAAGAATTTGCCACGCCTGCGTTACAGCTTCCGCGCGGTAATCGTCCGAAAGAGGCGAAGTTTCGCGTCATCGCGTTCGATCTGGATGGCACCCTCCTGAGAGGACTCGATTTCTCCTGGACCCTCGTCTGGCAGTATTTGAAAGTCCCGGAGGCCATTTGGAAGGAGCGAATGCGCATTTATCTGACGGGAAAGCGAACGTTTCAAGATTACCAGTTGTGGTGTGATTCAGCCTATCGTCATTTCCGGCGGGAAGGGTTGAAACGTGAACAGTTTCGTGAGATTGCCAGCAACATCCGCTTGACCGTCAATCTGAAGAGGGCAGTTCAGATTCTTCGAGATGAAGGTTTCATTGTAGCCATCATTTCCGGCGGGATCGATTCGCTTCTCAAAGAGATGATTCCTGATGCGCCCAGCTTATTCGATTATATTTGTATCAACCGACTGCATTTCGATGACAAGGATTACGTTAGTGGGGTGGACGCCACGCCGTTTGATTTTGCCGGAAAGGCGACGGGCCTCGAAGCGATCTGTCAGGCGCACCGCGTAACGATGGAGCAGAGTGTCTTTGTCGGGGAAGGATTCAACGACGAGGCGATTGCCGGCCGCGCAGGGCTGACGATTGCTTATCCCCCCAAGGCCGACGGGTTCAAATGGGCCGCCGGCATTCAGGTAGAGACGGATGATTTGATCGAAGTAATTAATCACGTCCTATGACTTCCGGCGTGAACGGTGGAGAACGAAATATCGTCAACCCATCACAACCCGGAACGGGTTGCGGCCAGCCCCGGCCACAACGCCGTTGGCGTTGAAGATTTGTTTGAACGTGGTCCCAAGGTAGCCGCTGGCGCGACAACCTTGGGCTTTGAGCCGAAGCTCCGTTGGAGGTTCTACTGCGTCCGCCCCCGCCGAATGCTGAGGGCCGAATGTTTCCTGTAGAAGTCGAACGAACCCGAAATTGACCGAAGCTTCATTCCCGCCTTGCGGCCCGTTGATGTTTGCGCTTCACCGTTTCCAGTTCCGAATCCTCGGCCCGAACCACGCCGAACAGACCCCATCCATTCCGGCCCGCATGGAGGGCAGTGAGAACCGTTTCGTAGATGATGACGGTGGTCCATGACCCGAGTGTCCAGACCAGCACCGCCTCGATGGGCAGGTCGCAGTGCGGCTTGAGGAAGATGCCCATCATCTGGTCGGGCTCGTATGTCCACCAGCCATAAGGAACTCCCAGGGAGGCTTCCCAGAATTGGCTGATCGCCAGGATGAAAAGCCAACTCATGGTAAGCGCGCGCCAGTTGATGAACTGAAACGCTATGCGCGAGCAGAACAGGCTGGGCACAATACTCCCTGCCAGGAGGAACAGGAAATAGCCGGGGAAGGCTGTTCCGCTCTGGCTTGGCACGGCACGGCGGATCAGCCAGGCAACGCCAAACAGCACGGCGCCCAACACCAGCCAGAAGAGCAGCGTGGCCTTCCAACCGCGAAACACGCGCGGCGTACGCTGGCGGTCATCCACTTTGCTGGTGGGAAAAAGAATCTCATCGCCCCAGACGTAGGTCAGGAGGATCGCCACGAAACCGAGGGCGTAGAAAGCGAACTCTTCCAATGGCAGGAACGGCTCCCAGCCTGGACCCCACAGCCCACTCCAACCGCTGCGCAGGTCGTAGCCCGGCACGAGAATGCCCAGGGTAGCCTTGAGGTTGGGAAATTTTAGAAACGTGCGCCCGAACAACAAATCGAGGATGAACCCCACGGGGACGAGGAGTGCGAGCGTGATGAGGCACGCGCGCCGTTGTTCCTCAGTTCGACGACTTCGCCATACCCAAACGCCAAAGACAACGCACGGCAGGGCAAACAGCGCGAGGCTGAAAGTGTAGCCCAGCGGGCTGGGATTCAGCGAGGGATCGACAGTCTGTTGGCTGGCGCCAATCCGAAACACGGCCAACGCGCTGCCTGCTGCGAGCATCGCCATCAAGGCAGCCAGGCCCAGGAGATCCTGTCCTTTGCGGGTCAGCATGATAAAGGCACCTTCGGAGTATGTTTTATCTTGCTACGATCGGAGACTAGAACAACCGGCGGAGTCGAAGGAAGCAGCAAAATCGGCGGGTGCATCTTTCGCTTCGGAGTTTCGCCTGAACATCAAGCGAGCCTCGCGATGATTCTATTCACTTCGAACGCCCCCGATCCCTCCCGGGATCTGTGTCCATCTGAGTTTGACTGTGGTTGGAACAAAGAAAAACTCAATTCAGCGTCGGTCTGGCTAAACCCCGTCGTTCTGTTGCAGCCGTTCATACCGACACCAACGGGTTGGTTCAACCGCCAAAAGAATTGTCTGGGACTGTTTAGTGGCGTAGTCTCGGCGTCCGTGACCCAGACCACCGGAGTGTCCGCTGCCGCCGGCTCATCAGGGGGAACGACTCATGGCCCGGACCCCGCGCGCTCACGTTGGCTCCTGCACGTCGGCATCTGGACTCTCCTGGGTCTCTCTTTCGCGGCGCAAAATTATCTTTCGGCGATGGCGTTCGGAAACGACGTGCCCCTCAGCCGGGCGCTTCGATCGGCGCTCGGGGACTGGTATGTTCTCGGCCTGTTGTTTTATCCAACGCGGTGGATTTGTCGGCGTTTTCCGCTGGGCCGGCGCCCGCTGGCGCGCCACGTCGGGCTTTACGTCTTGTTCGGTGTGCTCTTTTCCGTGGCGCACCTCGTCCTTTACATCCTGGTTCAAGGCGTATTTTATCCGCAGGCGTTTGCCTTTCAGGAAAGCTTCACGTTTTGGTTCGTTCGACGTTTCCACGGCAACTTGTTTTATTACTCAACCTTTGTCGTCATCAGCCACGCCCTGGAGTATTACCGGCGCTTGCGGGAACGAGAGCTGAGGGCTTCGGAGCTGGAAGCGCGCCTCGCGCAGTCGCAGCTCCAGGCTTTGAAGATGCAACTTCAGCCGCATTTTCTGTTCAACACACTGAACACCATCTCTGAACTCGTGCATGAAAGTCCGGAGGCAGCCGATCGAACGATTACACGATTAGGCGACTTGCTCCGCATGACCCTGGACAACCCCGGCGCCCACGAGGTGACGGTGAGGCAAGAGCTCGATTTTCTGGACCGTTATCTGGAAATTGAGCGAACCCGGCTGGGCGATCGGCTCGCCGTTCGAATGGAAGTCGCGCCTGAAGCTTTGGATGCGATGGTCCCGAACCTGGTCCTTCAACCGCTGGTGGAGAACGCGATTCGCCATGGCATTGCGCCCTACGCCTCGCCGGGCGAAATCACGATTCGCATCGCGCCGGCTGCCGGGGGGCTTCGACTGCAAGTGCGCAACAGCGGACCGGGCGTCACCCGACCCCGGATCGAACGCTCGCCGAACGGAGTTGGCCTGGCCAACACGCAGGCCCGGCTGCAGCAACTGTATGGCCCACGCCAGAGTTTCGATGCATCCAGCGACGAGGTGGGCGGCTTCGTTGTCAATATTTCGGTTCCGTTTCAGACCAGCAACAACGGACCGGAGCAAGCGTTCAGGTAAAGCATGAGGATTCGCACGCTCATCGTAGATGACGAGCCAATAGCCCGTAAGCGGCTCAGACGATTTCTCCTGCAGCAGGCGGACGTGGAAATCGCTGGAGAAGCTGCCAATGGATGCGAAGCGGTGGATGCGATCAAAAAGCTCGCTCCGGATCTGTTACTCCTGGACGTCCAAATGCCGGAAATGGACGGCTTCCAGGTCCTGCGAGCGGTAGGGGCAGAGGCAATGCCGGTTGTTATTTTCGTCACGGCTTACGACGAGTTCGCGTTGCAGGCCTTCGAGGCGCAGGCGATTGACTATCTGCTAAAACCCTTCGATTACGATCGCTTTCAAAAAGCTTTCGAGCGTGCAAAAACTTATTTGCAAGGACGGGGCACCGGAGCCCGCCGGCTCTCGGCATTGGTCGATGCCCTTTCGGAGCCGTCCGGCATGAGATCGCGTTTGGCCGTCAGGAGCGACGGGCGGGTTCTCTTCCTGAACACGCGGGAGATCGATTGGGTCGAGGCCGTTGGCAATTACGTCAGCTTGCATGTCGGCAGGGAGAAACATCTCCTGCGCGGCACGATGAACGAATTCGAGGACAGGCTGTCGTCGGACCGATTTCTTCGCATCCATCGCTCGACATTGGTGAACCTGGATGCGGTGCGCGAGGTGCGGCCATCGCTTCAGGGCGAAAGCGTGGTGCTCCTTAAGGATGGCACACGCCTCAATGCCAGTCGGAGCGGAAGCCAGAAGCTGCTTGGCCTGGCGCGTCAATCACTTTAGCCTGCGCTTCCCACGCAGGGGCTGAGGTAACCAGGCCCTGGCAGGAAGATGACAGTTCATCACGAGTTTTCGTCAATTCGTCATCGAGTCTGCTCAGGCGGTCACATTCTCATTTCTCGTGCGCGGCGGTTTGTTTACAGCATCCGGGCGTGAACTCAAATATGCCCCGGTTTGGTGATTCCTTCTGGATCATTCTCTGCATCGCCACCTCATTCTGTGTTCGAGTTCCAATCGTGCGAGCTGCGGAGGAGCCTCCGTCGATCCTCGTTCAACCTCGTAATCAGTCGGTCAGCCTGGGAGCCGATGTCACCTTTCGCGTGACGGCTTCGAGCGACAGCCCGATCGCTTTTCAGTGGCAACAGGACCAGACGGACCTGTCGGGCGCGACTAGCTCGACGCTGATTCTGACGAACGTCCAACTGACACATGCCGGGAACTATGTCGTGATTCTTTCGAATAGTTTCGGATCGGTGACCAGCCTGGTCGCGGCACTGACGGTCGACGCGACGTTCACGAAGATTACAGACAGTCCGATCGTGAACGACCATGGCGATTCCACGGGAGTCGCCTGGGCCGATTATGATGGGGATGGAGACCTGGACCTCTTCGTCAGCAACTTCGGGTCACCGCTCAACTACCTTTACCGAAACAATGGTGACGGTTCTTTCGCCCGGATTACGACGGGAGCCATTGCGACCGACGATACGAATTCAGAAGGCTGCGCCTGGGCGGATTATGACAACGATGGTGATCTGGATTTGTTCGTCGCGGTCGGACTCAACGGAAAGGACCTGCTCTATCAGAACAATGGCGACGGCACGTTTTCCAAGGTCACCACAGGGAGCTTGGTGACGAGCGGTGGCAGCTCCCGCGGTTGCGCCTGGGGTGATTACGACAATGATGGTTACACGGATCTTTTTGTTTCCAATGAGGGCGGGCAAAACGATTTTCTATTCCACAACAACGGTGACGGCACGTTTTCGAGGATCACCACCGGGAGTGTGGTGACAAGCGGCGGCAACTCGACGGGCTGCGCGTGGGGCGATTACGACAACGACGGCTTTCTCGATCTCTTCGTGGCGAATAACAACGAAAACAACTTTCTCTATCACAACAATCGGGACGGCACATTCACCCGAATAACGTCCGGACGAATTGTGACGGATGGTGGCAGCTCTTTGGGCGCCGCGTGGGGTGACTACGACAACGACGGTTTCCTCGATCTCTTCGTCGCTAATGCGAACCAGAAGAACTTTCTCTATCACAACAACGGCGATGGCACCTTCACGAGAATAACGTCCGGTCCAATCGTTAATGACGTGGGTTATTCGTGGGGCGCCGCCTGGGCTGATTACGACAACGATGGGTTCCTTGATCTGTTTGTTGTCAACGGTCCCCCCAGCGGCCCCGGCCAGAATGATTTTCTTTATCACAACAGTGGCGACGGGACCTTCACGAGAATTACCACCGGCAGCCTGGTGAACGACGGCGCCATTGGAGATGGATGCGCCTGGGGAGACTACAACAACGACGGATTTCCCGACCTGATGGTCTCGAATTTGAACGGCCAGAACAATCTTCTCTACCGCAATAACGGCAACAGCAATCACTGGCTGATCGTCCAGTGTGCCGGACGGAGTTCGAATCGGGCTGGAATCGGAGCGAAGGTACGAGTTCAGGCGAGTATTTCCGGCCAGACTCGCTGGCAACTGCGTGAAATCTCCGGCGGCAGCGGATACGCGAGTCAAAATGCTTTGCACGCCTGCTTCGGCCTTGGCGATGCCACCAACGTCGACCTCGTCCGGATCGAATGGCCGTCAGGGATTCTACAGGAATTGAAGAATGTATCACCCGGGCAGTTTCTCACGGTCAAAGAGCCGGCTCGACTCGAATCCTCCGGGAACCAGGCCGACGGCAACTTCCAGTTCATTTTGCGCGGCGGGAAAGGATCGAGTTATGTGATCGAGACCTCGCTTGACCTCATTCAATGGAACCGGCTGTCTGTCATTACAAATCTTCAGTCGGCGATCGCCATTTCAGAGCCTGTGACCGCAGGTCAACGATTCTACCGGGTCGCCGAGACCGGGCTGTAAGGGCCGACGCACACGTTTGATCGAGCACTGCGGCTATCGCGTCGCAAGAAGGTAGTGGCGCAGTTTGGTGGGGCGAGGCTACCGACGAGCCGGCTCGCGAGGACTCTCGCCTCCACCGAATGTTGCAAACTGAGCCACTACCCGCAAGAAAACTGGGCTGGAAGTCCGGCCTGCCTTTCATAGGGGTCAAGCTTTGGCGGTTCGCTCCGACGCCGTCACTGTCGTTGGGTCCTCGGCCTTCAACACGTGGAGGCGCTTCAAGACCAATGTGAACACATTCAATCCCAGCCAGCCACCGAGCAGAGAGCTGACCAGCGCGCTGAACGGATTCAGGACGACGGCCTGTGGCAGGGCGGACAGCGACAGGAAGATAAAGGACCAATACAGGACGAAGCCCGTAACCAGCCCCACGCTCATGCGCCACCACGGCAGATGTCTCACACGGCGGCGCAACGGACCGTTCCTGACTGCCGCGGGAAGTCCCGAGTGAAACGCGGCGAACAAACCGCCGAGACTGCCTCCCAACGCGGACACACTCAGGAGCATCGTTGGCAATGTAACCCGCACTTCTCCCAATTCGGCGGGCAGATTGTCGGCGAACGCTTTCACTCCGACGACGCCACACCGGGTGGGTCGGAAAGCGATGCGGGTTTCGAATTCGCCTGCCGGGATGACATGTTTCTGCGATTCAATCTCCGCGCGCCCGCTAACGATGGCGGTGGAAATGGGGCGCGGCTCATCTGTTGCCACAGCTTTGCCACTCGCGTCCTGTAGTTGCACCAGCAATTCGGCGGTATCGAGCAGGGTGATCTGGGGCGGACTGCCACGAACATTCAGACGGACGATGGGCGGCATGAAACTGAAACTGAGCGCGTTGGTCGGAGGCAGTTTTATTTTTGGCAGGGCTTTCGCGAATGTCACTTCAATGACACCGGTTTTGTCGGATGTGAGCCGGGTTTGGCCGGTGTCCTTGCCGGCTTCAATCGTGACGTTGGGCGGATCGAACTTGCCACCGCTCGAAACGAGCTGGATCTCAGTTCTCTTGCTGACTGGCTGACCAAGAAAGACCTGGATAAGGGCGGCGTCCCGGTTGTCAGACAAATAGCGTCGGCCCTGACTCCCGGCCAGAAATGCGGGGTGCTCGCTTCCTGGTTTGATCGAGCCAAACAAATTGCCAAGCCGGCGAATGGTGTCATGGACACTCTGGGCGGTGTCGCCGATGTCGCGAGCGGTCTGACCGACTTCGGATACCTCTCTTCCCAAATGAGTGCCGGGAATCCCGGAACGAGAGTGAGGAGTGAAGCCCGGCACGGACTGTGAAGAAGAAAGGGTAAAGGGTTTGAGTCGAACGAAGGTCGTGTCGGGCCGCAGTTCGGGATGGCCGACCCAGAACTCGATAATCCCGCCCTCATGCAGCGGGAGGCTGCAACTGCCGGACTGAGAGCCGGCCTTGATGGTCAAGGGCGAGCGCTGGACCCCGGAGAATTCACGCGCTTCAATCTGAACGGTCAGATCGCGGGGTGCGATGACCGACTTGTTGTCTGCGTCGTGCAGTGACACTACGACTTCGGCCGTCGCTCCATCGCCGACGAGGCGGGCTGTGGCCTCGATTGCCAATTTCACGGGCCGAGGCACCGCAGGCGCGGCCAGGATCTGACTGGTCAGGAGGAGGCTGAACAAGGTGAGCGAATAAATCCCACTCGCGGGGAGCGGGCCCGATGTTTTGATGGCCTTTTGCATATGAACTCACTCTCTCTCATGGTCATGGTCGGAATTCTGCGTTCTCTGTTTCTCGCTTCCCGGCAGCCCGATCCAATATTGCTAATGACTATACGTAGGCTCGAAGCCTGTTCTTTCAAACCACCTGGTCTCCGCCCCGGCATACTCGATCATCCTCGCCGATGAGTAATGGAGGCGCGGTTACTGCCTGCCCCGCCCGGAAAACATTGGATGGCTGGCTGAAGCCTGGTATCTCCCTACCGCCATCACCCTGAGATCAGGCATGGGAATTCCTCGTCTATCTCCTCGCCCCAAATGCGTTCTTGCGCGGGGCCGACATTAAGGCACATTCCAGCGCGGCTATTGAAAAACGGTGAAAACCACCTTGCGCTTCATTGCAATCATTGTTGTCGCAGCCGCGATCTCCGCCTGGCTGGTCGGCGGCGCCAATCGCGGTTGGACCAAGACCAGCGTTCCAGTAATGAAGAAGGACCCGGTAACCGAAATCGAGTATCAGGAATTCGCGGAGCGATTTTCGCCGGGCGTGGATTTTTTGGGCGCGGCGTTGCTGGGAGCTGGAGTCCTGGCGGGCGTCTCGTTCCTGTTCCGCAAGAAACCAACCACCACCTGAACCTGACAATGAAAAACAAACTGAGTTCCCTGTTCGCTCTTGTGTGCCTCACAACGACTGCACTGGCCGGTCCGCAGACCTTCGATTTCAAAGATCCGAAAGGCGTCAATAACGCCATCTTCAAACTCGACGCGCCGCTCGAAGCCATCAACGGCAGCGCCAGCGGCATCTCCGGCACAGTCGCGTTCGACGCGGCAAACCCGTCGGCCACGAAGGGGAAAATCGCCGTGGCCACCTCATCGCTTCACGTCGGCAATCCGATGATGAAAGAGCACCTTCACAGCGATCAATGGATGAATGTCGCCAAATTCCCCGAGATCACGTTTGAGGCAAAGGAACTCAAAAACGCGAAGACCAGCGGCGACGTGACGACAGCCGACGCAGTCGGCACACTCACCATCAAGGGTGTTTCCAAGGAAGTCACCGTTCCGGTGAAACTGACCTATCTCAAGGACAAACTCGGGCAACGCGTACCCAACCAGAAGGGCGACCTGCTCGTCATCCGTGCCAGCTTCAGCATCAAACGGAGCGACTTTGGCATCAACCCGGGCGCGCCGCAGGAGAAGGTATCGGATCCGATCGAGCTCACGCTGAGCATCGCCGGCGCTTGGCCGAAGAGTTGAAGGATCGTCAGAAGTCGTTTCCCGATGAGTGGAACCGGCCGCACTGTGACCGGGGATGAGTTGCGGAGCGCGCCCATCCTGGGCGCAGCAGCGTGGGGTGTCGTCAGCGTCTCTGGACAGCTGACTGTCATTCGCTGCGTTGATGTTGGCATTCCCACTCGACCTCAGCGCACCAATTTGAACCTCGCCAAAGTGATCTTTTCGTAAGGCGATTTTTCACCCCGCTCGTAGAGACAGGCGAAGCTGCCGTCCGCCAACTCGCCGAGGCACGAGTACGCGGATGGTCCGGTGTGAAGCTCTTGTGCGAGGGGCCAGGTGAGCCCTTCATCGGCACTCACGCGGACGGTCACCTTCTCGCGACGCGTGCTCGCGGGGTTTGAGAAGAGCAGCAATGGAGTTCGAGTTCCGGCGTCAGATCGAATCAGGCTCGCCTGGCAAACCGGGTCCACCAATTCCGGTGCCAACGTGACTTCGGGCCAGGTCAGGCCGCCGTCGTCGCTGGTCGAGAGGGCACGGCACTGTTTGCCCGCATGACTCCGCATGTTCAAAAGCAGCGTCCCGTCGCTTCGTTCCACGACCTGGCACTCGTTGACCTGCGGGCCGGCCCGACCGCCGATCTGCCAGGTCTTCCCGTGATCGTCGCTGTAGATCACGTGCGAGTAATAACGCGTCGTCCCGGCTTCAATGTGATCGCACGGGATCACGAGCCGGCCGGATCTCAACGGAATGCCGACTCCGGGCCCGGTCGCGTACCAGGTCCAATCCGGACGCTTCACCTGTTCGGTGATGCTTTTGATCGGCGCCCAGGTCAGGCCCTCATCGCGGCTATAAGTCACAAGCACCGAGCGCGTTCCCTGGCCGGTCTGGTTAACGATCTCCGACTCGCGGTCCTGCCCAAGGTTGTGCGTCAGCAAAAGCCAGATCGTTCCCGTGTCGCGATCGACGATGGCGCAAGGATTGCCGAATGTGTTCGGGCCGTCGTCCGCGACGACCTGGATCGGACCCCACGTCCGGCCCCCATCCGTGCTGCGCCGCAGGACCACGTCGATGTCGCCGGAATCGCTGCCGCTGTGTTTGCGTCCCTCGCAGAAGGCGAGCCCCGTGCCTTGCTTCGTCGAGATCAATGCGGGAATGCGGAACGTGTGGTAACCGTGCTCGCCCGCGACGAAAATGTCGCGCTCGTCCAATACCCTGATCCCGGTGTGGGGTCCCACCGCCCCGCAACCCGGCATCAACGCCAGGATGATAACGATCCAAGACCAGCAGGCTCGTTTGAGGATCCTTTTGGTCGCCGGTGAAGCGCATTTCCTCTCCATGAACCGAAAGGTGGGGCAAGACTCCGTCGAGTCGATTCTACCGTCGCAGACGGTGCGAGCGCAGCGAGCATCTTTGCGCTCGGGTCCAGGAAGAATGCTCACTGCGTTCGCCTCGCCCGCAGTCGGGAGATCGAAAAGGGGCTCGACGGAGTCTCGCCCCACCGGAAGTTCAGGGTCCCGATGCGCGGTCGTAGAACCGTGGAGGCCCTCCATGAACCGCACCCCCTCATCCCGTCCTTCTCCCCCAGTGGGGGAGAAGGTGCCCGCAGGGCGGGTGAGGGGGATTCCGACCGGTTCCTGGCCCCAACTCACGTCAACACTTTGGAGATGTTCGCTTTCCATGGGATGATTCAACCGGCAAACCACCCGAACGGGCAAAGAAAATACCCTTCAACTCTTGAGCCGCGCTTCTTCGAGATCAATCTCATGCTCGATCCGGCGCATCAATTCTTCGTCCACCTGATGCGCGCGGCGGAGTTGGAGCAGTTCGTGCCGTTCGGCCTCCAGCGCTTCGCGTCTCAGGCGGCGCGTGGCGACCAGCCGTTCGCGATCGGAACTCCAACCCAATGTTTCCGCGAGTTGATCGCTGAGGTGCCGGACGCGTTCCTCGTAAAGCGACTTTACGAACTGGAGAGCCGATTCGTTGACCGGTTCTTTCTCCGCAAGATTCTCGAGACGCGCCAGCGCGGCGTGCGCAATTTTGAGCCGGACGTCGCGCTGATGCTCCTCATTGCGTCGCTCCCTGACTCCCAGTCCACGGATCACAAACGGAAGTGAGAGCCCCTGCAGAACCAGCGTGGCGAG